>ENA-OROK01004068-OROK01004068.1-human-gut-metagenome-genome-assembly--contig:-NODE-4068-length-11010-cov-2.364491_pt1 | contig 11010 bp, 10 predicted proteins | sample MGYA00242127_ERZ509046 | MGnify/ENA primary metagenome ERZ509046 (study PRJEB26280, sample SAMEA2338728) | human gut metagenome | biome: human gut; feature: human-associated habitat; material: faeces... | reverse complement strand
GAGTCTCTCCTTCGGGGGTTTCGTTTATGTGCTTGTTTTAAGCGAGAACCATTCATGTCTGAAGAAAACAAACCGGCTCGCCGTCAGTATCGACGCACCACCGAGCGCCGTCAGGAGATTCTGGTTGCCGTTGTGCAACTCTTGTCGGATCCTGACTGCTGTGGGGTAACGACGAAAGACATCGCTCGATTTTTGGGCATTGCCGACGGAGCTCTTTATAGACATTTTTCCGGCAAAGCGGAGATTCTCGAGGAGCTGATCGGTTTTTGCGACGCTTCTTTTGAGCGTATGTTCGATGAAATCAATACCGAATCGAACGTGACAATGGTGATGCGTGCGATGGTTAAGGCAAGAGCTCTGCTTTTGTTTGCGGAAGCCAACAGCGGCCTAACACGGCTTTTGACTGGTGAAGCACTTTGCTTGGAGGGAACGCAGGTGCGTGAGTCGATGCAGAGGTGTTTGGCCAAAGCGGAAAAAGCCCTGTGCGCCAGTTTAGAACTGGCAGTGGTGCAGCGTGAGGTTGCTGCTGACATAAACCCTGTTGTGCGTGCCCGTCTCATCATGAGTTATGTGCAGGGGCGCTGGGCCCGGTTTGTGGCTTCCGGATTCGAAGAGAAACCGACAGAGGATTGGGCCCAGGCACAGGTAATTTTGTTCAGTGATCTGGTTTCGGCTTAAGCTCTTCATAATAGTTGTTAACGGTGCTGTTACATGTGCAACAGCACCGTTTTTTTCCCGTGACAGAAGGATGATCGGCGCATGAATGATTTAAGTGCTTGAATTTGCAGGGTTTCTTTAGAATTGAACCGCTGTTCAGTACGATGAGCTTCTTAAGCTTAACCTAAGAGATTGTTTTTACGGCACTTTTTGTTCATTGCTTCGTTTACAAACGGTTTCTTCACAGTAGATTTCTTTGCACCATGGACAAATATCCATATGTACTATTCCAAGCACATCGATCTCCTTTCGTTTGGTTGAATCAAATACCGAATGTTTGAGGGCTGGGACGAAAAAGTCTCAGCCTTTTTTTTTATCGTGGGCATTGCGCCCACGGAAATGGCAGAATCCGACAATCGAAAGACATATTTTTTTCGTTTCGGATGGTTTTGAGTTGGTTGCGAAAACTGCGCAATGTCGCAGTGTTGTTCATGGTGACAATTACCTTGCTGGTCGCCTGGCCTGTTTATGCGGCAAGCGACGTGAGTCGAGCGCACGACCGACCGTTGCGCTTGGCAATTGTCAACACCTACGGACAAATACTTTCAAATATCTATTACGGCGAATCGTTGAAGAAGATTCGAGCAGCGATTGCGCCTCGCCCGCTCGAAATTCGTATCTACGGGCCGGATACGTTTCTGGATGCCGCCAGAAACGATCAGTTCGACATGTCGATAGCTTCCTATGGTTTGACAAGTATCATGTTGCGTCAAACCGGAGGGGCACGCGTCCTTACTGCTGTTAACAAGCGCTTTCCGGATCCTTACGCCGGAAACGGTGCCGCCATCATTGTGCGATCTGACCGGCAGGACATCAACACGATCGAAGATTTGCCAAACAAATCGCTGGCGGTGATGAGCATTACAGCTTTTGCTGGTTGGCAAGTCCCGATGGCTGAATTGACAGCTCTCGGAATTGACGTCAAACGTGCTTTTCGAGACATCAGAGTCACGGGTGAGCCGATGACGCAGATTCTTGATTGGGTTCACTCAGGAGAAGCCGATGTCGGTTTCGTCGTTAACTGCTTGCTGGAAGATGCTCAAGCGCTTGGCAAGTACAAGGTAGATGACTTCAAAGTCATTGGTGACAGAGGCGCTTTCTCAGGTAGCAGTTGCAAGCATTCCACGCGCCTTTATCCCAATTGGTCGTTTTCTATCAAGCCTCAGATGAGTCCGGACGAATCGAAAGCCGTGGTGATGGCGCTTTTATCGATTCCCGCTTCAGAAGATATTTCGGTGAATTGGACGTTGACTCCTGACGGAACAGGAGCCGACGCGGTTTTTCAACAGTTAAATCTTCCTTATGCCAAGGCCTACGGTCTGAGAGATCTGCTGCTTGAATATTCCGGTGTGGCTTTTGGCGTCCTTGTGGCGGTTCTGGTTCTCATTGTCAACATCGTGGTGTTGACAGTTGCGGTGCGCATCCGAACCAAACAAACGGAAAAGGCGCTTGCTGCAAAAATGCAATCTGATCTGGATGCGCGGCGTGCGGCACTGAAGCTTCGTACCATGGAAAAACTCAGTGCCGTAGGTACGCTTTCGAGCATGGCTGCGCATGAGCTTAAGCAGCCGCTTACGGTGGTCAACAACTATGCAGGCAGTCTCAGGCGTCGACTGATGCGTAGCGAGGTGCCGCGTGACGTATTGATTGAAGCACTGACCGAGATCGAAGAATCTGGCTTAAAGGCTGCCGAAGTAATTGATTTGGTCCGCGGCTATGCCACCAATAAAGAAAGAACATTCGTGCGTACGGATTTGGCGATGACTGCGCGCCATGTCTTGGAGCGCAACCGCAAGTACGGGCATCTGATTCATCCGGACTTCCGATTGGGAACCTATGTGCAGGCCGATACGATTGAGCTCGAGCTGGTACTCACCAATCTTTTGAAGAACGCGGTGGCGGCTGTGGCTGATGTAGAGTTGCCACGTGTGGAATTCAAGGTCTGGCGAGATGAAACCTATGCATACGCGAGCATTGCTGACAACGGCAAACCGCTTACCGACGAGCAATTTGCGCAGATCGGTCAGATCGGACGCACCACGAAGAAAAACGGAATGGGCATGGGCCTTGCGATTGTTAAAAGTTTGCTTGAAGCGCATTCCGGTGCGCTTAGAATAGAGAGACTTGAGCCGTGCGGAATATGCTGCACGGTACGTTTGCCGCTTGATTTGTCTGAGGACGAAGCGCAAAACCAGTAAGAAAGGAAGGATAGTTTTTATGGTGGAGATGTCTTCTCTTCATGAAGAGTCGAATGCGCAGCTTGCACGCACACCGATCGTGCGTGTGATTGATGATGACGACAAAGTCCGTTGCTCCTGGCAGTTTGTTCTCGAAGGCGAAGGCTGGCAGGTGCAGGCCTATGAGAGCGCGGTGCGCTTTCTAAAAGAAGACGATCCGCAGGTTCCGGGATGCATTGTTTGCGATGTGCGCATGCCCGAAATGAGCGGTATTGAGCTGCAAACCGAGATGAAACGCGCCGGCAACAGGATGCCGCTCGTTCTTATTTCGGCTCATGCCGATTTGGTGATGGCGGTCAAAGCCGTCAAAGACGGTGCCTACGATTTTCTTTTAAAGCCCGTGGAGACCGAACACTTGATTCAAACGGTGTCCGAAGCGCTGGAACTCGATCAGACGCGGCGCGAAGAAAACGCCGAAGTGGATCGTGTCCGACGCAGTTGGGACTTGCTAAGTGCACGCGAGAAAGAAGTTGCACGCGGTGTGGCCGATGGCAAGCTCAACAAACAGATTGCCTATGACTTGAATATTTCGGAGAAGACCGTAATTGCGCACCGCAGTTCGTTGTGCCGCAAATTGGGCATTCGGTCGGCTGCCGATATTACGCGACTGTTGCTTACTATCGAAAAATTCGAAAAGGAGCAAAGCAAAAAAGAGACCGTTGTGGTCTAAGGCGCTTTTTTCAGTCCAAATGAAAACCGGGCGGTTTCCAAGGAAAAGTCGCCCGGTTTTGATTTTTGGAAAAAGCCCTGCTTAGGACTTGCCGAAGATTTCGTTTAACTGCTGGGTCACGCGAACGAAGGTCGTGCGCATCGTGAGTTCTTTGAGCTTGCGGGCGCCGACGTAGGTGCAGGCGCTACGCACACCGCCGAGAATGTCTTGGCAGGTCTGATCCACGGGACCGCGATCATTGATGTACACGATCTTGCCTTCAGCAGCGCGGTAGTGGGCCACACCGCCGGAATACTTGTCCATGGCAGCCTTTGAGCTCATGCCGTAGAAGGCACGCATCTTCTTGCCGTCCTTTTCGATCACTTCACCGCCGGATTCGTTATGACCGGCAAACATACCGCCAAGCATTACGAAGTCGGCACCGCCGCCGAAGGCCTTGGCGATATCACCGGGCTGCGTGCAGCCGCCGTCCGAGCAGATGCGGCCGCCTAAGCCATGTGCGGCGTCGGCGCACTCAATCACGGCCGATAACTGCGGATAACCCACGCCGGTCATCTTGCGAGTGGTGCAGACCGAGCCCGGACCGATGCCAACCTTGACGATGTCGGCGCCGGCAAGAATTAGCTCTTCAGTCATGTCGCCGGTGACGACATTACCTGCCATGATGACGACGTCGGGGAAGTTGTCGCGCATCTTTTTCACAAAGCTCACGAAGGCTTCGGTATAGCCATTGGCAACGTCAATGCAGACGTAACGCACGGCACCGGGAGCGGCCTTCATTACGGTGCAGAACTGTTCGTATTCGGCGTCGCCGATGCCCAGCGAATAGAACGCGTCGGACTTGTGCTCAAGACCGGTGAAGAAGTCGATGTATTCCTGAGCACTGTAGTGCTTGTGCAACGCGGTCATCATGCCGTGACGGCCGAGCGCACGGGCCATTTCAAACGTACCGGTGGTGTCCATATTGGCGGCGATCACGGGGATGGCGTGAAAGCGTTCCGGGGACCAGCGAAACTTGATTTCACGGGTGATGTCCACCTGACTGCGGCTGGTTAGCGTCGAGCGCTTCGGGCGGATCAACACATCCTTAAAGTCAAGTTTGATTTGATTGTCTAAATGCATTGCGGTTTACTCCTCGGAAAGGACCAGACACGAAAAACGCCGGGTTCCTCGTTCGAAACCCAGCGTTGGTCGAGTTTAGCGGTTAATTACGGGAAATGCACGTCAAAAAATTGTTTGTTAAACAAATGCGTCCGTAGGAACCGTATTTTCCAAAGCCATGAGATCTTCGATCGTTTCGCGGCGGCGGATGAGCCAAACGCGGGAGCCGCTCACAAGCACTTCGGCGGCGCGACCGCGCGAGTTGTAGTTGGAGGCCATAGACATACCGTACGCACCGGCCCCCGTCATCGCCAGCACGTCACCGGGCTGAGCGGCGAGCTCGATTGAACGCGCCAGGAAGTCGCCTGTCTCGCACACGGGGCCCACAACATCCCATAGGTTGGCTTCGTCGCGCTGCGTGCAATTCACAAGCGGCATTTGAGCCTGATACAACGTCGGGCGCACCATGTCATTCATGGCTGCGTCCACGATCATGAAGTTTTTGGCTTCCGTCGGCTTGAGGTATTCCACGGTGGTGAGCAGGATACCGGCGAGAGCCACCAGAGAGCGTCCCGGCTCAAAGTAAATCGGCAGATCGGCAAAACCGCGTTCAGCAGCCTTCCGCGAGACAGCTTTCACAAGTGTTTCGGCCGAGGGAGGTGTTTCATCCGTGTAGCGCACACCCAGGCCGCCGCCGAAATCAAGGTGATCAAGCATGATGCCGTTTTGCGCGACTGCGTCTACGATGTCAAAAATCTTGTCGGCGGCATGCACGAAGGGCTCAAGTTCGGTGATTTGGCTGCCGATGTGCATATCGATGCCCGAAATTCGAATGCCGGGCAGTGTGGCGGCGCGCTGATAGAGCGCAACCGTTTGGTCGTAGGAGACGCCGAACTTATTGTTTTTGAGACCGGTTGAAATATAGGGGTGGGTCTTGGCATCTACGTCTGGGTTGACGCGAACAGAAACTGGGGCCATGCGTTTTTCTTCCAGTGCGACCTCGTTGATACGGTCCAGTTCCGGGATGCTTTCGACGTTAAAGCAACCGATGTCGGCGCGCAGCGCGGCGCGGATATCTTCTCGGCTTTTGCCTACGCCTGAATAAACGATGTCGTTACCCTTGGCGCCGGCCATGAGTGCGCGTTGCAGTTCACCACGGCTGACGATATCAAAGCCTGTGCCCGAATCGTGGAAGAATTTCAGAAGCGCCAGATTGCTGTTGGCTTTCATGGCGTAGAACACACGATGGTTGGTGCCGGCAATACCGCGCATCCAGTTCTCAAGAGCTGTCTTGAGCGCTTGATGAGAATAGACGTAGAGCGGCGTTCCGAAACGTTGAGCCAGTTCCCTGAGGTTAAGCTCTTCGCAATACAAGGCACCGTCTCGGCGGGAAAAGCCGGACAGGGCGGAGAAGGCTTTTGACATAAATGGAATTTCCGAGGAGTTTTTTTGTTATGGTTCTGCTTTTAGTTGTCCCAGCGATCCTGCAGGAGACTGTCGGAGGGAACGCCGCTTGGCTGCTGCTGCGTTTCTTGCGGAGCTTCTTGGCGCCTGCCGTTTTCATCGGTTATGTAAAGCGGGCCTTTAAGGCCGCAGGCGGACAAAAGGGCAATGCTTAGAATGGCTAAAACGGTGCGCACCATGGTTTGCGTGCCTCCTTGAAACGAAAAAGCGAATATTTTTTGCGCAAAGAGCAATTATGACTGAAACGGAATTTCTTGAGGCAAGCGAAGCCTTGATGCAGCAGGTCGAAAACGCGATTGACGCTGCTGGACTTGACGTCGAATGCGATCGCTCTGGCAATGTGCTCACCATTGAAGCCGACTCGGGTGAGCAGATTGTGATCAATCGGCACACTCCGACGCAGCAGATGTGGCTTGCCACGCGAAAGGGCGGACTGCACTTTGAAAATGTTGACGGGAAGTGGCGTAACACGCGCGATGCGACGACGTTTGAAAGCGCACTCAATGTTGCCTTGAGTTTTGTCTGCGAAGAAAACGTTTCGCTCAGCCTTGGCTAAAGATGACAAAAACCGCGTCAAACACTTATTTGACGCGGTTTTTGATTCCGGCTTAGAAAATCTGGTCGCGGACCAGTTCTTTTTGCAGGTTTTCTTGCTTGATTCGGCCATCAAGCGGAACGTCTCGAACGGCTTTGTCCACGCTGTCGGCATAGTAATAGGTGCCGTTCAAAAGCACGACGCTTGAGGGCTGACGACGACGATAGGGCGGCTCATCTTTGATGGCTGTCTTCATGTAGTCTATCCAGATCGGAAGCACCAAACCGCCGCCGGTTTCGGTGCTGCCCAAAGGACGCATCTAATCGTATCCGACCCAGCCCACGGCCATCGTGTGCGAGGCGTATCCTGCAAACCACGCGTCATGCGCGTTGTTTGATGTACCCGTTTTGCCGCCCATGTCAGGGCGCTTGAGCTCGCGGTAGGCGCGGCGTGCGGTCCCGCCCGGAGCACTAACGACGCCGTTTAGAAGCGTGTGCATCACAAAGGCGTTGCGCTCGTCGATGGCACGAATGGTTTCATTGCCTGCTTTAGGATTGTTGACGCGCATGAGCACTTTGCCATCGACATCCGTGACTTTATCGATGAGGTAGGGTTTGACGCGATAGCCACCGTTGGCAAATACCGAGAAGGCTGCTGCCATTTCCCAGGGCGTGGTTGAGCCCGCGCCCAGCGCGGTGGTGAGCTGAGCTGGCGTGCGCGACGGGTCGAAGCCGAACTTTGAGACGTACTCTTGTGCGTAGCGTGCGCCGATGGCTTGCATTACTCGAATGGAAACGAGGTTTTTCGATTTGCGAAGAGCCATGGCAAGCGACATCGGACCATCGAACTTGTTGTCATAGTTGCGAGGCTCCCAGAGTTCGCCTCCCGTCAGACGCGGGTCAATAAAGATCGGCGCATCGTTAATGATGGTGCCAGGATTGAAGCCTTTGTCGAGAGCCGCCGAATAAATGAAGGGCTTAAAGGACGAACCGGGTTGACGCAACGCCTGCGTGACATGATTGAACATGTTGAGGTAGAAGTCGAAGCCTCCCACCAGACTCTTGACGGCGCCTGTGTCGAAGTTCACGCTGATGAAACCTGCCTGCACTTCGGGGATCTGAGATAGCGTCCAGCCCTTCTTAACGCGTGAAACGCGGATGATGCTGCCGGGCTGCAGGCGCTTTTCCTTAGCTACCTTGTTGGTGAGGTATTTGCCCGCGAATTTGCGACTGTCGGCGTCCAAGTCCAACGTCTTGAGTTCTTTGCCGTCAAGTACTACGGCTTTGAAAGTCTTGTCCGTGAGTTCAGTGACGACGGCGGGTTCGAGATTGTCCGAGGATTTGGCCTTGTGCAACGCCAGACGAATGGTGTCGTCACGGGTTTGCTCATCGCTGATGTCAATGCGTCCGCTCGGACCGCGATAGCGGTATTTTCGGTCGTAGGCGATCAGGTGCTTACGTACGGCTTCCCATGCGGCAATCTGATCTTTGTCGCGGATGGTCGTGTAGACGTTGAGGCCACGCGTGTAGGTTTCTTCTCTGAAGATGTCGTAGACCAACATACGCGCCATTTCAGCGGCGTACTCGGCATGAATCGTCTTTTCGTTTTCCGGCGTTTCCTTTGTGAGATCAACCGAATGCTTAACAGGCATCAGCGGAGCGTTGATTTCGTTTTCGTACGTGATGTCGTCAATGTACTGCAACTGATGCATGCGGCTTAGCACGTAGTTCTTGCGCATTGTCGCGCGCTTGGGATTGACGATGGGGTTGTAGGCCGAAGGTGCCACCGGAAGGCCCGCGATCGTAGCGGCTTCGCCGATGGTGAGTTCATTGAGTTTTTTGCCGAAATACACCTGAGCGGCCGAAGCAAAGCCGTAGGCTCGCTGACCGAGGTAAATCTGGTTGAGATAGACCTCGAGAATCTGATCTTTGGTCAGATAACGCTCGATTTTGTAGGCCATCGCCACTTCATAGAGCTTGCGTGTGTATGTGCGCTCGGAACTCAAAAAGAAGTTGCGTGCCACCTGCATGGTGATGGTCGAGCCGCCCTGACCGCGGCGTCCCGTGAGAATGTTGGAAAGCGCGGCACGGGCAATACCCATGAATTCGATGCCTGAGTGCTCGTAAAAGCCGTTGTCTTCGGCGGCAAGCACAGCATTGCGCACAAAGCCCGGAATTTCATCAAGGCGTACAAAATCGCGGCGCTCTTCGCCGTATTCGCCGATCAGGGTACCGTCGGCACTCCAGACGCGCAGCGGTACTTTTGGCTTGTATTCCGTCAGCGAGTCGATGGGAGGCAACTGGGAGTACACCACAGAAAAAACGATCATAAAAAGGCTTGCGCCGCTCACGGCTGCGGCCAAGCCGACGAGCCACTTGAGCCAGCCGCGGGATTTGGTTTTGGATTTCTGCGTGGTCACGGAACGGGGACGATGGCGTCGCGTCGGACGTCTCGCTTTCTTGAAAAACACGTGTTTAAACTGGACTGATTATAGGGACGGCGTCTTTTTGGGAAACCGCCTCGAAACATTTTGAAAACAAGCGTCTGGCTTTGTTTTCTCCTTCTTTCTGAGACAGACAAAGCCGTCGGAAGTCGACCGACGGCTTTGCGAAAGTTCATTGCTCAACGAAGAGGTTACAGCACGCGCTTGAGGAAGGCGCGGGTACGTTCTTCCTTCGGATTGACGAGCACTTCGCTGGGGTGGCCCTGTTCGACGATCACGCCGCCGTCCATGAAGACGACGTGATCGGCCACTTCGCGAGCAAAGCCGATTTCGTGTGTCACCACAACCATTGTCATGCCTTCGTCGGCCAAACTCTTCATGACGGCGAGCACTTCACCCACGAGTTCCGGGTCAAGTGCGGAGGTGGGTTCGTCAAAGAGAATGGCCTTGGGATCCATTGCCAGAGCGCGGGCGATGCCCACGCGCTGCTGCTGGCCACCCGACAGACGCACGGGATAGTCCTCGGCTTTGGCTGCCAGTCCAACGCGCGTGAGCGTTTCGATGGCTTTCTTGCGTGCGGTTTCCTTATCTTTGCCGCTTACGACCATTTGGCCGAGCATGACGTTTTCGAGCACCGTCTTGTGCGGCCATAGGTTAAAGCGCTGGAACACCATGCCGAGATGCTCGCGCAATTTATTGATGTTTGTACGACGGCTGGTGACTTCAATGCCGTCAACTGTGATTGTGCCCTTGTCGGGATCTTCCAGCGCGTTGATGCAACGCAGCATCGTGGACTTGCCGGAACCCGAGGGCCCGAGAATCACCACCTTTTCGCCGCGATGCACATCAAGGTCGATGCCCTTGAGAACTTCCAAGTTTCCGAAGTGCTTGTGCAGCCCGCGGATGCTGATCATGACGTCTTTGTCGCTCATTTGTCGTCTCCCTTGCCGAGGCGCTTTTCAAGCATGTGGATAAGCCAGGCTAAGCCGAGCGTTGCCACCCAGTACATCACGGAAATCGTGAGGTAGGGTTCCCAGTAGCGAGCCGAGGCGCCCGCGACGGTGCGCGCGGCGTAGGCGAGTTCGGTAAGACCAATGGCCGATACCAGCGAGGAGTCCTTCAAAATGGCGATGGCGTTGTTGCCCAGAGCAGGCAGCATGCGACGGAAAGCCTGCGGCAGGATGATGTGACGCATACACTGCCAGTAGGTCATGCCTACGGAACGGGCCGCTTCGCTCTGGCCCTTGTCCAACGACTGGATACCGGCGCGGAACACTTCGCTCATGTAGGCGCCGGCGTTGAGGGTGATCGCAAAGAAGCCGGCGAGAAATGCTCCGTAGTTGCTGCGGATTTCGCGCGCGAGGCTGCCCGAGATGATCAGACCGTCGACCGGGTGAATGAACACCGGCAGCACGGCAAAGTACATCAGAAAGATCTGAACGAACAGCGGGGTACCGCGAAAGAAGCTCACCCAGATGGTGACCGGCCAGCGAACGCCGTAGTAAAGAATGGATTTCCAGGGATCGTGACGGGCTTCGGCCATGCGGGCCATGCCGAGCAGCATGCCGAGGAAAACGCCGCAGATGACGCAACCGATGGTGAGCTTGAGCGTCATGCCGATACCTTCCGCAAACAGCGGCCAGTATTCGGCTAGAACATCAAAACGAAATCCGCTCATCGTGATTTCCTTGTTGAGGGGGATGGAAGAGGTTGCCCAACACTGTAAAAAAGTATTGCGCTCAAAAAATCGGCGGATATTTTACCCGATGCAGGTTCAGCCTTTTTGAACAATTCGGGCTTCTGGGAGTTAATCCCGATGCAAAACGGGCGCTTTTGTCGAAAA
>ENA-OROK01004067-OROK01004067.1-human-gut-metagenome-genome-assembly--contig:-NODE-4067-length-11011-cov-3.077583_pt1 | contig 11011 bp, 7 predicted proteins | sample MGYA00242127_ERZ509046 | MGnify/ENA primary metagenome ERZ509046 (study PRJEB26280, sample SAMEA2338728) | human gut metagenome | biome: human gut; feature: human-associated habitat; material: faeces... | reverse complement strand
CCGAGAAGCTTATAGGGGCGGCAAAACGCGCGGCTTACGGCAAAAACTGCTTCCGTTCAGCCGCTTCCGAAGCGGCATTCCAGATAAAAAACGGCTTGTTTGAAATGCCGGATTCTTTGAAAAAGAAGATAAAATTTGCCGCGGCAAACATACTTGACGACGACTTTTTCCCCGGATTGTTCGACATAATTTTTTGCAGAAACCTTGCGATATACCTCACCGAACGCTCGAAAAAAAAGCTTTTTGACAAAATATTGTCGATGTCTGCACAGGGAGCTGTGATATTTACGGGGCATGCGGACGGATTTGTAGTGTCGGATCCAAGATTTGAAAGGGCGGGCGCGGAAGGCGCGTTCGCGGTAAGGCCCGCAATAAAAAAATCCGAAAATTTTTTCGGGGCTTTTTTAGGCGAAAACAGGCGTGAACAACTTAAAAAACGCGCAAAAAAATTAAATGAAAATGCGATAGAACCCGCACCTGCCGCGCCGAACCCAATCCCAGAAAAGCCCGATATCTCCGCCGCGATGGCTCTCGCAGACGCGGGAAATATAGATTCCGCCCGCAGGGAATGCCTGAAAATGCTCGCAGAATATCCCGACTCTGCAGAGCTTAACATGCTTGCTGCTGAGATTTTTTCGGCGCAGGGGGATCTGGAGAAAGCAGAAAAGTACTTTCGGCGCGCGAGGTATGCAGATCCACAAAACGCCGATGCTGCGCTCGGATTTAAGCTTGTGAGAAGGAGGCTCGAAGGACGCTCTTAATTGGCTTGAATGCCGGATAAGAGGCGTGCAATATATTTTAATGGATATGGAAGATAAAATAGCCCGACATTGCTGGACCAAAGAGGGACTTTGGGGCGATTCGTCGTGCCCTGACTTGCGCAAATATATCCATTGCTACAACTGCCCGGTTTATTCGGCCGCCGGCAAAAAACTGTTCGATAGGCGCGTCCCGATAGAGTACGTCGAGCAGTGGGCGGGCGAAATATCTGAATCCCGCGCGGACAGCTTGCGCGAAAAGACTCCGTATTTCCTTTTCAAGTGCGGCGGCGAAAATCTCGCGCTGGAAATGCGCGCCGTATCGGAAGTCGCAAGGGACAGGTTTATACACCGCATACCCCATAAGGGCGACGGTGTAATCTCCGGCTTGGCAAACATAAACGGAGAGCTTGTCATAGCTGTGGACATTGCAAGACTGCTAGGAATCGGCGGATGCGAAACGCCCTCGTCAGATAGCGTGCGAATGTTGGTGTGCTCCAGCGGGGAAGACAGGTTCGCATTCCGCGTGGAAAAAATCGCCGGAATGGCGCTCGTCGAAACCGACAGATTGCGCGGCGTGCCTGTGACTCTCGAAAAATCGCTCGGAGGATTTGTCGAAAAGATTTTTGATTTTAACGGAGAGCGGTACGGCGTTGTGGATTTTGAACTGCTGGTGCATGCAATAATAAGGAACCACCTATGAGCTTTGATAAGTCGATGCTGTCCCTATTTTCCCGCGAAGCGCTCGACGCGTGCGAAAAGATGCGCATTGCCGCGCGCTCCGGCGACGGTGAGCTTGCTGTGGGCGCCGCGCGCGCGCTTAGGTCGGCCGCAAAAATGCTTGGTTTCGACTCTTGCGCCGCGCTCGCTGAAAAGCTCGAAAAATCCCTGTCGGAAAACTTTGAGAAATCTTCGTCGAGCCCCTCAACCATAAAAGCACTTGAAGTAATATCTGAATGCGCTAAAGTTCCGCCTGAAAACATACCGTCGGCCTTTGATTCGCGCAAAAAAGATATAGATGGGCTTTTAAATTCAGATTTTACCGCAAACCCCTCTGCGTCCGGCAAAAATCCGCCGTTAGAGCCGAAAACTTCCGCGGTGAAGCCTGCGCAAGGCGCGCCCGCCGCAAAGCGCCCCGACGGGGAAATATTCGGCGTGTTCCTCGAAGACGCCCAGACCCAGTCTTCCGCCCTCAACGACGGGCTTCTGAAGTTGGAGCGCACGCCGGGGGATTTGCCAACAATAGACTCCCTCATGAGGGCAAGCCACAGCCTAAAAGGCGCGGCGCGTGTTGTGGGCTTTGAATGGCTGGTGAACCTCTCTCATAAGATGGAGGACTGCTTCTCGGCGGCGCGCGACGGAAAAATGCCGGAAGACTCCGACTTCTTCGATCTTCTTTTTGAATGCTCGGACTACATTTCTTCGGCGGTATCGGGGCGCTTTGAAAAGATAGACGAATCGCTTGCGGCGGCGCTGTCCCGCGATTTGACAGAACTTATAGACGGTGTTTACAAGCCGGCGCGCGGGGCGGGCAGGAGCGCGGGCCCCGCGGTAAAGTCGTCGGGGCGCAAAGATTCGAGCGCATCCGTAAAAGTATCGGCAAAAAGCCTCAGCAGCCTTATGGAGCTCGCGGCGGAAAGCCTCGTGGAAAACAGGCGCATTGAGCCATACCGCGAATCTATGATTTCTATAAAAAACGAGCAGGAGCAAATAGCGCGGCACTTGGAGAACGCAATATACTCGCTTGAAGGCTCGCCCGGGGCGGAGGCGGCGCAGGCTCATTTGGAGCTCGCGCGAAGGGCCGTCCACCGCGCGGTGTCAGACATCAGGGCGCAGATAGAATCATTCGGCGAGTATTCAAGAAGAAACGTGCTAATAGCCGGCCGCCTGTACGCCGAAGTGTTGTCGAGCAGAATGCGCCCGTTCTCCGACGGAATATCGTCTCTGCCGAGAATGGTGCGCGACATCGCAAAATCCTTTGGCAAAAGAATAGACTTCGAGATAGACGGCTCAAAGACGCCCGTTGACAGGGACGTTCTCGAAAAGCTCGAGTCCCCGCTAATGCACTTGGTCCGCAATGCCTGCGACCACGGAATCGAGACCCCCGAGGAGCGCGTTGCAGCCGGGAAGCCGCCTGTGGGCAAGATACTCATGCGCGCATGGCACTCGGCGGGGCTTCTTAGAATTTCAATATCCGACGACGGGCGGGGAATCGAGGAAAAGGCCGTTAGGGAAAAAATTCTCGAAAAAAAGCTCGCCGCGCCCGAGATGCTGGAAAACATATCGGGGGACGAACTCTATTCATTCCTAATGCTGCCCGGTTTTACCACGAAGCCCGACGTTAGTGAAATCAGCGGGAGGGGCGTGGGGCTTGACGTTGTGCAGACTATGCTGCACGAGGTCGGCGGGACAATATCAATAAGCTCAACTGCGGGCGAGGGTTCGACTTTCGAGCTTAAATTGCCGATAACGCGCTCGGTGTTGAAATCTCTTGTAGTGTCGATAGCGGGGCAGCCGTACGCCTTTGCGCTCGCGCGGGTGTACCGCACGGTGCGGTTGGATCTGTCGCAGTTGCGAACGGTTGAGGGGCGGCAGTATTTCGACCTCGACGGGAAATCAGTGGGGCTTGTAAGCGGCGCGCGCGCTCTCGGCTTTGAAGACGCCCAGAGCGAATCGCGGTCTGTTTACGCGGTTGTGGTTGCCGATAGGGACAATTTGTACGGAATAGAAATAGACTCTCTCCCGACCGAGTCCGAGCTCGTTGTAAGGCCCTTGCATGAAAGGCTTGGTAAAATTCCGTGCGTGTCCGCCGCATCCCTTACTGAGGACGGACTTCCGATACTAATACTCGACGTGGACGACCTTGTAAGCTCAATAGACAAATTTTTGTCGAGCGGCGAATTGCTTTCGAGGCATTCTTCGCAGGCGAAGGCGAAGGAGCTTGGCAGAATTCTCGTTGTGGACGATTCCATAACCGTGAGGGAAACCCAGCGCCAGATACTCGAGGGCGCGGGATACAGCGTTGATACGGCCGTCGACGGAATGGACGGGTGGAACAGCGTGCGGTTGAACAAATACGATTTGATTGTTTCAGACATAGACATGCCGCGGCTAAACGGATTTGAATTTATTGAAAAGGTGCGTTCGAGGGAATCTTCGAAGTCTATTCCCATAATAATAGTATCCTACAAGGATAGGCAGGAGGATCGCGCCAAGGGGCTTGAAGCCGGCGCCGACGCGTATCTGACAAAGAGCAGCTTTCAGGACGACACTTTTATAGAAACTGTCCGAAATCTCCTTTCTAAATGAAAAAAATAGCGATAATTGCGGGTGGGGCGTTCGGAAAGGCGGTTTTCGAAGAGCTCGAAAAAAGAAACTTTGAGCCCGTTTTATTTGCGGGCGGCGGCGAGAAGTTGTCCGATTTTATATCTGAAAGCGGGGCTTTGGCTGCCGTTGTTTCTCCAAATTTCAAATTGCCTTCCGAAAATAAATCCGCGCCGCAGATAATAAAAGGCTGCGGAATAGCCGCAGTAGTTGCCGCATACAAACAGGATATGGAGACCTCCGCCGTGTACGACTGCATTTGCGCGGGGGCTTTCGGAGCCGTGGAGATAGACCAATTTAGCGGTTCCGGATTTGACGAATTGGCGGACAAACTGTCGCTCGCGTGCGTCTTCCGCTCACCAATGCGAAAGGCTGAAAAGCCGGTCTATGGCAGACTTGTCCCGATAGCGGCGATAGGGGCTTCAACGGGCGGGCCCGGGGCGATAGCGGAAATTCTTTCTGCGCTTTCGGCCGATTTTCCTGGGGCTTGCGTGATTGTCCAGCATATGGATTCAGAATTTTCAGGGAGCCTCGCCGGCTGGCTCTCGCGGCGCTCGAAGCTTCCAGTAGAGATTGCCGCTGGGGGAGATTTCCCAAAGCCGGGAAGGGTGTATGTTTCAAGGGCGGACGCGAATTTAGGCATAGCGCGTTCTGGAAAATTTATGTACGAAACCTATGGAGGCAGCGGCGTATTTTGCCCGTCTGTTGACTTTTTTTTCAAGAGCCTCGCCTCGGCGCGCGCGAAAGGTTGCGCTGCTCTGCTTACAGGGATGGGCGACGACGGCGCGGAGGGATTGTTGGCACTCAAACGCGCCGGTTGGAGGACAATCGCCCAAGACGAGGCGACAAGCGCAGTTTACGGAATGCCTAAGAACGCCGTGCGAATGGGGGCGGCGTCGGAAATACTGCCTCTCGACAAAATTGGCGCCCGCATAAATTTTATTATTAGAAGCATTGTCTCCAAATACCCTGATAACCCCTTATGAGTGTCTATTTTTTTATCCTCAGAATTTATTGTTTTAGATGTTTTGCGTAGTTTTGAAAGTTTGCAAAAAGTCTTTCAAAAAAATCAACCCCTCGGCGCTTTAAATATGAAATATGGCGTTGCCGCCAAAGCGTGTTAGCCGCAATTTCTTAGGCCTTTTATAAAAAAATCGGCGCCGAAAAATTTTTCAGCGCCGATAATTGGTTTTACCGCAAAGTCGCGCGCTTCCCGCCCGGCTTGCGAAATGTAAGATAGGCTAAATGTCTATCATGCTGGAATCGTCGTGGAGTTCGTTTTCGTCCGGAATGACGTCCGAGAAAGTTTCTGAAGAGTTGTTGGCTTTTAGCGATTCTATTTCGTCGAGAATCTTCTTTCTGTCGCGCACGAAAATAAATCTGTCGCTTGAAAGGTTGTTATATACGTCCGTAATGAGCTCGCGCGGCGGGCGGCGCATTTGCAACAGGCGCAATACGTGTTTGCCGATGTTTGTGGAGTCCCCTATTTTTATTTCGTTTTGGACGAGCCTTATAAGTGCCATCTGATAGCGCGGAAACTTGTTTACCGCGTGCTCGAGTATTGAATTCGCAACGAGAGGAGCGTTCAGCTTGTCGAAGCGCCTCGCGGTGGCGACAAGCGTTTTGGGGGATATCCTTGAGCGCTTTAATACGTCGGCGATGAGAATGTCGGACATATTGGTATTGCCAGTGGCGTAATATGCTATCGAGCGTATTGCGGACAAGACGTCTTCGTACCGCTTGGTCCAAGACGGTTTGCCCTTCAAAATTTCCTCGGAGAATTTTACGGCGCCGGCGTAGTCTCCGTTGGTTATCATAGTTTCCAGCAAAAGCAGGCAGTATCTTCCAGGGGCGAAAGTCTGGCGGATGGCGTTGTCGTATATTTTGCGCATCATTTTAATGTCGCCCTTGTCCGCAGCGTAGTTGGCCAAATGTATCATGGCTACATTGTTTGCCTTGTTTATCTCAAAGTATTCGTCGAGCATCTTTCCGAGATTCTGGGTGTCTCCGGACTTTTCGAGCAGCCTTATCAATTCGAGCTTTTGCGTCACCGAGAACGGGTCTTCGGCCTGGCGCAATACGGAGTATCTTCTCGCCGTCTCGATATCGCCCATTGCCGTATAGTAGTTTACGAGAAGGGCGTACATTGGGTTTTTATTCGACGGATACTGAAAATTGTCTTTTATAATTTTAATGGCTTCGTCGCGGTTGCCCATTTCCCACTGGTTTTTTGAGAGGCGCAGTATTCCGGGAAGCGATTTTTCAAGGCCGTAATTCTTTAGGTATTCCTCCGACTTTTTGTAGTTTCCGTGCATTGCGTAAACGGACGAGAGCGTCATTGCAATATACGCTTTAACCTGTGGATTTTCGACTCCGACGCCCTTTCCGCCGGTCAGAAGTTTTTCGCCGACTGCAATTATCTTGGAGTCTTCCATTCTGTCGAGGAGAAGCCGCATATAAAGGCGGATAAAGTCGATATTGTCCTTTGAGTAAATAATGCCTTGTTCGAGTTTTTCAATGGCGATGTCGGGGCGGTTCATCGCGACGTAAATGCGCGCGAGGTTTAGGCGGCCCTCTATATTTTTGGGGGCGCGGTTAATCCCCATATTGAGGTTCATGAAGGCCTCGTTAAATTCCGACATATTGCCGGATTTTAAGATGTCGAGAGCTTTTTTGATGTTGTAGTTGCCGACCTTCTCGCGGTGCGACTTCATGTCGAATGGGGCGACTATTGCGTCGTAAACGGTAATGTCGTCAAAACCCTTAGAATATTTAAATACGAAATAAATTGTTGCGCTTGCAGCGGCCCACGCTAACAGCGATAGAATTATAACGACAATTGCGATCCGCCCCCAGTTGACTTTAAAAGACCACTTATTGTTCTTTTTTACGCGCGAGAGCAGCCCGAATAGTAGTGGCTGTGATTCGGTGGAATTGCGTTTCTTTATTTTTAACTTGTTGGACGATTCGCTCATTTTAAAAAAATAATATATCTTGCTGAATTATCGTACGCATGGTAAATCTTTCAATATTATTTTAGAAAAAAATCCTGAGTTGGGATATGCGATTTTTTTTAAACAAAAAAAAGAAAGAGGGGATAAAAGTGCTTGACAAATAGTGCGGGAAATAAAATAATCCGAACATTAAAAATTCGGAAACACCGATACTGAGAACCCCAAAAGGCAACTTTAACAAATAAAAATAAAGATGAAAAAAATATTCGCAACATCCGTATTCGCAATGGCTGCGCTATCAGCCAACGCCGCCCCGTTGGTAACGATTGGCGATCAGTTAGACATATTCTTCAGGGGCGCAGTCACCGGCAGCTGGAACAGCAACGTGACATATACAGGATCGAGCAATAAAATAAACGACTATGCGGCGATATTCCGCTTAGGAGCTGAGGCAGATTACGGCCGCAACAGCAAATTTAAGGCAAATGTAAAATTCTTTGAAGACTTGACGCGTTACGCCCAGCACAAAGAGTTCAACTCCAACCTCAGCCACGTGATGGCGACTGCCTCTTTCACAGACCAGCTTCTGAAAATCGACGCGAACTTCTCTTTCGACCAACGTTTTCAAAACACGTCAACTACTTTACAAAGTGGTGAACTCGTCCGCTACGATGATTACGCGGCTGGCATAAATGCAACATATAGCTTCTCCGAAAAGCTCGATGGCGAACTCGGCGGCATGTGGCAATACACCGAATACCTCGGCAAATGGTCAGCTATATATTCCGACGTAGATGTATATTCGATACCGGTAAGCTTGCTTTACAAATTAAATCCGAAAATTTCCGTAGGCTTGACTTATCAATACCGCTATACTGAATTTTCAGGTGGCAATCCTATGAATGCTATATTCGGCGGCGATTCACGCAACGACCACTTTGGCGGTGTGACAGTTCGCGGCGAGCTTCTGCCAAAATTGACTGCAATGGTGTATGCCGGTGTGACATACCGCGATCCTTCCGGTTCTGTTTTTGTTGAAGGCCAAGATGACACGACATTCGCGTTTAGGGCTACCCTCGGATACGAACTCACTCCAAAGCTCGGTCTCTTTGCCACTGGCTATCGTGACTTCGGAAACGGTGCTTCCCGCCAGTCTGCAATCAACTCCGGCTGCGAAGTTGGCGCTAACTACTACTTCTCCGAATTTATCCGTTCGACGGCAAGCTTCTCGTATGTAAATAGCAACTATGCTATGTATGCAGGAAACGACCGTGACGACGATACATACATAGGCCGCATAGGTGTTTCCTTCATCCCGAACAAATTCATTACTTTGTCCGCGAATTACAGATTCATGAACAACTCTTCAAATCTGGCGGGTTGCACATACAACCAACACTTGGTTGACATCTCAGTTGCTCTTAAATACTAATTTAAGGTTCTCGAAAAGAAACCGCCTTTTATGAGGCGGTTTTTTTTATCTTTATTCTTAGCCGAAGTTCTAATTTCACAGGATATTTTTTTGGGGGTTCTACAAAGCAATAGCCTCTACTTTATACGATTTAGGATTGAAAAAATATTTTATATTTTTGCATTTTTTGCGGATTGGAATATTTTTTTATTAATTTCCATAATCGTCCAATAGGAGCTTTTTCAGAAAAATTTCACTTTTTTTTAGGGTGAAATTTTTGCTTTCTTTTTATTCTGTCACGCCTAGCTGATAAAATATTTTGTAGTATTTAGAATTTTTGGTGTGATTTAAAAAATATGGATTTGCCAAAATGCCGCTTTCCTCAGAGGCTCTCTAAATAAATTTTTTTATTGCAGTTTTCATTACGCGGATACGAGAAGTGTTTCATCTTGACTTTTACGGCAATAAGGCATTTTTTTGAAATTTGACAATCGGGTTGGAAAACAGTCCCACGATTGCCGTGTTATCATGAATAAAAAATTAAAAGTATTAGTAGCAGATCCAATCTCGCCCAAAGGCGTAGAATTACTCAAACAGAAGGGTTTCGAAACTGTCGAAGCCTACGGTTCCACCCCCGACAAGGTCAAGGAACTGATAGCCGACGCTGACGCCGTAATAGTCCGTTCGGAAACCCGCATTACCTCCGACGTATTGGAGTGCGCGAAAAAGCTGAAAGCAGTTGGCCGCGCCGGTGTTGGGGTCGATAATATCGACATACCTGCCGCTTCTGAAAAGGGCGTAGTGGTAATGAATACGCCCACCGGAAATACGATAGCAACGGCCGAGCTTACATTTACCCACATTTTGTGCGGAACTCGCCCTATATCGCAAGCAAACGCCTCCATTCACAGCGGAAAGTGGGATAGGAAATCTTTCAAGGGAACTGAGCTTAAAAATAAGACCCTCTCCGTACTTGGAATGGGAAGGATAGGCGCGGAAGTCGCCAAGAGGGCAATGGCATTCGGAATGAAAGTTTTAGCTTATGACCCGTTTTTAACTGAGGCCCGCGCAAAAACCATAGGTGTAGAAATGGTGCCGCTTGAAGAAGCATTTAAGCGCGCCGACTACATAACGGTCCATATGCCGCTTACCGAAGCCACCAAATATATGCTGGACGAAAAGGCTTTTGAAATGATGAAAAAAGGTGTGCGCGTATTCAACTGCGCCCGCGGCGGCATCATTAAAGAAAGCGCGCTTGTGGAGGCGCTCGAAAGCGGCAAAGTCGCAGCGGCAGGTCTCGACGTTTACGAATCTGAGCCGCTCTCGAAAGACAGCCCGCTCTTGAAATTCCCGAATCTCGTATTGACCCCGCACTTGGGAGCTTCGACAAAAGAGGCGCAGGAAAGCTGCGGAATCGAAGTAGCCGAGGTGATTGCCGACGCCCTGAGCGGCGGCGCAATCCGCAACGCTATTAACAAGCCGAGCATCGACGCGGAGTCGATGAAGCAAATATCCCCGTACATTGAGCTTTGCGAAAAACTCGGGTTGTTTGTACAGCAGCTTGTCGACGGGCCCGCATCAAAAATATCGGTAAAATACTTTGGAAAGCTCGGCAACATAGACAATAAGCTTTTGACTCTCGCGGTCCAGAAAGGGTATCTCTCGAAGATTTCGGAGAATGCGAACGACGTAAATGCGCCGGCAAAAATGAAACACCTCGGCATAGAAGTCGAAAGCGTAAATAGCTCGACAGAGGCAGACTATTCGGAACTTGTGGAAGTTGTTGCGTATTCGCAAAGCGGTGAAACTCATTACGCCGCTGGAACAGTCATGGGTACGAGCGCCCGCCCGAAAATCGTGAGGATAGACTCCCACGAGGTTGAGATAAATCCGCACAACAAATCCGCGATACTCTTGCGCAACCAAGACACTCCCGGAATGGTTGGAATTATCGGCACGATAATCGGCAAATACGGCTGCAACATTGCAAATATGACGCTCTCGCGTGACGAAAAGGGCGGCATGGCCCTAAGCGTGTACGAGCTCGACGCGCTTCCGGCGCCCGAGGCAGTCGCAGAGCTTAAAGCCCTCGACAAAGTTGAGGCTGTTCGCGTCGTAGATTTCTCGTAGTATGGACGTAGCCGGATTTCTAATAGTGGCCGCAGCGGGATACCTTTTGGGGTCAATTCCGTTTGCGGTTATTATTGCCCGTTTTTGCGGAGTGGATATTCTGAAAGCGGGCAGCGGAAATCCCGGGGCGACAAATGTAAAAAGAGTTTGCGGGAAAGTTCCGGGAAATATATGTTTTATTCTCGACGCCGCCAAGGGCTTTTTAGCGACGGCTTGGCCGTTGTACCCGTCGGTGTTCGGAGTACAGTTTTCCGACCCACAGACTCTTGCGTATGTTGGGTTGTGCTCTGCGATAGTGGGGCACAGCTTTTCTTTATTTCTAAAATTTAAGGGCGGCAAGGGCGTTGCAACCACCGTGGGCGTTATGCTTGCGTTTGTGCCGTATATCACGCTGATTGCCATGGCCTGTTTTCTGGTGGTGCTGGCGGTCAGCC
>ENA-OROK01004059-OROK01004059.1-human-gut-metagenome-genome-assembly--contig:-NODE-4059-length-11026-cov-4.711330_pt1 | contig 11026 bp, 7 predicted proteins | sample MGYA00242127_ERZ509046 | MGnify/ENA primary metagenome ERZ509046 (study PRJEB26280, sample SAMEA2338728) | human gut metagenome | biome: human gut; feature: human-associated habitat; material: faeces... | reverse complement strand
GAGCGACTCTTTCTTCTGCACGCCGAAGCCGACCACCACCACGTCTTCGAGTTTGTTCGAAGCGTCGGCCAGCGTGATGAGTTTGAAGAGGTGGATGTCCCGGACGGAAATTTTCTTGGTGTCGTAGCCCAGGAACGAAACGGTGACCGTCTTGGCCGAAGCGGGCACGGTCAGTTTGTAGTTGCCGCCGGCGTCGGTGGTCGTGCCGACGTTCGTGCCCTCAACATAGATGTTGGCTCCGACGATGGGCTGGTTGTCGGCCGAGGAGATGACCGTTCCGGCGACGGTCATCTCCCCGTTCGGGGCCGTCGGGGCGGAGACCGGCGAGCGGCGGGAGATGGTGACCAGTTTCCCCCCCCCTTTGACGGTATAGCGCAGCGATTTGTCGAGCACCGTGTCGAGCACGGTCTGAAGCGTCGCGTCCTTGAACGTTGCCGTGACCGGCCTGCTGACGTCGACGTCCTCGTTTTCGAAGAGGATCGAGTAGCCGGTTTGCCGCTCCACCTCTTCCAGCACCGTTTTCAGCGGAACGCTCCGGAAGGCTTTGGTGACGGTTTGCGCGTTGAGGGCGACTGTCAGCAGCAGGCACGGGATCAACGCTGCAATCTTCTTGAATAGGAGATTTACATGCATAAGTTTTAAGATTTAGGTTTGTTTGGAAAGAAGTTTTTTCAGGGTTCGGTTTTTCGGGGGCGGCTGTCGACGCGGTAACCGCAGGTGTCGCGCCTGACGCTGATCGGCAGGATGTCGCACAACCCGCCCATGATTGATTCGATGTCCTGCGCCTCGGTGAGCGATATGCGGAAGGTCTTGTCGTCGAACGCGTCGGTGCAGAGTTCGATCTTCACGTCGTATTCGCGGGCGAGCCGCCGGAGCAGGGCCGGGAGGGAGATCGCGTCGTAGCGGATGATGCCGTCGATCCAGCTGCGGAACTGGTCGGTGTCGACCTGCCTGCGCGACGCCTCCATCGTCCGGCAGTCGTAGGTGATCAGGTCGCCCGGAACCATCGTTTCCGTGCTGCGGGACGATTCGAATTGCAGCGAGCCTTCCATCAGCGCGGCCAATACGTCGGGGTCTTCGTCGTAGGCCGAGATGTTGAACCGGGTGCCCAGCACGGTGAACGTGCAGCCCCGGGCCTGCACCCGGAAGGGGAGGTCGGCGTTGCGGGCCACCTCGAAGTAGGCTTCGCCCGAAAGGCCGATGTCGCGCGACGAGCGGTTGAAATCCGACCGGTAGTTCAGGGTCGATCCGGCGTTGAGCCACACCTGGCTGCCGTCGGGCAGCGATATGCGGCTGTTGGTTCCCTGGGGAGCCTGTACGGAGAACATTTGCACGGGGTCTTCGGTGTGTATGAGGTGCCGGGTGGTGAAGGCCGAGATCAGGATGAGCACGGCTGCTGCCGCCGAGAACCGCAGCCAGCGCCGGCGGGCGCGGATTCGGTTCTCGCGCCGTTCTATTTTTCCGTTGAGCCGGGCGAGCGAACGGAGGACGTCGGCCGACGGCACGTGCCGTTGCTTCCATTCGCGTTCCCATTCGCGCATCAGGGCGGCGTTTTCCGGCGAGGCGGCGAGGAATCCGAAGAGTTCGCACTCTTCTTCGGGGGCGATGGGTCCTTCGAAATAGCGGACGGCGAGTTCTTTCAGGCTTTCGTTCATGGGGTCGGTTGTTGTACGCATACATACATACAACAATCGGGGCGGATTTTACCCCCCCCCGGTTCCGGAAAAAATCGCATATTTTTTGAAATTCGCCTCTGGAAGGCTTCAGGACGGCTGGTTCATCAGCCAGGCGAGGATCAGTATTTGCAGGTAAATGGATTGTTCGCGTTCGAGGGCTTCGGCGAAGATGCGCAGGGCGCGCTGGATGTGCCGCTCGACCGTATGCAGGGAGATGTGGAGCCGTTCGGCTATTTCCCGGTTCTTCAACCCCTGGAACCGGCTGAGCAAAAACACTTCGCGGCAGCGTGCGGGCAGCGAGTCCATGATGCGCTGTATCTGCTGTTCCAACTCCTGGTACAGGTAGGGATGCCCGTTTTCGGCGAAGGAGAAATCGTAGTTGTAAAGACGCTCCTCCCCGATTTTCGCCCGGGCCAGGCAGCTGATCGTGTATTTGTCGACGATGCTTTTGTGCTTCAGGTAATTGAGGCATCGGTTGCGGGTCATGGCGAACAGCAGCATGCGGGCCTCTTCGGGGTCGAGGGGGGCTTGCCGGTCCCACAGCGCCATGAAGCAGTCGTGAACCAGGTCCTGCGCCTCGATGGGGTTGTTGACGAAACGCAGCGCATAGGCCGTCAACCGGGGTTGGCAGTCGATGTAGAGCCGTTCGAAATCATACCGTTTGGATTCGCTGTGCATTTGTCGGGTCCGTCCTGATGCTTTTTTTGTTTTGGGCGGTTTCCGCCGCTTTTCGGGGGTGAAACCGAGGCAAATATAATCAAAAAAGTAAAAAAATGCCGCAGACGCTCTGAAAACATCTGCGGCATGGGGCGTGTTTCGACGCCGGTGCGGGCTACTTGTAAAGCCCGGTGACGGTGAAGTCGAGTATCTTGCCGAAGCCGTCGAACACCAGCGCGTTCGGCTGGTCGAGCTGTCCGCTGCCGAAGTTGATCTGCGGCACGACGTGTATCTTGTCGTTCCCGTCGTCCTTCGAGGTGACCACCGTCACCGCGCGGCTGCTCCATGCCAGCGAGGCGTTGCTCGGAAGGGTCGACGAGCCGTCGTAGTTCTCCATGGCGTAGTAGCCTTGCAGGTAGAGACGGGCCAGGGTGATGTGCTCGCCCGCAGGGGCCGTGAAGACGGGCGCCGGGTCGAAATTGACGCTGCCCGTCGTGAAGATCACCTTGTAGATGGCGCTGCGGGTGGCGATGTAGAGGATCGGGTCGAATCGCGAGAAGACGAAGCTCACGGCTTCGGCGATGAGGGCGTTGGCCTCCGCGGGGATGTCGTAGATCAGCTTGGCGGCGGGTGCGCCGGCCGAAGCGGAGTAGTTGCCGAAGGTGTAGAGCGCATGGTTGCCGTCGGCTTTCCGCATCAGCAGGGTGTGGGTGGCGTTGTCGATGCTGATGCCGCCCGCGATGCACCGCAGGCCGGGGGCGTTCCCCGGGTCGAAGGGCGACGAACCCACGCTGCCGCAGGCGTAGAACGTCTGGTTGTAGCCGTAGCAGAACTTGCCCTGTTCCCGGTCGTAGAAGATCGTGCTGGGTTTGCGGGTGCTGCCCGGAGCGGAGTGGGCCGAAACGACGCCGTTGTCGACGGTCATGGTTTCGGTTCCGCTGACGGGCGTCGAGATCCGGCCGCGGCTGAGCAGCGTTTCGTAAATGTCGCCGTCGTTGAGGATCATCGTGCACTGATAGGTGTTGAGCAGGCTCCGGATGTCGAGCTTTCCGGGCAGGTAGACGAACGCATCCTCCTTATGGCCCAGGATTTCGTAATAATCGGTCTCCACGCGCATCAGGTCGTCGTCGGTCGACACCCAGAGGATGTTTTTCTTGTCGGTTTTGTCGTAGGTGTAGAGCATGTGGGTGACCGCCGAGGGGAACGGACTGCCGTTGCGCCGGCTGATCAGCTCCTTTTCGACGGTTCCCTGCTCCGCGCCCGAGTAGGTCTCGGTCAGCTGCGGGTGCATGATCAGTCCCAGGTCCGAGGTGGTTCCGTCCCGGGTGTAGGCCACCACAAGCCCTTCGTTGAATTGGGCCGTCACGATGAGCGTCCACTTGTACTGGTACTTCAGGTCGTGGGCGGTGTCGGTGACCGTCAGCAGGAACAGGTAGCCTTTCGAGGAGATCGGCAGGTCGATCACTTCGTGGAACTCGCGCGTCGTGGCGAGCGAAATCGCCTCCGAGTCGTTGTCGGTCTGACTCACCGTCCATTCGTAGGTAAGCTCCTCGGGATTCTCCCGGCCGTCTTTGGTGATGCGGATGCCCGTGATGTCGAGCCGTGCGTTGTGCACCACCGTCAGCTGCGAGGCGATGGCTTCCGGCACTTCGATCTCCACGGGCGGGATATGGGTGGTCTGCAACGTGCTTTTGTCGTCGTAGCACGACGCGGCGAGCAGGCCCCAGCCTGCCAGCAACAGATATAGGGTGTGTTTTCTCATGGTCGTTCGTCGTTTACTTGGTGCGGATCGTTACCTCCCGGCCCTTCATGGAGCCTGATTCGTGGATGCGTTTTTGCCCGGGGTTGGCGGCCTTCCATTCGTCGTACCAGGCCTGTGCCCTGGCGCGCCAGGCGTCGATGTAGTAGCTGTAATCGGGTCCCCAGTCGGGGAACACCTCCCAGCCGAAGATGTCCAGCAGCAGCTGGTGGCCGGCCTGGCTGTAAGCCTCCGTCGACGAGCTGCCCGAAGATGCCTCCGATTCGATGAAGGCGTTGTAGGTGGACCACTGCTTGGTCGTCGCGGGCCGCGGCAGCATGTTGTGCCACGAGACGTTGGCTTTCAGGTAGAGGTCCGGTCCCACCCGGAGGTCGGGCGAATCGGTCAGGCAGAGCGTCAGTTCGCGCTGCTGCGTGTCGAGTTCGGCCGATTTGGCGACCTCGATGCGGATGGCGCCGTAGGTCTTCCCGGCCGGAACCTCCGCACCGAGGATTTCGTACTGTCCGGGCTGTGCCGTAGTTCCCTCTTCGAGAACGCGGACGCCGATTTTCCGGTCGGAGCCGGAGGCCCCGCCGATGAGTTTCACCGGGACCTCGATCACCGCCTCGGCGGCCCCTTCGGGCTGCTGCTTGAAGGTCATCGAGGCGTAGAACGTGCTGTCGGAATTCGAGTATCCGGGATATTCGGCCGTTTCGTTGGGCGCAGCCCCCGGGAAGCAGACCCTTCCCTGCGACATGTCGTAGCGTGTCGGGTCATCCTTTTCGCAGCCGGCCGTCGTCGCCGCGGCCAGCAGTATGCAGATCAGTTTTTTCATGCTTCTCAACAATTAATCGTTCGACTTACTGTACGCGTCCCGACTGTATTTCGAAATCGGGGTAGGGCAGCATGTAGACGGCGTCGTCGATGACCTTGCTGCCGCTCATCACGTCGCTCTGGCGGGGCAGTTTCTCGTAGCCCAGCCGCTTGTAGAAATAGAAGACCACGCCTTCGCAGATGAACTCCTTGCGGTACTCCTTTTCGAGCTGGGCCATCAGGCTCGCCTCGTCGAGGTCGGCATCCAGTTCTTCGTAGACCGCGCGGGCCTTGCGCACCTCCTGCAACAGGCTGCGGGCTTCGCCGAGGTCCTTGTCCGGGCCGGAGATGCGGCACTCGGCGGCGATGTAGTACATCTCCGGCAGGCGGATCAGCGGCATCAGGTCCTTGTGGCGGTAGTCGGCGCCCGTCGAGGTCTGCTGATAGAGCTTCGAAGGGGTCTTGGTCCCCTCGGGCCAGTAGTCGGTGTTGTGGTAGAGCTGTTTGTAGCGGCAGTCGGAGATGCCGGCGCCCTTGATTTCGAAAAGATCGTCGGCGACCGAGTTCTTGATGCACAGCGTGCGGTACTGGCGGTCCTGTTCCGAATATTCGCGGTTGAGGTTGCTTGCGATCTTCTTGGCCATGTCCGTGACGCCGAGCGCGAAGATATGTTCGCTCGGGAAGCACATCTCGGTCGTGGGGGCCTTGGCGGAGTCGGTGAACGTGCGCAGCGTCAGCCCGCCGGCGATTCCGACCGATGCCGGGTCGTCGATCACTTCGAGGGCGGCCAGCAACGCGGTGTGTTTGTTTTCGTCGCTGCCTTCCCACATGCAGACGCGCGCCAGCAGGGCCTTGACGGCGAAGTAGTTCAGGTGCATGTAGCGGTAATCGTAGAATTTGTCGACGTTGGCTTCGGTATAGATGCTTTCGGGATACCTGGCCCGGATGGGGTCGATCTCCAGCAGGCGGGCGGCCTCCGTGAGGTCGGCGATCATGCGGCGGAGCGTCTCGGCGTAGGTCAGCTGCGGCGCCGCGTCCTTGTCGACGCTCGTCAGGTAGGGGACCGTGTGACGGCTCTCCAGGTCGGTGCGTCCGGCCAGGTCGCTGCACCCGAACAGGCGTATCAGGTCGAAGTGGATGTAGGCCCTCACGGCGAGCAGTTCGCCCTTGATGATGCGGTAGTTGACCGAGTCGAGTTCGTCCTTCCGGCGGTCGATGTGGTCGAGGGCGTCGTTGACGTTGGCGATCACCGAGTAGGATTTCTCCCAGACCTTTTCGATCACTTCGGTGGATTTCGTGGTTTTGTAGTTGTAGCGGTCGAGGTCGTAGTCGTCCGCGGCGGTGTTCTTGCGGGCGTCGTACTGGCGGCCCAGTATTTCGACCATGTGCCACGTCAGGTTTTCGCCGTAGAGGTCGGTTTCGCCCATGGCGAGGTAGCAGCCGATGAGCGTCTGCTGGAAGCCTTCGGCCGAGGAGTAGTGGGCCTCGGCGCGGATTTCCGACGGGGGCGTCACGTCGAGCCAGCTCTCGCACGAGACGGCTGCGAGGGCTGCGGCGGACAGAAGGAGGTATTTGATGCTGTTTTTCATGGCTTCGGTGGTTTGTGTTAGAAGGTTCCGGTCAGCTGGAACGACATGCTCCGTGCGAAGGGATAGGTCGTGCCGCGCTCGATGCGGATCGACGAGAGCGTGGCGATGTTGTTCATGTAAAAGGCCAGCTTGAGCCGCTTGAGGCGGATTTTGCTGATCAGCCGCGGGTTGAACTCGTAATAGAGGCTCAGCGATGAGAACGTCAGCTCGTTGTTGTCCTGCACGAAGCGCGTCGTGGCCCGGGTCTTTTCGTCGTGCTGCTTGCCGTTTTCGTCGGTGTAGGAGCCGAGTTTCTTGAACATGGCGTTCTGGCCCGGGGTCTGCCAGCGGCCGTAGAGCACGCGGCGGTCGACGTTGTAGTGGATGTCGACGTTTTCGACCTTGTTGACCAGCGTGGTGTTGTACCGCTGCCCGCCGCCGAGGAAGGTGCAGGTGGCGCTTAACCCGAAGCCCTTGTATTCGGCCGCGAAGCCGAAGTTGCCGCGGTACTTGGGGTCGCTGATGCCGGCCACGACCTGATCCTGCGCGTCGTACTCGTAGGTCAGCGTGCCGTCCTTCCTGACGTAGATTTCCTGACCCGTCGTGGGGTCGATGCCCAGCGACGGCACGGCCCAGATGGCGTTCATCGGCATTCCGTCCTGATAGATCAGCACGGGCGTCGAGTTGCTCTTGTCCTGCGCCTGGGCCATCATCTTTTCGTTGTAGGCCTTGAGGCTTTCGGAGAGGTTGATGATGATGTTCTTGTTATAGGCGATCGAGCCGAAGAGGTTGAAAAAGCCCTGTTTGCCCTGCCAGAGCGTATAGCTCAATTTGGCCTCGATGCCGCGGTTGCGGACTTTGCCCAGGTTGTCCTTCACGGTGTCGAAACCCGTGGAGGTGGGGATCGCCACGTCGGTGAGCATGTTCTCGGTCACCGAGTTGTAGTAGTCGAAGGCGATCGTTGCGCGGTGGACCGTAATGTCGGCGCCCACGTTGTAGTCCATGCGCTGTTCCCATTTGAGGGCGGGGTTGGGCATCTTCGAGAGGTAGGCGCCCGTCTGTCCGTGGTAGGTGGCCCCGGTGTAGTAGAGATAGGTGGCCAGCACTTCGTTGGTGTCGTAGTTCTGGTTGCCCGTCAGTCCGGCCGAGGCGCGGATCTTGAATTGTTTCAAAACGTCCTGATCGCGCAGGAAGGGTTCGTTGTGGAGGTTCCACGCCACGCCGGCGCTCCATGCCGACGACCAGCGGTTGTCGGCGCCGTAGAGCGACGAGGCGCTTTCGCGGAACGTGAGGTCGACGTTGTAGCGGTCGTCGTAGCTGTACGACGCGGTTCCCAGGAAACTGATTTCGCGCGTGATCGACGAGATGCCGACGGGCTTTTTGTCCTGGGCGTACTGCCGGGCGAAGGTGATGTCGGCCGTCTGGCTGTTGGGGAATCCCTCGGCGTAGTGCTGGTAGGCGCTGTACGTGTTTTCGGCGATCCGGCCGCCGGCGTTGACGTAGAGGTAGTGTCTGCCCCAGTTTTTGGCGTAGTTGGCGTAGATTTCGCCCGAAATGTCGCTGCTCTTGCCGTTGTCGAGCTGGTAGGAGCCTTTGCGCAGCTGCATGCTCGTGCTTTCGTAGGCCGAGGTGGCGAATTTCGAATGCTTGGCCGGATAGAATTCGTCGGCGTCGCTGCGCTTTACGGCGATGCCGAGGCGGGCGGTGAGTTTCAGCGCCTCGGTGGCCTGCCATTCGGCGTAGAAGTTGTCCGTCACGCTGGTGTAGGTCTCGCGGTCGAGCGTTCCGAGCGTGGCGTCGTACATCGGGTTGGCCACTTCGTCGTAGGCCCAGCGGGCGATCTGGCCCGTCTGGGGATCGACGGCGCTCCAGTAGGGATTCATCCGGGCGTAGTCCCCGAAATCGCCCCACGGCGAGTTGTCGCTCCTGGTGTTGCTGACGCTCAATATGTTGCGGAACAGGAAGTTTTTCTTGCGGTACGAAACGTTCACGTCGCCCGAGAGCACCGTGCGCTCCGAACCCTTCATCACGCCCGCCACGTTGTTGTACGAGAAGTCGATCATCGCCCGCAGCTTGCGGCTGTCGCCCAGTTCGACCGAGAGGGTGTGTTTGTGGCCGACGCCCGTGCGCAGGGGTTTTGCGAGCCAGTAGGTGTCCAGTCCGCCGAGCACCTGCGCTTTGAGTGCGTTGTAGCGTTTGGTGAGATCCACCTGCGTCTGGGGATTCGCCGAGGTGTAGACGCCCTCGATGCGCTCGGCCTCGAGCTTCTCCCAGGCGTTGCAGAGGTTGTAGCTCGTCAGGTCGGGCATCGACACCTCGATGCTTCCGGTGTAGGTCACCAGCTCCTGATTGCCGGCCAGGCGTTTGGTCTCGATGACGATGACGCCGTTGGCGGCCTTCGAGCCGTAGAGCGCCTTGGCCGCGGCGTCCTTGAGGATGGTGATGCTCTCGATACGGGTCATGTCCATGTCCATCACCTTCTCGGCCGTGGTTTCGAACCCGTCGAGGATGAACAGCGGCTGGTTGGGGCGGTTCTGGTAGTTGCCCTTGATATTGACGCCCGTGGATTCCGAGGGGAAGGTGGTGATACCGCGCAGCTGCATGTCCGGCAGCGTGTTGGGGTCGGAGCCCATCAGCGTGTTGTCCATGATGTAGAGCGATGGCTCGATGTTTTTCAGGCTCTCGAAGACGTTGCGGTTACTCACGCGGGCCAGCTGGCCCGACGTGATGGTCGTGGCCGAACCCGTGTAGCTCTCCTTCTTGCGGGTGAAGATGCCGGTCACCACGACGTTTTCGATCTCCTGTTCGTCCTGCACCAGCCTGACCAGTCTGGTCTGTGCCGAGGGAAGCGTTTGCGAGACGTAGCCGATGTGGGAGAAGATCAGGTTGTCGCGGCCCTCGGGCATGCGGATCGAGAATCCGCCGTCGGACCCCGACACGACTCCCGTGGCGGTCCCCTGGATCAGGATGTTCACGCCCACGAGCGGCGCGCCGGCCGTGTCCGTCACACGTCCGCTGACGACCTTGTCCGGGGCTTTCTGCGGGGCGGAGGCGTTCCCCCCCCCGCTTCGGACACGGATCACGATCGTGTCGTCGTCGATCGAGTATTCGAGCCGCGTGCCGCGCAGCGCTTCGTCGAGCACTTCGCGCACCGGGGCGTCGGCCTTGCTGAAGGAGATGCCGCCGATTCCCCGCACGGCGTCGCTATTATAGAGGATGTAATATCCCGTCTGCTGTTTGATCCGTTGGAGAACTTCGGCCAGCGACGCGTTGCGGAACGATACGGAGATGCGTTCCCTGCGCTGCTGGTAGGCTTCGCTCGCCGTCGCCTGCCGGGGCGCGCCCCAGACGGAAATCGCCAGCAGCCACATGCACACGGCAAGCCATGGCCTTCGGTGCGATACTGATAGGTAAAGTTTCCTCATAATAGCTGTGTTTTAAGTGACACGAATGCCGCCCCGTCGGGCGGCTTCCCAACTAACCGGCATCAATCGTCGTCACGGTCGATGCAGAGCACGATCTTCCCCTCCTCGACATCGGCGCGTATCTGATCGGTGCGCGCCAGCAGACGGGCCATTTCGGCAAAGGTTTCGTAGCGTTTCACGACGCCCGTGTAGCGCACCTTGTCGGCGTCGACGCCCCGCGGGACGATCTCCACGCCGTACCAGCGCGAGAGTTTGCGGCATATCGAGGCGATCGTCTCGTCGTTGAAGGTGAACAGTCCCCGGGTCCAGGCGGCGTAATCTTCGGCGGCGACCTGCCGCACGTCGAAGATAGCCCCTTCGCGCCCCACGCGGGCCTGCTGGCCCGGCTGGAGCATTGCGCGGCGGTGTCCGCTCCGCACCTCGACGCTGCCCCTCACGAGCGTGGTCTCGATCGCGCCCTCGTCGGCGTAGGACGAGATGTTGAACGCCGTGCCGTAGACGCTTACGGAAACCGTGTCGGCGTGGACCACGAACCGCCGCGAGGCGTCGTGCGCCACGCCGAAGTAGGCTTCGCCCGTCACGGTCACCTCGCGCGGCCCGTCGCCGAAGCGGACCGGGAAGACGAGGCTCGACTCGGAGTTGAGCCATACCTGCGTGCCGTCCGAGAGGCGGAGCGAGAACTCCTTGCCGCGCGGCACGGTGACGGTGTTCGTCATCGGAATCTCCTGCTCGGCCTCCACCTTGTGGTAGGCCAGCTCCTCGCCGGCGATCTCGAGGCGCGTGCCGTCCTGTTCGACGAGCATCCGCCGCCCGCCCGCTTCGAGCGCGACGTTCTCGCCCGACGAAAGGGTCAGCACGGCGCCCCGCACCCCGGGCGTCAGCTGCTCGATGTAAGCCTGCCGTGCGAGCCGTTCGGCCCGGCGGCCGAGCGTCCACCAGCCGCCGCCGGCCAGCAGCGCCGCCACGGCTGCCAGGCCGGCCGTTTCCGTGCGCAAATGCGTGGCCCCAGGGTTACCGGCCGCGCGCCGGCCTTCTCCATCCGCGTTACTTCCTCCGGGCTCATGCCGCCTTCCGGACCCACAATCAGGGCCAGATTCCGCACCTGAGACCATTGCTGGCTAAAGCGGCGCAGGCCGTAGCCTTGCGCCT
>ENA-OROK01004056-OROK01004056.1-human-gut-metagenome-genome-assembly--contig:-NODE-4056-length-11033-cov-5.136090_pt1 | contig 11033 bp, 9 predicted proteins | sample MGYA00242127_ERZ509046 | MGnify/ENA primary metagenome ERZ509046 (study PRJEB26280, sample SAMEA2338728) | human gut metagenome | biome: human gut; feature: human-associated habitat; material: faeces... | reverse complement strand
GGTGCTGTGCGTCACCCATCTGCCCCAGCTGGCCGCCATGGCGGATACCCACTTCTCTGTGGAGAAGGGGGAGGCCAATGGCCGCACCTTCACCCAGGTGCGGCAGCTTGACCGGAAGCAGCGGCAGATGGAGCTGGCCCGCCTGACCGGCGGCGCTCATGTGACGGAGACCATGCTGCAGGGCGCGGAGGAGCTGCTGACCCAGGCGGAGAAATTCCGGGCGGAGATGGCGGAATAAATTCACCTTATGAGAGGTATTTATAAATATTTTTCATATTGCGAAAAAAGTGTTGACAAACGAAAAAAATCTGCTACAATAGTGGCAACTTGATACCGTTACCGTGATGAAGGGAAGAAGTAACACGCCCCGGCGCCTGCAAAGAGAACCTCTGGCTGGTGAAAAGAGGAGAGGGCGGCGCGTGCGAATACATCCCGGAGCAGCCTTCTGAAAGCCTGAACTTCGAGGTCAGTAGGGATGTGTCGGGTTCGCCCGTTACAGCGATAGGGTGTGTCAGCACCCGACGAGGCCGTTTTCCGTGAGGAGGCGGCGAACATGAGGTGGTACCGCGATAATTTGTCGCCCTCTGTCCAAGGACAGGGGGCGTTTTTATTTTGCTGCACCGCCATACCTCTTGTCAAAAACTCAACATCACAGATCGTATAGGAAAGGAATGTAAGAAAATGGGTATTTATGAAGAACTGGTGGCCCGCGGCTTGATCGCCCAGGTCACGAATGAGGAAGAGATCCGCGAGATGGTCAACAACGGCAAGGCCACCTTCTACATCGGCTTTGACTGCACGGCGGATTCCCTGCATGTTGGCCACTTTATGGCCCTGTGCCTGATGAAGCGTCTGCAGATGGCGGGCAACAAGCCCATCGCCCTGATCGGCGACGGCACCACTCTGATCGGCGACCCCTCCGGCCGTACCGACATGCGCCAGATGCTGACCGAGGAGACCATCAAGCACAATGCCGAGTGCTTCAAGCGCCAGATGGAGAAGTTCATCGACTTCTCCGAGGGTAAGGCCCTGATGCTGTATAACTCCGAGTGGCTGAAGCCCCTGAACTATATCGAAATGCTGCGCGAGGTGGGCGCATGCTTCTCCGTCAACAACATGCTGCGTGCCGAGTGCTACAAGCAGCGCATGGAGAAGGGTCTCAGCTTCCTGGAATTCAACTACATGATCATGCAGAGCTACGATTTCTACTACATGTTCCAGCACTATGGCTGCAACATGCAGTTCGGCGGCAACGACCAGTGGAGCAACATGCTGGGCGGTACCGAGCTGATCCGCAGAAAGCTGGGCAAGGACGCCCACGCCATGACCATCACCCTGCTGCTGAACTCCGAGGGCAAGAAGATGGGCAAGACCGCCAGCGGCGCTGTGTGGCTGGATCCCAACAAGACCAGCCCCTTCGAGTTCTTCCAGTACTGGCGCAATGTGGATGACGCCGACGTGCTGAAGTGCATCCGTATGCTGACCTTCCTGCCGCTGGAGCAGATCGACACCATGTCCTCCTGGGAAGGCTCCCAGCTCAACGAGGCCAAGGACATTCTGGCCTATGAGCTGACCAAGCTGGTCCACGGTGAGGAGGAAGCTGAGAAGGCCCGTACCGCATCTCAGGCACTGTTCTCCGGTGCAGGCGATGCCGAGCATATGCCCACCACCGAGCTGACCAACGACGACTTCGGCGGCGGCTCCATCGACGTGCTGAGCCTGCTGGTGAAGTGCGGTCTGGCTGCCTCTAAGGGCGAGGCCCGCCGTCTGGTACAGCAGGGCGGCGTGTCCGTCAACGACGAGAAGGTGTCCGCGATCGAGACCACCTTCGGCGGCGAGCAGTTTACAGGCGATGGTGTGATCATCAAGAAAGGCAAGAAGGTCTTCCATCGCGCTGTTCTGGTATAATTTTTCCTCCAAGACCCTATTCCCCTGTTTATATCACTGACCATGATATAGCTCAAACAAATAAGCCGTGGCGCAAGCCACGGCTTATTTGTTTTTTGTTTGCACAGCGGCAGGGAGGAGGCATTACAGGGAGCGCACGCTTTCGCGGATCAGCAGCTTATAGGGAAGCTCAATCTTCAGCGGGATGCTGTGGTGCTTTTTCAGGCGGCTCTCCAGCGTGCGGATGACCTGCTGGCCCATCTCCGCGATGGGGACGTGGACGGTCGTCAGCGCCGGGGTGATCAGCCCGGAGGGGGAGATGTCATCCACGCTGATCACGGAAATATCCCGCGGCACCCGGAAGCCGTGCTCGTGCAGGCAGCGGATGGCGGCGATGGCCGTGTTGTCGTTGGCACAGAAGATGGCGGAGGGCAGTTCGGGGTTCTTTTCCAGGAACTGCTCTGTGGCCTGGTAGCCGCTGAAGCTGTCGTATTCGCAGAAGAACACATAGCTGGGCGGGATGGGGAGCCCCTCCTCCCGCATGACGCTTTGGTACGCCCGGAAGCGGCGCTCGCCTCGGCCGCTGCCGATATAGCCGATGCGCCGGTGCCCGCAGGAGATCAGGTATTGCATGGCGGCGGTGGCGGCGGCGTAGCCGTCGCAGACCACCTGATCCATTTCAAAATCGGTGAAGGACAGGCCGCTGTAAACAATATTGCGGTACCGCTTGTGGAGGAAGGTCACGGCCTCTGGATCCTCAAAGCGGCCCACGACGATAGCACCGTCCACGTTGATGCCCTTGATACGGTTCAGCAGGGCCGTGCTCTGCAGGTTGAATTTGGTGAAGCAGAACGGAACGGTAAAGCCGCACTGGCTTGCGGCCTGCTCAATGGAGCGGACCATCTCATAGAAGAACGGGTTATCCTCGGGATTCCTGGTGTGCGACATAAAGCAGGCCAGCTGGGCACCGGCCACGCTGACACAGCTGGATTTCAGGTTCCGCGCCGCCGCGTTGGGAACGTAGCCGTAGGTCCGCACCAGCCGCCACACCTTGTCGCGGGTCTCCGCCTTGGCAAAGCTGTTGCTGGTGTCGTTCAGGATCCGGGACACGGTGGACGGCGAAACACCGGCAAGCTTTGCAATGTCTTTGATCGTCATAAATCAAACTCCTTCCGCTTTCTGCGTTACGCATGCATAAAGAAATCGTTTGCGTAAATTTCCGTTTACATTGCGACATTTTATAGCATATACTAGAGTTGGATATAGAACTAATTTGTTGATTTTTCCTAAAATATGTATTGACTGGAGGATAACATAAAGTGTCGATTTTGTCAAACGTTTTACTGATTACTGTGGACGATCTTAACTATGATTCCGTTGGTTGTTTTGGCTGCCAGGTGGATGACATCACCCCGAACATTGATAAGCTGGCCAGCGAGGGCGTCCGCTTCAACAATTCCCATGTGACCATCGCCGTGTGCCAGCCGTCCCGCTCCGTCCTGCTGACGGGCCGCTATCCCCATCACAACGGCGCGAGAGGCTTTGAGGAGATCGACGCCAGTGTTACCACGCTGACCCAGGTGCTGCACCGCGAGGGCTTCCTGAACGGCATCATCGGCAAGGAGGATCACGTCGCGCCCAAGGAGAAATTCTTCTGGGACGAATATGTGCAGACCTACTGCGAGGAGGAGGGCTGGGGCCGCTCGCCGGAGGTGTATTACGACAAGGTCAAGCAGTTCCTGACCCGTGCCCGGGAGGAGGGCAAGTCCTTCTTCCTGATGGCCAACTCCCATGATCCCCACCGTCCCTATGTGGGCGCTGATGATGAAATGTTCTATTTCGGGCATCATACTACTGCCGACCGTATTTACACGCCGGAGGAGATCACGGTGCCCGGCTGTCTCCCCGACCTGCCGGACGTGCGGAAGGAGCTGGCACAGTACTTCTCCAGCGTTCACCGCGGCGACCAGATCGTGGGCAAGATCCTGCAGGCGCTGGACGACATGGGCTATCGTGACGATACCCTGGTGCTGTTCCTGAGCGACAACGGCATGGCCCTGCCCTACGCCAAGACGAACTGCTATCTCAACAGCACCAAGAGCCCCTACATCATGCGCTGGCCGGGGCGGATCCCCGCCGGTTCCGTCAGCGACGCGCTGGTCTCCGGCATCGACTTTACGCCCACTGTGCTGGACGTGCTGGGCATCGAGCCGATCGTGGACGCGGACGGCAGATCCATGAAGCATACGATCATGGAGGGCGCGGAGCAGTACGACGATATCTTTACCCTGTTCTTCAAGACGAACAATAACCACATCACCCACCGCGCGCTGCATTTCCCCATGCGCTGCGTGCAGAACAAGCGCTTTTGCAATGGTATTTTCAATCACACATCGCTGTGTGAATTTAATCAGGGCAAGCTGTTACTCCATTTAACGATACCTTTTGAAAAAAAGCCAAAGACCAACTTACCGAGCGACAATCTCAAGTACTACCGTCAGCGGAAACAGATGACAACAAGGCAGTTGGCGGAAAAGCTGGATATTGTGCCAGCGACTGTTGTGTTGTATGAAAGCGGAAAGCATCCCATCCCTTACGATGTAGCTATCAAACTGGCAGATGTTTTGAAAATCGAAGCAGCTTTGTTCTATGATGATTTTTCCCGTTTCCTTGCCGTACCCTATACCGAAGCACTAAAGAGTGTTAGAATGGCTCTGGGGCTGTCACAGAAGGCTTTTGCCGAGCAAATAGAAGTTATACCCAGTTACTACTATAAGCTCGAAGAAGGTAATCGCAGGCCGTCACGAAAGGTTTATCAGAAGATATGTGCTGTGCTCGAAGCGACCGGTCGACAAACTTCACTTTTATGGGAGCAACCATTACAATAAAAGTGAAAAAACGATTGGAGGAGTGACTATGGCACAGAATTTGACTTATACCCGTTGCGGTGATTATCTCATCCTTGATATTCAGTTGAGCCACATAAGCGATAAACCGCTTGGGAAATACGGCAGGATGCGCAGAGCATTTCTTGCGGAAAATAATCCAATGCTCTTGGATGACATGATTCTGACGGAAACCTTGTTCCCGCACCTGTGGGAGATCGACGAAACAGCTCACCGTAGAGTGGAACAGATAATGACTGAACTTCTGGAGAAAAATCCGGCTCCGGATAAGTCAACCCAACAGCTTGCTTGGGTGCAGCACATGAGTAGTCTAAAAGCACAGGCGGAGGAAATTGTTAATGCAGAACTGATTTTTTGCTAACAGAATATAGAATTTTTACTTAGGACTGACTGTGACAGGTCAGTCTTATTTCTTTGATGGGACAATTCTTGAATTGTGTTTATGGCAGTCTCAGAATTGTGCTTTTGACAATTCAAGAACTGTCAAAAGCACAATGTAACTATACTGATAATAACAATAATGATTATAGTGATACTGATCCCTTCCTATCCGATTTGAAGAATATGATGAGATTGGAAAACACTATCTTTTTGTCCGATTTCTCAAATGACAATACAATGAACAACAGTATTTTGATTACTACCAAGAAATATTTGATGTTTATCAAGAAATACTTGATTGATATCCATGGATATTGTATAATGTTGTTCATGGAGGTGATTCCTAATGAGTATAAGTTACAATAAGCTCTGGAAACTGCTTATTGATTGCAATATGAACAAGAGTGAGCTAAGGGAACGAGCAAAAATAAGCACAAATGCGATTGCAAAGATGGGAAAGAATGAACCCGTCTCAATGGATACAATGGATAAAATTTGTAAAGCGTTACATTGCAATATTGGTGATGTAATGGACTTTGTTTCGGATAATGAAACGCTTTCTTAATGTCCGATAATTTTGACATTGTATCTTGTAGAATATATTTCCCCTGACTTTAGAAAAGTTTGTACTTCTAAGATAACAGGGACAATAGTGATGGAGAAATAATTATGAACGCAGAAACTAATATTCTGTCTATGACAGATTTACAACATACCGCACTAATAAGCGGAAACAAAGCGATGCAGTTGCTGGAGCTATCCAGACATTCCTTTGAAAAAGTAGTAAAAGAAGGCTTACTTACCGTTATACATGAAGGCGGGAAAAAGTATTATCAGATAGGTGAAATCGAAACATTTATGGAAACTGATACTTATCAAGAACTTGTAAATGGCGTGGTTGATGCAAGAAACAACTTAAACGATTTGACCGGAAAAGATTGGCTTCCTCAGACCAAGAGTTTCTTTTACCAAAAAGGTCTTGGTGCAAATCATCCGGAAGCACAAATTGAAAAACTTCACCCGGCTCCCTATTCATTCCAAGATATAGGACAATTAGTGAACTTTTTTACCAAGCAAGGAATGAATGTTCTTGATCCCTTTGGCGGAGTAGGTTCTACAGCCAAAGCTTGCGAAGTAAACGGTAGAATTTGTACAAGTATTGAACTTTCTCCTGTATGGCATGAATTGTCAATTAAGAGACTGGAGACCGAGGTTGGTGAAGGAAGTAGCAAAAAACATCACTTTATAAATGGCGACTCATGCGAAGAACTTTTGAAGATTGCTTCTGAGTCAATGGATTTTATGGTTACAAGTCCTCCATATTGGGGAATTCTGAACAAACAAGATCAGAAGGTTAAAAAGAATCGTGTTGCAAATAATCTTGAAACAAAATATTCGGAAAGCGAAAAAGATTTAGGAAATGTTGAAAACTATGATGAGTTTCTGGAAATTCTGGTTAATAAAGTGTTCCTCCAGTGTGCCAGAACCCTTAAATATGGAAAGTACATGGCAATCGTGGTTTCTGATTTTAGAGATAAATCGGAATACATAACTTCTGGACAATTCGTCCAGAGGTATCATCAAGTTCCAAGTAGAATATCAAAAATATCCTTGCTGCAACTTTCGGTAAAACGAAACTCTGTTATTAGCTGCTTGTCCCAGAATTGGGAATACGTTCTTAATCGGGAGCTTGACATGATTGCGCTTTTCGACAGCTTATGATATGATAGGCACAGTTGAAAATTGAATACGCTTCAAACGAGATTTTATTGATGGGCAAGCCCCATATTTATACAAACATATTTTTAGTCAGTCCGAATTGTCGGAGCTGTTACATGGAAGCATCAAGTCAGATACAGAATCTTCTTGTGTCTGTTGTTGGTGCATCTGTGTAGCAGCTTTTTTATTATCTAACCTTGGAACAAATTGGTCCGAAGTCGGAGCCACAGACAGAAACGGAGGAAACTATTTGATCGCAGTAATTCACAGAGGACAAAAATTCAAAGAAACTATGGAAGCTTTTCATCAGAAACGAGCAGAGTTCATCGCACAGGAAATCAGGAGTTTCGATGTAGAAACCTTGTATGTGTTTCTGGAATGGATCCGTGGCAACGGCCACAAACTTGATAGAATAACCGGTATGGCGGTATGATAGGAACGGAGGTGACTATCCATGAAGAAACAGAGAAAAATTGAAAAAGATAATCGTGGTGTTGCGATATACGCCCGTAAATCCCGAATCACCAACAAGGGTGACAGTATCGGTGTTCAGTTCAAACAATGTGCAGATTACGCTAAAAAGGAATTGGGACTGGATGAAGATTATGAATTCCTTCAATATGAAGATAAAGGTCTCAGTGGATATTTTTCAGACAGACCGGATTTTCAGAGAATGCTTCACGATGTACAGAATGGAAAAATCAAAGCAATCGTATGTTACAAGCTGGATCGTGTCGGCAGAAAAACAGCAGACCTAATCCGTTTGATGGATTTTCTGGAAATGTACCATGTAAATCTCTTGATTTGCTCCAATGGTATCAACACCGCCAGCGGTCTTTATAAAATCTTTATTCAGATATTTGCTGTCATTGCGGAATTTGAAAGAGATACTCTGACAGAACGAATTGTAGATAATATGATGGAGCTTGCAAAGGACGGTCGATGGCTCGGCGGCAATACACCGATGGGATTTACCGTTCGCCGTGTAACAACCGGAAGCGGTAAGGGAAAATCCGCATACAGCTACTTAGAAAGTCTGCCGGAAGAAAAACGCATGGTTCAGCGTTTATATGAAATTTTCCGAACCACCCGCAGTATCCAGACAACTGCAAAGCAGATGAATGAGGAAGGCTTCCACACTCCTTCCGGTGCAGCATTCAACGCATCAACAACAAGGTTGGTTTTAAGAAATCCCATTTATTGTACTGCTGATAAACGCAGTTATGATTATTTCATCGACCATGACGGTAATGTATTCGGAGATATGACAGAGTTTGACGGAACTCACGGATTGTCAGCTTACAATAAAACTGACCAAGAGAAGTACGAGGGAAGCGACAGCACATTTATCTCTCCGAAATATGTCCAGACCATTGAAAGTAAGCCTGTCAGCGAGTGGATTATTGCAGTCGGTAGGCATGAAGGATTTATCCCAAGTGAACAATGGGTTGAGGTGCAGGAACTTCTGGAGGCTATTGCGGAGAAATACAACCGTCCGCACAGAAAGACCAACGCTCTGTTGGCGGGACTGGTGCATTGTCCTCACTGCGGCAGGCGATTGAGTGTGATTTCCGAGTCTGACCGTTGGACGAACGGAAAACCTCGATTCAAATATGTTTGTCCCGGCTATCGCAAAAAGGAATGTAATTTCAAAGCGGTAGACGGCGTTCTTCTGGATGAATTTGTGGTACGGCAGTTATCCGATCTGTCAGATGAAAACAGTGAGCGTTTCAAAGATATTCTCGAAATTAAAATCGAGGAGGTTCTTGAAAAATCACAGACAGTACAGGAGCACACCTTCATTAAAAAGAAACGTGACAAGCTGAAAGCGGATATTGCAGCGCAGACAAGAAATCTGCGTGAAGCGGACGGCAGTATCAAGCAATTTATCCAGGAGGATTTGCAGAATCTGGCTATGGAACTTCGAGAAACGGAGCGGCAGCTTTCCAAACTGGATGAAGGCAGAAAGAACAATATGATTGCCATCCGTGACTTGGAAATGACAAAAGAAAGGTTGCTCTCCTTTGCAGAATATGCAAAAGATGCGCAACCGGAGGTTCTGGTCACTTTGATCCAGACTATTGTAGAAAGAATTTATATCGTGGAAAAGGATAACGAGCGTTACTGCCACATCTTTATCAAGGGCTGTTCCGGAGAAGATTACACCGGCTTCTTCCGGACAGCCGGTTACATAGAGCAAAAAACTACACCTGTGTGTGATTCAGAACAGTGTTGCATTGCCTATATCTTCAACGCATGGTCTGACGGTGAGACCACCTTCCTCAATGAATCCACGGAGGGACTTACCTTCAAGGCCATGGAAAAGGCCGCCGAGACCGACAGCTATATCCGCCACCGGGTGGACTTCTTCAAATACCGTGTGACGGAGGAGCTGTACGACTATGTTACGGATCCCCACGCCAAGAACAATCTGATCGAGAAGCAGGAATATATAAGGTGTTCCGCCGCGGATTTGAAAACTTCTGATGGGAGGAAGAAAACAATGAAGCTTGATTTTGAATACGGTCACGGCCTGATGAGTGCAGAGCTTCCGGACAGCACCGAGGTATTTATCCCCGGCGAGACGGTGGCCGATCCGCCCTGCCTGCCGCAGGACTGGGACGTGCTGTACAACGAAACGGTCCGCACGCTGCGTGAGCCCCTTGATATGCCGCCCCTGCGCGAGCTGGCTGCCCCCGGAAAGACGGCGGTCATCGTGATCCCCGACATCGTCAAGGGCGGCTGCCAGCCCACCAGCCACCGCAAGGTAGCCATCCGGGCCTGCCTGGACGAGCTCTACGCCGGCGGCGTGGAAAAGCAGGACGTGCTGCTGATGATCTCCAACGGCCTGCACCCCCGTGCCACGGTCGCGGAGATGCGGCAGATCCTCGGCGAGGAGCTGTTCAACGAATTCTACTATACCGGTCAGATCACCAGCCATGACAGCGAGGATGCCGCCAATATGGTGGACCTGGGCCATACCCACCGCGGTGATCCGGTGCTGATGAACCGCTATGTCTTTGAGTGTGACATCCCGATCCTCATCGGCCACTGCCAGGGCAACCCCTACGGCGGCTATTCCGGCGGCTACAAGCACTGCACCACCGGCATCACCCACTGGCGCTCCATCGCGAGCCACCATGTGCCCGAGGTGATGCACCGTCCGGACTTTGCCCCGGTCTCCGGCCACAGCCTGATGCGTACCAAGTTCGATGAGATCGGTATGTACATGGAGGAAAAGATGGGCCACCGCTTCTTCTGCTGCGACGCTGTGCTGGATACCTATTCCCGCCAGATCGAGATCTGGAGCGGCTATGCCTACGAGGTGCAGAAGGCGTCCTGGCCTATGGGCAACCGCCGCACCTATATCCCCTTTGCCAAGGAGAAGTATGACGTTATGGTCTTTGGCATGCCGCAGAATTTCCACTACGGCGACGGTATGGGCACCAATCCCATTCAGATGATGCAGGCGCTCTCCGCGCAGGTGATCCGCCACAAGCGCGTCATGAAGGACAACTGCGTGATCATCTGCTCCTCCATCTGCAACGGCTATTTCCATGATGAGCGCTGGCCCTATCTGCGGGAGCTGTATGAGATGTTCCAGCACGATCATATGAACATTCTGCCGGATATGAACCGCTATGGCGAGTATTTTGCCACCAACGAGGAGTATATCCGCAAATACCGCTTTGCCAACGCCTTCCACCCCTTCCACGGCTTCTCCATGATGAGCTGCGGCCATATCGCCGAGATGAATACCAGCGCCATTTACATCGTCGGCGCGCAGGAGCCGGGCATCGCCCGCGGCATGGGGCTTAAGACCCGCGCCACCTTTGAGGAGGCCCTTGCCGATGCGAAGAAGAAGCTTGTCGGCAGCGATCCCCGTATTCTTGCCCTGCCCAAGACCTTCAAGGTCGGCGCCGTCCATCTCTGTATGGCCGATGACGATCTCAAGACCGTCTGAGCTGTTGCAGCATCAGAAAAGGAGCCGCCGGATACAGGAGCCCAAACGGACTGTACCGGCGGCTCTTCGCGTTATCCGGCCACAGGAGGCGTTTTTATGGATCTGAACTGGACGCTGATCGCCGTGGTCGCCGCCATCAACTTTGCCGCCGCGCTGCTGCAGGCGTCCTGCGGCTT
>ENA-OROK01004051-OROK01004051.1-human-gut-metagenome-genome-assembly--contig:-NODE-4051-length-11043-cov-4.779305_pt1 | contig 11043 bp, 9 predicted proteins | sample MGYA00242127_ERZ509046 | MGnify/ENA primary metagenome ERZ509046 (study PRJEB26280, sample SAMEA2338728) | human gut metagenome | biome: human gut; feature: human-associated habitat; material: faeces... | reverse complement strand
GGGGCTGATGAACAGCGACGACGTAAACGCGTCGAAGCCGCCCTCCTTCGCGGCCCGTGCCGCCTCAAAAAGCCGCATTTCGTAGCATTTAACGCACCGGCCCGCGATATCGTCTGCTACCTCGCGCACGAACGGCCGCAGGCCGTAATCGTCGCGCACGAGAAGCGGCAGTTCGATGGTCTTCGCGTATTCCTGTAAGCAGTTCCGCCGGGCACGGTATTCGGTAAATGGATGAATGTTGGGGTTATACCAGTATCCGGTCAGATCGATCCCGTCCGCGCGCAGCGCGTCGATCGGCATATTCGCGCAGGGCGCGCAGCAGATGTGCATCAGTAATTTCATGACGTTCGCCTCCTGTTTGTGCACTAAGCATATCACACATCGCCATTTCTGTACAGATTGCAAAAAAGAATCTGCGACATTCCGTAGAAAATGAACATGGACAAGCGGCAGGAGCAGTGCTATAATTCCATCTAATATCAGATACAAGCAAAACTGAACGCAGAAAGGAAGATGTTCCATGGCATTTCCCATTGAAAGCTACGCAGCGAAAATACAGCGGAAGCTGTTAAAAAAGCAGCGCGTGATCGAAGCTGCCTCCGGTAGGCAGAAGGCTGATCTGGTGCTGAAAAATGCAACGTATGTCAACGTGTTCTCCAACGAACTGCTGACGTGCGACATCGCCGTGGCGAACGGCCTGATCGTGGGTCTTGGCAGCTACGAGGGCGAAGTCGAATACGATATGACCGGCAAAATCGTCTGCCCGGGCTTCGTTGACGCGCACATCCATCTGGAATCCAGCCTTGTCACGCCGAAGGAATTCGTCCGCGCAACGCTGCCGCACGGCACGACCACGGTTATCACCGACCCCCATGAGATCACCAACGTCATGGGCACCGACGGCATCGATTACATGTTCCAGGCGACCGAGGGACTGCCCATCGACGTGCGGTTCATGCTGCCGTCCTGCGTCCCGGCCACACCGATGGACGAATCCGGCGCGAATCTGGACTACCGCGCCATCGACTCCTTCTACGACTATCCCAGAGTGCAGGGTCTTGCCGAGATGATGAACTCCTACGGCGTGATCCACAACGACCCGGAGGTCGTCTCGAAGATCGTCGCTTCGCAGGCGCACCACAAGAAGATCGACGGCCACGCACCGGGCCTGCAGGGCAAGGATCTGGATACCTACGTTGCCGCCGGCGTCTATTCCGACCACGAGTGCGCCACGATGGAAGACGCACTTGCAAAATTGCAGCGCGGCCAGTTTATCATGATCCGCGAGGGCACCGCCGCACGCAACTTGGAAGCGCTCGCTCCCCTGCTCACGCCGCAGTACGCTGAGCGCTGCATGTTCTGCACTGACGACAAGCACCCGAGCGACCTGCTGGAAAAGGGTCATATCGACTATATCGCCCGCGAGGCCATCAACAAATATGGCGTCGATCCCATCATCGCCGTCAAGGCCGCCTGCCACCACGCCTCACGCTACTTCCTGCTCAATAACCGCGGCGCGATTGCGCCCGGGTATCTGGCCGACTTCGCCGTGATCGACAATTTCAAGGACTTCAACGTCGAAATGGTCTTCAAGAAGGGCATTCTGTACTGGAACAACGGCGAACTACGCGACTTTGAAGCACCGAAGATCGAGGAATATCTCGACAAACGCGCCCATGACACGTTCCACGTCTCGACGCTCACGCCCGATGATTTCCGCGACACGCGCCAGAGAGGTGTTCTGGGCATGGTCCCGGGCGAGATCATTACAACCGACAATGGCTACGCTGACCACGTCGATCTAGAAAAGGACATTCTGAAAATCGCCGTTGTCGAGCGCCACAAGGGCACGCACCACATCGGCCTCGGTTACATTCAGGGCTACGGTCTGAAATCCGGTGCAGTTGCAACCAGTATTTCGCATGACTCGCACAACATCATCGTCGTCGGTACGAACTCCGCCGACATGGCGTTCGCCGCGAATTACATCGTCGAACATCACGGCGGCATCGTCGTGGTCGAAAATGGGACAGTGAAAGGTGACGTTGTGCTGGAGATCGCAGGCATCATGTCCGACCGTCCGCTGACCGAGGTCAACGACCAGCTTGAGGCAGCCAAGGATGCAGCTTTCACGCTCGGCGTCAGCCGAGGCATCGACCCGTTCATGACGCTCAGCTTCATGGCCCTGCCCGTTATCCCCAAACTCCGCATCACCACCCGCGGCGTCATCGATGTCGATACCCAGCAGTATGTATAATCCAGCCGGCCCGCAGGAAGCATCCTGCGGGCCGGTTTGCGGCATTGCAATACCTTCGGAAATATGGTATGATATTCTCACTTGGTAACCTTACCGGAAGGGGGAACTGCTTTGCTTTATCTGCTGCTTGCGCTGTTTACGGCTGCGATCGTCGCAGTTGATCAGCTGACAAAATATCTGGCTGCATCCAATCTCGTGGGGAAAACCGTCACGCTTATCCCCGGCTGGCTCCAGCTGCACTATATCACAAACGACGGCATGGCGCTGAGTCTGCTGCGCGGCGCGCGGTGGCTGTTCGTGGTCATGACGGCGGTGTATCTCGCAGTCGTGATCTATGTGCTCGTGAAAAAATGGTTCAAAAAAACGCCGGAGTTGTGGTGCATCGCGGCCATCACCGGCGGCGCGATCGGCAATTTCATCGACCGCATCTCCACGGGCCTTGTCATCGACATGATCTGCATCCCGTGGTTCTCCACGTTCAATGTGGCAGATCTGTTCATCACATTCGGCGCACTGATTCTCGTGGTCTATATTCTGACGAAGGACAAGGAACTGCTGGCCGACAAGCCGAAGGAGCAGAAGAAACCGCATGACGCTGACGCTTGACAAAGACGGCGAACGGCTCGACAGCGCGCTCAGCCGCCTCGTGCCGGAACTTACCCGCAGTCAGGCCCAGCGCCTGATCGAGCAGGGCGCGGTCACGCGGGACGGAAGACCCGTCAAAAAGAACGAAAAGCTGCCTGCCGGGACGACGCTGGAGTTGGCAATTCCCGAAGTGCGTGAGACGCCCATCGCGGCGCAGGAGATCCCGCTCGAGGTCTGCTATGAGGACGCGGACGTAATCGTTGTGAACAAGCCCAAGGGGCTTGTCGTTCATCCAGCCCCCGGTCATGCAGACGGCACGCTCGTCAACGCACTGCTGGCACACTGCGGCAATTCTCTGTCCGGCATCGGTGGGGAAAAGCGGCCCGGCATCGTCCACCGCATCGACAAAGACACATCCGGCCTCATCATCGCGGCCAAGAATGACCTTGCGCACGCCGCGCTGGCCGCGCAGCTGAAGGATCACAGTCTGGCCCGGACGTATGTGTGCATCGTCTGCGGCAAGATCAAAGACGATTCCGGCACCATCGATGCGCCCATCGGTCGCCACCCGGCCGACCGCAAGAAAATGGCCGTCACGGAGAAAAATAGCCGCAGCGCCGTGACGCACTGGCGCGTGTTGGAGCGCTTTTCCGGCTATACGCTTGTCGAGTGTAAACTGGAAACGGGCCGGACGCACCAGATCCGCGTCCATATGGCCTACCGCGGCCACCCGATCTTAGGCGATATGGTCTACGGCCGCAAAAAGCCCGAACTGGGTCAGGACAGCCAATGCCTGCACGCGAAGGAACTTCGCTTCGTGCACCCGCGCACGGGAAAGCCCGTGACTGTCTCCTGTGAATTGCCGGACTATTTTGCCGCGCTTCTGGAAAAACTGCGCAGCGGCTACAGAAGGGCTTGACTTTTTAGCCTCAGTCTGCTACCATGATGCCATCTTCAACATGAGGTTTTTACGATGTACGTTTCCATTCTGTTCGCGTTTCTCTTTACCTTTACTGGCTTACAGTAAGGGTAATTTGTGATGCGCAGAAACGACGTCAGGTTCGCAACGCGGCACAGATTACGCTGTGCCGCGTTTTTTGTTTGTATTTTCTGAAAGGATGGGAATATAGAATGGAACTTTCTGATTACAGAGCACAGATCGACCGAATTGACACGGAACTTCTGCGGCTGTTTGCCGAGCGGATGCAGACAGCTGCGGGGATCGCAGCATATAAAAAAGCGCACAGCCTGCCGGTTCTGGACGCTGGGCGGGAACGCGAGAAGCTGGCGCAGATCGTAAAGGCCGCGCCGGAGGATCTGCAAGAGGAGGCCGTGAGCCTCTACCGGCTGCTGTTCTCCCTCAGCCGCAGCTATCAGCGCGATCTGCTGGACGAAAAAACAACGCTTCCTGCGCTTCTCAAAACAGCGCTGGAGCAGACGCCGCAGCTGTTCCCGCCCACAGCAGCTGTCGCCTGCCAGGGCGTCGAAGGCGCGTATTCGCAGCAGGCCTGCGATAAACTCTTCCAGCATCCGAGCGTGTTCTTCTGCGCAACATTTGACAAGGTTTTCTCCGCCATCGAGCAGGGCCTGTGCCAATATGGCGTTCTGCCGCTGGAAAACAGCACAGCAGGTTCTGTCAATGCGGTGTACGACCTCATGCAGAAGCACAACTTCTCTATTGTTCGCAGCGTCCGCCTGCGCGTAGATCACAGTTTGCTTGCCCTGCCGGGCGTGAAGCCGTCCGAGATCCGCGAGATCGTTTCGCATGGTCAGGCACTGGAGCAGTGCTCCGAATTTCTGAAGCAGCTGCCGAACGTGACTGTGACCCGCTGCGAAAACACGGCGGCAGCGGCCCGCATGGTTGCCGAGTCCGGCCGGCGTGATCTTGCCGCCATCGCCTCGCCTGCCTGCGCGGAAATCTATGGTCTGCATCCGCTTCAGGAGCGCGTGCAGAACGAGCACGGCAATTATACCCGCTTCATCTGCATTGCGGCCAAGCCCGAGGTCTATCCCGGTGCCGACCGGACGAGCCTGCTCGTCACGCTCTCCAACGAGCCCGGCAGCCTCTATCAGGTGCTGGCCCGCATTTATGGCCGCGGCATCAACCTGACAAAGCTGGAAAGCCGGCCCATTCCCGGCTCGGACGACACGTTCCGGTTCTACTTTGATCTCGAGGCCTCCGTCTACTCCCCGGAACTGCCGAAGCTTCTCGGCGAACTGGAATCCGTCTGTGAGCACGTCTGCTACCTCGGCAGCTATTCTGAAACGGTATAAAATACGCAGCCGCCCTCTGTCTGTGAGGCAGAGAGCGGCTGCGTATTATTCTGCATCTTCCGGCTGCCAGAAGATGCGGAAGGCCGTGGGGAGGGCGATATCCTGTTGGAACCTTGTGCCGCTGACCCATGTGAAGCTGTCTGCTGGCATCGATACACGGATATCATAGCAGCGCATGCGCCACTCGACATGCGTGAAGATATGCGTCCGTTCGCGCGTGCGTGTCAACTCCTCCGGAACAAGGCCCCAGCTGTCAAGCAGTGCAAGCGCCTGCTGCGCGTCCAGTGTTCCTTCCACATTCGGAAGTTCCCAGAGCCCGGCAAGCAGACCCGTCTCGGGCCGCTTGCGCACGGCGTACTGCCCGCCGCATTGAAGAAAGAAGACCGTCTTTTCTTCGATGCGGCGGGGCTTTTTTGCCTCCTTGACGGGGAGCGAAGCCCACGCGCCGCTCTTTTCTGCAAGGCAGACTGTCCGCAGCGGACAGGCATCGCACTTCGGCGCGCCGTTTGGGACGCATACACAGGCTCCCAGTTCCATCAGTGCCTGCGTCAACTCGCTCCGCTTTCCGGGATTTGCAGCGTAAACCGGGCGGAGCGCCGTCTCATACGCCTTTTTGACGGCAGGCCGCGTGACCGGAGCCGTATCCTGCGTCACGCGGGAGAGTACGCGCAGCACGTTCCCGTCAACCGCCGGCTCCGGCACGTCAAAGCAGATGGACGCGACCGCGCCAGCCGTATAATCGCCCACACCTGGAAGCGCCCGGATCTCGGCGTATTTCCGCGGAAACGCGCCGCCATGCTGCACCATGATCACGCGGGCAGCCTTTTGCAGATTGCGCACACGGGAATAATAGCCCAACCCCTCCCACAGTTTTGTGAGACGGTTCTCCTCACAGGCCGCAAGAGCAGCGATATCGGGCAACTCCGATAAAAACCGCGCGTAATAGCCCTTCACCGCCTCCACGCGTGTCTGCTGAAGCATGATCTCCGACAGCCAGACGTGGTACGGTTCATGATCCTGCCGCCACGGCAGCGCACGGTGTCCCGCAGCATACCAGCCGAGCAGCCGCTCGGCAAGCGAATCTGGCAGCTGCATGGCAATCCCCCCTCTCTAATACAGAAAAAACGCCGGGGGAAATCCTCCGGCGTTTTGGGTTTATTAATAGCCGGGCTTGCCGAGCAGGTGGAACATGTTCTTCTTGTAGGCCTCGACGCCGGGCTGGTTGAAGGGGTTGACGCCCTCCATATAGCCGGACACGCCGCAGGCGAACTCAAAGAAATAGATCAGCGCGCCCAGCGCTTCCTCGCCAATCTCCGGCAGGCGGATCTCGGTGACGGGCACGTCGCCGGAAATATGCGCGGCCTTGGTCGCTTGCATGGCCTTTTCGTTGATATAACTCATCTCGCGGCCCGCCAGATAGTTCAAGCCGTCCAGATTTTCCTCGTCGGACGGAACAGTAACAGATGTTCTGGAGTTGTCGAAGAAGACAACCGTTTCCTGCAGCATGCGGATGCCATCCTGGATATACTGGCCCATGGAGTGCAAATCGGGGGTCAGATCAACGGAGGCCGGGAAAATACCCTTGCCGTCCTTGCCCTCGGACTCGCCGTAAAGCTGCTTCCACCATTCGGCCATGAAGCGGAACGCGGGCTCGTAGGCAGCCAAGATTTCAATATTCTTACCGTCCGCGTACAGAGCCTGACGGCTCATGGCGTACTGCACGGCGGCGCTTTCCACACCGCGCTTCAGCGTATCCTCACGCTCGGCCTGTGCACCGTGCATGAGCGCTTCAATGTCGATGCCGCAGCAGGCGATGGGAAGCAGGCCCACAGCCGTCAGAACGGAATAGCGGCCGCCGACATTATCGGGCACAGCAAAGCTTTCATAGCCCTCACGGGACGCAAGCGTCTTCAGCGCGCCGCGCGCCTTGTCTGTCGTGGCGTAAATGCGGCTCTTTGCACCCTCCACGCCGTATTTCTTCTCGAGCGCAGCCTTAAAAATGCGGAACGCGATGGCAGGCTCGGTCGTCGTGCCGGACTTGGAGATGACGTTCACGGAAAAATCGCGGTCGCCGATCATGGCGAGAATCTCCGTCACAGCGTCAGAGGAAATGCCGTTGCCGGCGAAATAAATGTCCGGGGTGTTCTTGGGCAGGGCATTGTAATTCGGACTCTTCAGCAGTTCAACCACAGCGCGTGCACCAAGATAGCTGCCGCCGATACCGATGACGACAAGTGCCTTGGAGTCAGACTGGATCTTCTTCGCAGCCTTCTGGATGCGGGCGAATTCTTCCTTGTCATAATTTACCGGAAGATCGACCCAACCAATAAAGTCATTGCCCGCGCCGGTACCGTTTACCAGCGTGTCAAACGCGGCCTGCGCCGCGGTCTTGTCCGGCTGCTTGGCATAAAACTGCTTTGCGCCTTCAAAATTGATGCTTACCATATATTGATCGCTCCTTTTATGATGAGAAAATGACAAAACCAATGTGCGCCATTATGCTTCTGCGTCGCGCGCCAGAAGCGCTGCACCGATCATACCCGCTTCGTTGCCGAGCACGGCGGGAACAAGCTTGCCGCGCGTGGAATAAAAGCATTTTTTGCTGACCTTGTCCTGAAGCGGGTCAAACAGGAACGGACCTGCCGCGCTTAAGCCGCCGCCGAGGGCGAGAACTTCCGGATCGAGGATATTATAAATCGACGCGCAGGCAGAACTCAGATGTTCAATATAATCATCGAAAACAGCCATCGCAGCAGGGTCGCCTGCCTTGGCGCAGTCGGTGACAAGCTTGGGCGTAATTTTTGCCGGGTCGCTGCCGGTCTTTTCGGCCAGCATGCTCTCCGGGTGCGCCTGCATGGCGCGCCGCCCCTCGCGCGTGAGTGCAGATGCGGCGCAGTAGGCCTCCATACAGCCGTGATTGCCGCAGGTGCAGGGCTCTCCGCCGTCAACCAGATAGGCATGGCCCAGTTCGACGCCGTGGTTCATGCCGCCGTTGAACATTTTGCCGTTCAGGATGATGCCTCCGCCAAGCCCCGTGCCGAGTGTCAGCAAAACGCCCGTTTTGCAGCCGACAAACGCACCCTTATAGAGTTCGGCCAGTGCAGCGCCGTTGGCGTCATTGGCGATATAAACAGGGATGCCGGGAAACTGCTCCTGCAGGAGTCTGCGCAGCGGAACATCGTGGAAATCCAGATTGTGCGCGTCAAGAACCGTCTCTCCGCTCGCGTCGATGCTGCCGGGGACAACTGCACCGAGCGATTCTACGCCGGAAAGCGACGCGTTCCGCTCTTCCAGCAGCGCAAGAACTGCCGCACGGATTTTTTTCGCCATGTCCACCGCCGTTGTGTGCGGAAATGGGATGGATGCTTCAGCGGTCAATTCCAGCGTCTCGTCCAGCAGGCCGATCTTGACGTTGGTGCCGCCGATATCAATGCCGATCTGATACATGTGTGTTTCCCCTTTTCTTTATTCTTCGTCTCTCAGACCCAATAATTTCATGAAATTTCCGTACAAAATCTTTTGCTGGTCGCTCTCGCTCAGACCAAGGGAGAAAAACCTGTTCAGTTCCTCCTTCGGGCTCCACATGGGAAAGTCCGTGCCGAAGATCAGCCGGTCTGGGCCGATCGCGTCGATGAAGCGCAGAACCATGTCCCGGTCAATCATGCCGAGCGTGGAGGATGTGTCGTACAGGACGCTTTCCGGCTGCAGATGCGCCAGCGACCGCGTCCAGCTGCGCCAGCCGCCGAAGTGTGCAGCCACAGCCCGCAGTTCCGGCACCCGCCGCAACAGATTCGTCAGCCGTTCGGGCGAGGAAAAATCATACCGGTCGTCGCCCATATGGAACAGCACCGGAAGATCACGCCGGGCAATGGCGCGGTACGTCTCAATGCCGCGCTCGTCGTCAATGGCCAGCTTCTGAAAATCCGGGTGAATCTTAACCCCACGCAGCCCAAGTTCCAGCATGCGGTCCAGTTCTTCCTCAAATCCGTCCATACCGGGGTAGATCGTGCCAAAGGCAAGATAACCGTCATGCCCCCGGACGGCTTCAGCCAGAAACGTATTGGCGTTCCGAACCTGACTGGCATTCGTCGCGGAGTTGGAGACAGCGCAGCGGGTAATGCCCGCAAGCTTGTCCTCCGCACACAGGCGCGGCATGTCCGCCTCGCGCTCAATGGGAACGCCATAGAAGCTGCCGATGGAGTGCGACGCCTTTTCCGCCAGCTTTTCCGGGAAAATATGCGCGTGGATGTCTGCGATCTTCATGAAAAAACCTCTTTTATTCTATACGGAGATATGCCCGGTATGCAGAGCCGAGCTTTCCGTCTTCAATCAAAGTTTATCACACTTTTTCCCTGCGTACAAGTGGCAGAAAAGCCGGAATCCGCATGGGATCCCGGCAAAATTTTGTCGCTTTCTTAGGCAGCCCGGTTTCGCAGGGCGAAGGACACGGCGAAATACACCGCCAGCAGCAGCGCGATCGTCGCACCCGCCGAGCAGCCGAGCCAATATGCCGCGCACAGGCCCAAAAGCCCGCACACAAGCGCGGACAGGACGGACAGCAGATGGTACTGCCGCAGATTCCGCGCCAGATTGCGCGAGGATGCCGCTGGGAGCACGAGCAGGGAGTTGATAACCATCAGGCCGACCCAACTCATTGCCAGCGTCACAACGATGGCGATTGCGACGGTAAAGAGCGTTTCATTGCGCTTCGTCGCCACGCCGCGTGAGGACGCCAGCTGCGGGTGCACCGCCGTAAGCACCAGCCGGTTTGCCCCGAACACCCAAAGCAGCACGACCGCCAACAGAACCAGCGCCAGCAGGCCGATCTCCTGTGGGGAAACAGACAGGATATCACCGATGAGATAGCGGTTGAATTTTGTAAAACTCCGCCCGCCGAGCGTGACGATAAAAATGCCGAGCGCGACCGCCGTGGAGGAGAACACGCCGATGATCGTGTCGGCCGACTGGCTCGTCCGGCTGCGGACGAAGGAAAACAGCAGCGCGAACAGAACCGACAGCCCGACCGCGAAATAGATCGGCTGCACCGCGCCGCAGAGCACACCGATGGCGATGCCCGTAAAGCCGGAATGGCCCAGCGCGTCGGAGAAAAAGCTCATTTTTCCCGTCACGATCATCGTGGACAGCAGGCCGAACAGCGGCCCCAGCAGCAAAACGGCCAGCAGCGCGTTCTTCATGAAGTCCATTTCAAACATCCGGATGCCGAGTGCGTTCAAAAACACGTACCAGACGCTCATGCCTGTGCGCCTCCTCCCATGTGGAATGCCTGCGCGAATTCCTCCGAGTTCAGCACGTCCAGCGGCGTCCCGCGCCGGAGGATCTTTCCCTGCAGCAGCACGACCTGGTCGCAGTACTGCTCCAGCATGGTAAAGTCGTGCGTCGTCATGAGGATCGACAGGTCAAATTTTTTGCGGATCTCGTCGAGCATATCCATGAGCAGGCTCATGCCCTCGACATCCACGCCGGAGAGCGGCTCGTCGAGTATGAGAATATTCGGCATGGGCTCAAGCGCCAGCGCCAGCAGCACGCGCTGCAGCTCGCCGCCCGAAAGTGTGCCGATGCGCTTGTCGATGAGCGCTTCGCCGTGCACGTTCGCAAGGCACGCCAGCACCTTTTCCCGCATGGCTTTTGTCGGGCGCAGGAACGCGGGGCGCTTGAAGATGCAGCAGGTGAAAAGGTCCATCACGCTCACGGGGTCGCCGCGGTCAAAGGCTGGGCTTTGCGGCACATAGCCGATGCGCAGCTTCGCCTCCTTGCCGCTGGCCTCGTGGAAGGTGATCTTCCCTTCATATTCCCGCTGGCCCAGAATGGCGCGGATGAGCGTGGACTTACCCGCGCCGTTCGGACCGATCAGCGCGACCATCTGGCCGCAGTGCATATGCAGGTTGATCTCGTCGAGAATCACGTTG
>ENA-OROK01004047-OROK01004047.1-human-gut-metagenome-genome-assembly--contig:-NODE-4047-length-11048-cov-2.921859_pt1 | contig 11048 bp, 9 predicted proteins | sample MGYA00242127_ERZ509046 | MGnify/ENA primary metagenome ERZ509046 (study PRJEB26280, sample SAMEA2338728) | human gut metagenome | biome: human gut; feature: human-associated habitat; material: faeces... | reverse complement strand
GTAAGGTCGTATATGTCACCCGACGCTGGAGGCTGGCTGCTTGGGTGTATCGTCATATACCGGGGTGGCTGTATGTCAGGATGATGAAAGGATGAGGACCGGAATCCGCATTCGGAAGGCCGGGAAGTAATTCCGGTTGTAAATCAAGTAAAAAAGGTATAGGATATTTCCGGGCGAACGCTTATCTTTGCCGGGACATTAGGAGATAAAGTTTAAAAAAGACATGTATCGGAAGAAAATGATAAAGATATTGCTCGTCATATTGTGTGTCATTGCCGTGGCGATTGTGGCTGTGGTCCTTTTCCTTCAGACGCCGTCGTTCGGGCGTTTGCCGCGTGGCGAACGGTTGGAACGTATCAAGCGGTCGCCGAATTTCAGGGACGGGGAGTTCCGTAACATGGAACCTACCGTCCTGATGACTTCGGAAAAGGGGAAATGGGGGGCCATGCTGGATTTCGTTTTCAAAAAGTCGCCGGAAGGATTGCGTCCGGAACATCCGGTTCCGTCGGTGAAGACGGATTTGCGTGCACTCGACCCGGATAGGGAGCTTTTGGTATGGTTCGGGCATTCTTCCTATTTGTTTCAACTGGGCGGCAAGCGTATTTTGGTAGACCCCGTGTTTTGCGGTGCCGCTCCGGTATCTTTCCTGAATAAGCCTTTTCCGGGGACGGATATCTATCGTCCGGAAGATATGCCGGATATAGATTGCCTGGTGATTACGCATGACCATTGGGACCATTTGGATTACGGGACGGTGACGCGCCTGAAGGGGCGTGTCCGTAAGGTGGTGTGTCCTTTGGGTGTGGGCGAACATTTCGAGTACTGGGGCTACGAACCGGAACGGTTGGTGGAGTTGGATTGGAACGAGACGGCTACGTTGGGCGGCGGTGTGACGGTACATTGCTTGCCTGCCCGTCATTTCTCCGGCCGTGGTTTGCGGTCGAACCGTACCCTGTGGGCGTCTTTTCTGGTAGAAGCGTCGGGGCGTAAGGTGTACATCGGTGGGGACGGCGGCTACGGAGCGCATTATGCCGACATCGGGAAACGTTTTCCGAGGATAGATCTGGCCGTGTTGGAGAACGGGCAGTACAACGTAGACTGGCGTTATATCCACACGTTGCCCAAATACCAGCATGCGGAAGCCGAAGCTTTGGGTGCCCGACGGGTGCTCACGGTGCACCATTCCAAATACGCGTTGGCACGACATCGTTGGGACGAACCGTTGGAGAACGCACGCAGACTGGTCGAGGACAGCTCGCTGGAAGTCTTGTGTCCGATGATTGGAGAAGTGGTGGAATGGAGTGTAAAATGAGTTTTTTTAAATATAGGGTCATGAAACGTTTGTTTTTATTCGCGGTTTGCGCGTGGGCAGGTCTTTCCCTGTGGGCTTCCAGTGTGAAGGGACAGGGAACTGCTTGTGAGACACGGTCGGAAAAAGTACCGGCCAAAGTGTATATGATAAAAGAAATCAGTCCGGAGAACCTGATGAAAGTGTATGAAGCGCTCGGGCGGAAGGCTACCGGAAAAGTGGCGGTGAAGCTTTCCACCGGCGAACCCGGAAATAACAATTACCTCGATCCGGCATTGATAAAAGGGTTGGTGCAGAAGGTGGACGGCACTATCGTGGAGTGCAATACGGCCTACGGCGGCGGACGTTCCGATACGGAAAAGCATCTGAAAGCGGCCAAAGACCACGGCTTTACGGCCATAGCCCCGGTAGTCATCATGGATGCGGACGGAGAAGTTTCGTTGCCCGTGAAAGGGGGAAAGCATTTGAAAGAAGATTTTGTGGGAAAGGCGTATCCGGAATATGACTTTACCGTAGTGTTGTCCCATTTCAAAGGTCACCCGATGGGCGGTTTCGGTGGGGCTATCAAGAATATCTCCATCGGTATCGCTTCTTCTTCGGGGAAGGCTTACATTCATTCCGCCGGAAAAACGAAGAGCGTGAAAGAAGTGTGGGGCAAATTGCCTCCGCAGGACGATTTCTTAGAGTCGATGGCCGAAGCGGCCAAAGCTGTGGCCGACCATTGCGGCGACCGTATCTTGTATATCAGCGTGGCCAATAAACTTTCGGTGGATTGCGATTGCGTGGCCACGCCCGAAGATCCGAAGATGGGGGACATCGGAATCCTGGCTTCGCTCGACCCCGTGGCGCTCGACCGGGCTTGTGTGGACCAGGTACGTGCTTCGGAAGACCATGGAAAGATACACCTGATTGAACGCATCGACTCCCGGCACGGCATGCATACGTTGGACTATGCCGAGCAAATCGGGTTGGGCAGTCAGCAATATGAGTTGGTGGAGTTGAAATAGTTTTAAGAGGAATGCCGGAATCGTAGAAAGATACGATTCCGGAGAATTTATTAATACAAAATTAGAATATCATGAAACGCGCTGATTTATATTTTGCTTTGGTGGTGGCCGCATTCTTTGTACCTTTTTTCTTGTCCCGCACGCTTTATGAAGGGTATCAGTCGTTTAATGCTGCGCATGGTATGGTGATGAGCTTTGTCAAATTCTCCATACTGTCCACTATGGGTGAGCTGTTGGGTCTACGTATCAGTTCGGGGCATTACTTTCGTAAGGGGTTCGGCGTCTTGCCCCGTGCTGTGGTATGGGGCTTTTTAGGTATGGGCATCAGCATGGCTTTCGTGGTGTTTTCTACCGGAGTGCCTGCTTTTGCCGCCTATTTGGGTGTGGATAATCCCGCTGCCATTATGGAAGGTGCACTGAGTTGGGGCAAAGTGTTACTGGCTTTTGCCATCTCCGTTACCATGAACAGTATTTTTGCGCCCGTGTTCATGACGTTCCACAAAATCACCGACACGCATATCCTGATGACCGGTGGTACCCTGCGTGGCCTGTTCAGTCCCATACCTATGGGCGAGATTATGCAGGGATTGAATTGGCGTGTACAATGGGAGTTCGTGTTCAAGAAGACGATACCCTTGTTCTGGTTTCCTGCACATACGGTAACTTTCCTCTTGCCGGGAGAGGTACGCGTGCTTTTCGCGGCTTTGTTGGGAGTGGCTTTAGGTGTCATTTTGGCAGTGGCAGCCCGCAAGAAATAGCAGGTGAATCCGATTTTAATAGATTTATAATTGGCGTCTACATAAAAAGGCTAAATGTAGTATCTATAAACAAAAAGACAGTTTTCTGAAAAATGAAAACTGTCTTTCTTTCAGTGATTCGTTTGGGGCTCGAACCCAAGACCCCAACATTAAAAGTGTTGTGCTCTACCTGCTGAGCTAACGAATCGACCTCTATTATGCATCATTCCTGATTGCGAGTGCAAAGGTACGGCTTTTTCTGAGAATAGCAAAAGATTTGCCCGTTTTTTTTCATAATGGGGACTTTTTTTCGTAGAGATGATGTCTTTTAATCCTTTTCACCCTCCACGGAAGAGCTTTTTCCACTTTCAGCAGCATGCATGTGTTCTTCCTTTGGCGTGGACTCACCGTTGTGATTAGATGTTGTGGGGATGGGAGGGAAAGTATTGGAGGATTCGCTTGAAAAGGCTTGAGAAGATAAAGGACGTTTACGTCGCCTTTCTTCTGCCAGTATGACTTTGCGTTCGTCCCGCTCTATGAAGCGACGGTAATAGGAAAGCAGGAGGGTCGTCAAGGGAAGTGCGATGATGAGGCCGATTAAACCTAATAAAGAACCCCACACGGATAGCGACAACAGGATGACAGCCGGATTCAATCCCATGAGCTTGCCCATGATTTTAGGGACGAGAAACGCATCTTGTATGCTTTGTACGACGATAAAGACGATACAAGCCGAAAGTAAAATGAGCCAGAAATTTTCCCCTGTGTCGTTGGCTTTTAATAGGGCGAGCAAAACTGTGGGGATGAAGCCGAATCCTTGCATGTAAGGTACGAGATTCAGAAAACCGATAAACATTCCCAAACCTATGGCTAAAGGAAAGTCGATGATGAGAAACCCGATGCTGAACAGGATGCCTACCAGAAAGGCTACCAATGCTTGCCCCCGAAAATAAGAATTCATCCCATGTTGCACGTCGCCTACTAAGGCTGAAGCAAAGCGTCTGCTACGTTTCGGTATCAGCTTAATCCATCCCTCGGAGAGTTTTTCGTAATCCAACAGGATGAAGATCAAATAGAGCAAGGTAATACAGAGGTTGAGTATGACCATGATGAAACTGAAAGTGTGTGTCAGTAAGCTCCAAAGTTGGTTAACTGCAACTTTTAGTGCCTCCATGATATTGTTTTCGTGGAATAATTGTATGATGGAATTTTGGTCAATGTGCCGTTGTAAATATATCTCAATATCATGGGCTAAAGTTGAGTTTCCCGTCTCTTTGATAAGTTCTGCAACGATACTGCGGAATCTTACAAATTCAGAAATGGCCGGTGGTATAATAAGCCAAAAGAAGCCAACTATGGCCGCTAATATTAATAATAAGGTAACGGCGATGCACAGTATCCTGTTATGGAAGTGGAGTTTGTATTGGAAAAATTTTATCGTAGGATATATCATATAAGCTAAGAACCAAGCTACGAAAAATGGTAATAATACAGCTTTTAGCAGGTTGAGTACGTATATGGCCAGTCCCAACCCGGCTACAACCATCAATCCCCGGATAAACCGGTCGAACGTTATTTCTTTTTCAAACATAATGAAGCAGGAGTTAGACTTGATGTTTTAGATTATCTTTTTCTATCGCTTTTTGGTAACAGGCACGGCAGAGCGGCTCGTATGCTGTTTGTTCCCCTAAAAGCACTCGTTTCTCGTCGTCGACTGTACGGTGGGACACGTAGGCCAGCGCACCGCAACGCACACAAATGGCATGCACCTTGGTCACTTCGTCCGCTACGGCGCACAATCCCGGCATGGGGCCGAAAGGTACTCCTTTGAAGTCCAAGTCCAGTCCGGCCACGATTACGCGTGTGCCGCGATTGGCCAATTCATTGCATACGTCAATCAAGTTCTCGTCAAAGAATTGTGCTTCGTCTATGCCCACTACGTCCGTGTCCGAACCAAGCAGCAGGATACTGGCAGAAGAATCTACGGGGGTGGAGGGAATGGAGTTTCCTTCGTGCGACACCACGTCTTGTTCGGCATAGCGTGTGTCGATGGACGGTTTGAATATTTCTACGCTTTGGCGGGCGAACTCGGCTCGTTTCAATCTTCGGATCAGTTCTTCGGTCTTGCCGGAGAACATGGAACCGCAGATGACTTCAATCCGTCCTCTGCGCATCATTTCCCCGTTTCGTTCGGTTATCGGACTCATGTGCGGATGTTTTTGATTATAATTCTCTGCAAAAATAAGAATTAAGGGTGGATAATAGGATAAAAAAAGAGGCAAATTCGCAAACATCTGTTAAATATTGACGTGTGTAGCGTAGCGGATAATGTTTTATTCTTACTTTTGTCCATATTGACAATAGACTGATGGGAATCTTATATTTGGTACCTACTCCGGTGGGGAACTTGGAAGATATTACATATCGTGCTTTGCGTATATTGAAGGAAGCCGATTTGATACTGGCGGAGGACACGCGTACGACGGGTATTCTGCTGAAGCATTTTGAGATAAAGAATGCAATGTTGTCTTATCATAAGTTTAATGAGCATCAGACGGTTTCCAGTGTGGTCAGTCGTTTAAATGCCGGAGAGACGGTGGCGGTCGTATCCGATGCCGGCACTCCGGGTATTTCCGATCCCGGTTTTTTGGTGGCGCGTGAAGCCGTAAAGGCCGGTGTGGAAGTGATTTGTCTGCCGGGCGCCACGGCTTTTGTACCGGCTTTGGTCGCTTCGGGGCTTCCTTGCGACCGTTTTTGCTTTGAAGGTTTTCTTCCGGTCAAGAAAGGCCGGGCCACCCGTTTGGCGGCTTTGTCTTCAGAATCCAGGACCCTTGTTTTTTATGAATCGCCTCACCGTTTGGTCAAGACGTTGACACAGTTCGTTGAAACTTTCGGGCCGGAGCGCCAAGTTGCCGTGTGCCGTGAGATTTCCAAGGTGCATGAGGAAAGCGTGCGGGGAACGTTGGAAGAGGTGTTGGTTCATTTTACAGAAACGGAACCGCGCGGAGAGTTCGTCATCGTGCTGGCCGGATGCGAAGAGAAAGAGAGTAAGAAAAAGAATATGAACGAATAAAAATAGAAACGTATGAAAAAGATTTTTTTATGTGTGATGTGTGCAGCGGCTTTGACCGCATGTAACAACGGGGCGAATAAGAAAGACCAGGCTTTTGCCGAGGAACGGGATTCGCTGATGCAAGTCATCAACGACAAAGATACCGAATTGAATGAGATCATGGGAACGGTGAACGAGATTCAGGAGGGCTTCCGGCGCATTAATGAGGCGGAGGGACGTATCACCGTGAACGACGGGAATATGGAATCGGAAACTTCCAAACAAGCCATTCGGGAGAACATGCAGTACATTCAGGATGCCATGGCACAAAACCGGGACAAAATCAGTCAGTTGAAAGAGAAGCTTCGTACGAGCACCATCGGGGGGGATAAACTGAAAAAGATGGTGGACGACTTGTCCACCCAGCTTGAAGCCCAGAAGCAAAGGGTGCAGGAGTTAGAAGCACAATTGGCTGAAAAGGATATTGTGATAGCCCAACAAGGTGAGGCCATTACGTCTTTGAATGAGAACGTAAATACTTTGGCAGAGGAAAACAAGACCAAGACTCAGACCGTGACCGAGCAGGACAAGCAACTCCATACGGCATGGTATGTGTTCGGTACGAAATCCGAGCTGAAAGAGCAGAAAATATTGAAGGATGGGGATGTACTGAAGAGCAATGATTTCAATAAGGATTATTTCACGAAAGTGGATATCCGTTACGACAAGGAAATCAAGTTGTATTCCAAGAGTGCCAAGTTGCTGACCAATCACCCGGCCGGTTCTTATAAGTTGGAGAAAGACAACAAGGGACAATATGTGTTACATATTACCGCGCCCGAAACATTCTGGAGCGTAAGTAAGTATCTGGTTATCCAAGTGAAATAAGGCCGTTTTTTCTGCGGGGGAGGAATGTCCGCGCAGGTATTTTAGGTTTAAATGAATGGAAAAGAGGCTGCGTTTGCGCAGCCTCTCTTGCTTTTTTAAATTCCTCCCCTTTCTATTTGTTTTCCAACGGGGTTTTATGTATTTTTGTCACCGAATAAAGAAAGTTTTTTGAATGAAAGAATTTGTGATTTCCGACGCACAGGCCGAAACGGCGGTCCTGGTCGGTTTGATTACGCAAACGCAGAACGAACGCAAGACGAACGAATATTTGGACGAACTGGAGTTCTTGGCCCATACGGCCGGTGCCGTGACGGTGAAGCGGTTCACGCAGAAAGTGAACGGCCCGAACTCCGTGACGTATGTGGGCAAGGGAAAGTTGGAAGAAATCCGTGCATACATAGAGGCGGAAGAAGAAGCGGAACGAGAAATCGGTATGGTAATTTTCGATGACGAACTTTCTGCCAAGCAATTACGTAATATAGAAAAGGAATTGAAAGTCAAGATACTCGACCGTACGTCGTTGATACTCGACATCTTCGCCATGCGTGCCCAGACGGCGAATGCCAAGACGCAAGTGGAGTTGGCCCAGTACCGTTACATGCTGCCCCGTCTGCAACGCTTGTGGACGCACTTGGAGCGTCAGGGAGGCGGTTCCGGCTCTGGCGGCGGGAAGGGTTCCGTGGGGTTGCGCGGTCCGGGTGAGACACAGTTGGAGATGGACCGCCGTATCATCCTGAACCGGATGTCGCTTCTGAAGCAACGTCTGGCCGAAATCGACCGCCAGAAGACGACGCAGCGGAGCAATCGCGGACGTATGATCCGGGTGGCGTTGGTGGGCTACACCAACGTGGGGAAAAGCACGCTGATGAACCTGCTCTCGAAGAGTGACGTGTTTGCCGAGAACAAGCTGTTCGCTACGTTGGACACGACGGTGCGTAAGGTTATCATCGACAATCTGCCCTTCCTGCTGTCCGATACGGTCGGTTTTATCCGTAAATTGCCGACCGACTTGGTGGATTCTTTCAAAAGCACGTTGGACGAGGTGCGCGAGGCCGACTTGCTGTTGCATGTGGTAGACATCGCCCACCCCGACTTCGAAGACCAGATTCAAGTGGTGGAGAAGACGCTGGGCGACTTGGGATGCAGCGACAAGCCGTGCATGATTGTGTTCAACAAGATAGACGCTTATGACTGGGTGGAAAAAGAGGAAGACGACCTGACGCCGGCTACGAAAGAAAACGTGTCGCTGGACGACCTGATGAAGACATGGATGGCTCGCCGCAACGACAACTGCATTTTCATTTCAGCCCGTGAGAAGACCAATTTGGAGGAATTGAAGAAAGTGTTGTACGACAAAGTACGCGAACTTCACGTGCAGAAATACCCCTACAATGATTTCCTTTTTGAGAAATACGACGAAGAAGGGGCATAGGGCGGGGAAAACAGGAAATAGCCAAGCATGAAAACTTCGTTTTCGCTTGTCTCTGCGCTCGCCTTTCACTATCTTTGCAAGTACGAAACAAGAAATATCTCAATTTAAAACAAAAACGATTATGGCAAATGCACCTGAGTTCAAGTACGCTCCGATGTTCCAGATGGGCAAGGACGATACTGAATATTATTTGCTGACCAAAGACTATGTGTCGGTCGGCGAGTTTGAAGGGCACCCCGTGTTGAAGGTGGCTCCCGAGGGATTGACGGCGATGGCAAACGCGGCGTTCCGCGATGTGTCGTTCATGTTGCGTCGTTCTCATAATGAACAAGTGGCGAAGATTTTGCACGACCCTGAGGCCAGCGACAATGACAAGTATGTGGCGTTGACGTTCCTGCGCAATGCGGAAGTGGCATGCAAGGGCGTTCTTCCGTTCTGTCAGGATACGGGTACGGCCATCATCCATGGCGAAAAAGGCCAGCAGGTGTGGACCGGTTATTGCGACGAAGAGGCTTTGTCGAAAGGTGTCTATAAGACTTATACCGAAGAAAACCTGCGTTACAGCCAGAATGCCCCGTTGAGCATGTACGAAGAGGTGAACACCAAGTGCAACCTCCCGGCACAAATCGACATCGAAGCCACCGAAGGCGCCGAGTACAAGTTCCTCTGCGTGGTCAAGGGCGGCGGTTCCGCCAACAAGTCCTACCTCTATCAGGAAACGAAGGCCGTCCTCAACCCGGCCAAGCTCGTTCCCTACCTCATCGAAAAGATGAAGAGCCTCGGCACGGCAGCCTGCCCGCCCTACCACATCTGCTTCGTCATCGGTGGCACGTCTGCCGAGAAGAACCTTCTCACCGTCAAGCTCGGCAGCATCAAGTACTATGACAACCTGCCCACCACGGGCGACGAGACAGGCCGCGCCTTCCGCGACATCGACCTGGAGGAGAAGCTCCTCAAGGAGGCCCACAAGATCGGCCTCGGTGCCCAGTTTGGTGGCAAGTACCTGGCCCACGACATCCGCGTGATCCGTCTGCCGCGCCACGGTGCCAGCTGCCCCATCGGTATGGGTGTGAGCTGCTCCGCCGACCGCAACATCAAGGCCAAGATCAACGCCGACGGTATCTGGCTGGAGAAGATGGACGAGAACCCCACGGAGCTCATCCCCGAGGAGCTGCGCAACCCGGGTGAGGGTGGCGAGGGCATCGTCATCGACCTCGACAAGGGTATCGATGCCGTACGCGCCGAACTGACGAAGTATCCGGTCTCTACCCGCGTGAGCCTCAATGGCACGATCATCGTGGCCCGCGACATCGCCCACGCCAAGCTCAAGGCTGCCCTCGACAAGGGCGAGGAGCTGCCGCAGTATTTCAAAGATCATCCCATTCTCTATGCCGGACCTGCGAAGACGCCGGAGGGCTTCCCCTGTGGCTCTATGGGCCCGACGACGGCCAACCGCATGGACCCCTACGTGGATGAGTTCCAGGCCCACGGCGCCTCGCTCGTCATGATCGCCAAGGGCAACCGTACCGACATGGTGACGGAGGCCTGCAAGAAGCACGGCGGATTCTACCTCGGCACCATCGGTGGCGTGGCTGCCGTCCTCTCCAAGGAGTGCATCACGAGCATCGACTGCGTGGCCTATCCCGAACTCGGTATGGAGGCCATCTGGAAGATCACGGTCAAGGACTTCCCCGCCTTCATCCTCGTCGATGACAAGGGCCACGACTTCTTCAAGGAGCTGAAGCCCTGCAAGTGCCAGGGATAATACGCGGTGATTGATAAGTAAAACCACAATAGATTATTAGTAGGGGCGGTCGCTGACCGCCCTTATTTTTTATCTTCTGCCAACTTTCGATATTTTCGCCTTTGTTGTATTGGTTTTTCCCTTCCAAGCAGGCCGTATTGCCTCAATACAAACTACCCTATCACGCCATTTTGCGTATGAACCATTAGGCCCAAGGAAAGTTTTGTATGGCAACGTTTGGTAGTTTGGGGGAAAATATGTAAATTTGCGCCTTAAATATCACAAAAAAGTAAGAAAAGCAGAACAGGCTTATGGCAAAGAGATTTCCGGAGTACAAAGGTTTAGACCTTGTAGGCACCAACAGACGGGTGCTCGAAGCGTGGGAGAAGGACGATATTTTCCACAAAAGTATCGACGAGCGTGAAGGCGAGCCGAAGTTTATTTTCTTCGAAGGCCCTCCCTCGGCCAATGGCCATCCCGGCATCCACCACGTCCTGGGCCGCTCCATCAAGGACACATTCAACCGCTACAAGACCATGTGCGGATTCCAGGTGCGCCGCAAGGCCGGCTGGGATACCCACGGACTGCCCGTGGAGCTCAACGTAGAGAAGGAGCTGGGCATCACAAAGAAGGATATTGACAACAAAGCCTCAGACAAGTATATTTCCACCGTAGATTACAACCGCCATTGCCGCGCCGACGTACTAAAGTTCACCGCCGAATGGAGCAAGCTGACCAAGGAGATGGGCTATTTCGTCGATTTGGAGCACCCTTATGTGACCTACGACAACAAGTTTATCGAGACCCTGTGGTGGCTCCTGAAGCAGCTCTACAACAAGAACCGTCTCTACAAGGGCTACACCATCCAGCCCTACTCCC
>ENA-OROK01004045-OROK01004045.1-human-gut-metagenome-genome-assembly--contig:-NODE-4045-length-11049-cov-3.663817_pt1 | contig 11049 bp, 7 predicted proteins | sample MGYA00242127_ERZ509046 | MGnify/ENA primary metagenome ERZ509046 (study PRJEB26280, sample SAMEA2338728) | human gut metagenome | biome: human gut; feature: human-associated habitat; material: faeces... | reverse complement strand
CTACGTTAACCGATAGAGAAAAAGAAATCATTCAGATGTTTTTCGGTATCGGACAGCAAGAAATGACATTGGAAGAAATCGGCGATAAATTTGGCCTCACACGTGAGCGCGTTCGTCAGATTAAAGAAAAAGCAATTAGAAGACTTAGACAAAGTAATCGTAGTAAATTGCTCAAATCTTACTTGGGATAAGTAAGGAATATCAGTTTCTGAAAGAAAAAAGAATTTGAGTCGCATAAGTCGCACTTTTCATATAGAAGAATGTACTTATGCGACTTTTTACATAAGCCCCATTCTATAATTCAATCTTATACTATGTGAGTTTTATGAAAAAGTCAGTTTTAATATCATTGGTTCTTATTGCTTTGGGAGCAGGGATGGTGGCGTATGCAAAATGTGCGGCATCCTCTTCTGATTCGGTGCCTGTTAAAGTAGAGCAGCGTTTGCGGGAAAAAGCACAGGCGGGAAAGGCTTATTGTGATAAGAATGGGTATAATACGAATTATTGCTTTCTGGTAGATTTCAGTATTCATTCTGGTAAAAGGCGTTTCTTTGTATGGGATTTCAAAGGAGATTCCGTGAAGTATGCCAGTCTCTGTGCTCATGGATATGGGAAAAATAGCACTGTGTCCAAGCCTGTATTCAGCAATGTGGAAGGTAGTTATTGCTCTTCTTTGGGGAAATACAAGGTGGGTATCCGGTCGTATAGCAAGTGGGGAATCAATATTCATTATAAATTACATGGATTGGAAGCGACGAATGATAATGCTTTCAAGCGGTATATCGTGTTGCATTCTTATACTCCGTTGCCGGAAACAGAGGTGTATCCTTTGCATCTTCCGTTAGGAATCAGTCAAGGGTGTCCTGTAATATCCGATGAAGTGATGAGGAAAGTTGACGGGTTGCTCAAAGCGGAAAAGAAACCAGTCCTGCTATGGGTCTATGACTAAGAAATGCTATTTATTTGAGATAAATAGAGGTAATCTCCTCTTTTTTGTTACCTTTGCAAGGTTAAAAATTATATGATATGAAATACGTAAAAATACTATTTGCAATTGCACTTGTGTTTACCATGTGCTCCGCTTTTTCTCTGAAAAAAGACCATTCTAAACCGGTTTATGCTTTTGGAATTTCTGCTTCATTTACGGATACGGTAGTCTATTTCACGGATATTCAGATATTAGATAGTGCGAAGGTTAGCAAAGAAGGGTTCTTGGCTCATCGTGAATTATATAGTTATCAGTTGAAAAATTATCTGGAGGATAACCAACTGCAGCAGAATAGTACATGTATGATTTACTTCTCGGAAAACAGAAAGAAGTTGGAAAAAGAAGCAACGAAGATTCTGAATAAATATAAGAAGAATAATAGAATGACGGTATCGCGGATTGATTCAGATAAATTCCGCTTTACAAAACCGGAAGAATAATAAGCAATAGTTAAATTGTTAATATAATAAGAGATGCAGCTTTGCATCTCTTATTTTTTTATCTTTGCCTCGTAATAAACTTGAAATCTAATGAAAAAGATAAAAATATTCTCCTTGTTTGTGTGTTTGGCTATGCTGGTAATCGCTTGTCATAATGACGATGATGAAAGAGGAGTCCAGATGCGTACAGTTCTTGTTTATATAGCAGGTGACAATTCTCTTCGCAGCTTTGCCACAGAGGATTTGGCGGAAATGACAGAGGGAATGCAGTCTGTAGATGATAACTCTTATAACCTACTCGTATACATTGATACCGGATCAAGTCCTAAACTAATTCGATTGAAGAAGGATAAAAAGAAGAATGTCGTACAGGAGGTAATCGCTACGTATGAAGGACGAAATTCTGTAGATGTCTCTAAGATGAAGGAGGTTATCAACACGGCATTTTCTGAATATCCGGCACAGAGTTATGGGTTGGTTTTGTGGTCTCATGGAGAAGGATGGTTGGCAAAATCGCAGAATAAAACCCGTTGGTGGGGACAGGATGGTGGTTCAAATTACATGGATATTTCCGAGTTAAAAGATGTTCTGCGTAATGCGCCTCATTTGAGTTTTCTTCTTTTCGATGCATGCTTTATGCAATCTGTTGAGGTGGTCTATGAATTGAAGGAACATGCGGATTACATAATAGGCTCTCCGACAGAGATACCCGCACCGGGTGCTCCATATCAGAAAGTAGTTCCGGCTATGTTTGCCAATAATGCATCGGCTACGGACATAGCAAAGGCATATTTTGAATTTTATGCAGATGAAAATCTTTATACTGGCAAATTGCCATATAATTGGGGCTTAGGTGATCCCTGGACGGCAGGAGTCTCTGTTTCTGTAGTGAACACTTCCATGTTGGAACAACTGGCTAAAAGCAGTAGTGAGATTATTCTGAAATATATTAAGGGCAGACAAGCGATAGCCACATCGGGCATACTCTGTTATGATTGTCGGTCCAGTAAGTATTATTATGATTTTGATGGATTAATACGTTCTTTAGGTAGTGAGACTAGCGAATATGAGGCTTGGAAAGCTGCTTATGATGCTGCTGTGGTTTATTGGAAGACTACTCCTAATAATTACTCCAGTTATGGCGGTAGTTTCTCGATGAATGGCTCTGCAGGACTTTCTACTTATATATTTCGTCAGTCGTATGAAGAGGAGATAAATCCTTTTTATCGTCAGTCGATACAATGGTACTCCGCTGCCGGATGGGATGAGACAGGCTGGGGATAATTACCATTTCAATATTCTTTAGAAGATAGGATTCTAACTTTTTGTGAAGATAGTGTGAAGAATAAGCAATCCTTATATAAGTGGTTATATGAGACGTATGAGAACGATTTGTTTTCATACGGCATTGCTTTTGGCATTAGTAAAGAACTTTTAGAAGATGCCATTCACGATGTTTTTTTGCATTTATATGAGCGTGAGCACAAACTTTGGGAAAGTCAGAATATGAAGTTCTATCTGTTGAACTGTTTGAAGAACCGGATTCGGACCATTAAGAAAAAAGAAATGAATACCGAATTTCTGGAAGAAGGTTCTGATAACTATAGTTTCCTTATTGAAGTGAACGGCTTTGAACTCATAGATGAAGAAAAAGAAAGAGCCGCTATGCAAAAACAGCTGAAAAAGATGCTGGATAGCCTTACAGACCGGCAACGGGAGGCTGTATATCTTCGTTATACCCAAGGACTTAGCTATGAGGAAATCGGGAAATTGATGGGAATACAACCTAAAGCAGCACAGAAATTAGTGTATCGGGCTATCGAACAAATGCGTAAAATTCAGCCTCAAATTATTTATTTTTTCCTTTTCGGTTATTTTCTTTAATTTTCGTGGGGGTATTTTTGTTCTTTGCGTGTTTTTAAAGTGAAACCGTAAAAAGAACGAGTATGCATTCAGATCGAATACCCGAATCGACAAAACAATGGCTACAAAATGAAGACTTCATATTGTGGTGTCTGGCTCCTACCCAGGAATCGGAAGAATGGTGGGTTAATTATCAAAAAGAGCATCCCGAAGATCAAGCATCCCTACAGGAGGCCCGCAAAATCATATTATCTGCCCGGCTGAATCCGGTTCAGCGCTTACCCGAAGAATCAGAAAGATTGTGGGCACGTATAGAGACAAGCATGGAGCGTCGTGATAAGAGACATCGTTTTATCTTATTTACCCGTTATGCTGCCGCCTGTGTACTAATATTAGGTATTGTTTCTTTCTGGTTGATTCATTCTTTTCAGACGTCCGGAACTGCTGATGATCTGCTTGTCAATGTGAAAGCAGATACTCTGTATCAGAAAGTAATGCTGATAAGAGATGATGCGGAAGCGATTCAGATAGAGAATAATGCCGTCATTACTTATGATAGCAATATTACTATTCAATCCGATGGTAAGGAAACAGAGATAATCAAAGAGGGAGCGGTTCAACCCGGAAAACAAAATACACTGATAGTTCCTTATGGTAGCCATTCATCCATTGTATTGGCAGACGGATCGAAAGTATGGATTAATTCCGGAAGTAAATTACGTTTCCCTTCCTCTTTTGGTCCGGGCGAACGCAGGATAAAAGTAGAAGGAGAGATTTATATAGAAGTTGCCAAAGATACTTCCCGGCCTTTTTATGTAGAGACACCCCAACTGACAGTTAATGTATTGGGAACAAAGTTTAATGTGTCTGCCTATGCTGATGATGCATTGCAATCCGTGGTGTTGGTAGAAGGAAAAGTAAATGTAAAAGCAAACTCCAATGAAGATTTTGTCCTTTTGCCTAATCAGCGTTTTAAGTTGAGTGATGGGATATCCGGCATCGACGAAGTTAATGCTTACGATTATATTTCATGGAAAGATGGCGTACTTCAGTTCCGGGGTGAGACAATGAAAGATATTATCCAACGGCTAAGTCGCTACTATAATGTATCTATCACATGTACGCCGGAAGTTGCGCAAAAGTGTACAATGGGAAAACTTATCTTATTTGATGATATAGAACAAGTCATGAAAACCTTCTCGTTGCTGTACGATGTCCAGTGTACAATTGAAGCGGGAAGTATAAAAATCGAGTAATAACCCTAAAAATTTAATGCCTATGAATAAACCACAGAAATGAAGCCTTTGTAAAAAAGAAGTTCGGAAGAGAGGCAACTCTTCCGAACCCGTGAGATTTAAATTTTTCAATTACTTATGAAAAACCTAAAAATTGATACGCAAAAATATGGAAAATTCCTATTACAATCATGCAAATAGGGCATATTTTCTTTGTAAATCATATCTGTTTGTGAAATTTTTTGTTATTTTTCTATTTATAGCGAATGTAACTCTCGCTAATGGAAATGGAACGAGCGAACTCTATGATATAAAGAAAGGGACTCTACTGGAATATTTTAAAGATATAGAGAAAGAAACAGGCTACGTTTTCATCTATTCGAAAGATATCCGACCTAGTTTAAATCAAGTTGTCAGTGTAGATCTATCCAGGAAGAAGACAATCACAGAAAAATTGTCAGCCTTGTTTGAAAAGACAAATCTGGTATATGAAATAAATGGAAAACAGATTGTTGTAAAGAGAAAAACGGCAGTGAAAAAGAATCTTTCTTCACAGCCACAGGAACCTCGGAGAATAACCGGTACTATTACCGATACAAAAGGAGAACCGATTATCGGTGCCAATATCAAGGAAGTCGGTACATTTAACGGCATAATTTCCGATATAAACGGGCGCTTTGCCTTATCTGTAAATCCGAATGCAGTTTTGGAAATCAGTTATATCGGTTATGTCACGACGACAGTACCTGTAAAAGACAATAAAGTGCTTTCTATTGAAATAAAAGAAGCCGAGCAAAGTCTGGAGGAAGTCGTTGTTGTCGGCTACGGAAAGCAGAAGAAAGAAAGTGTGACAGCATCTATCGCTTCTATTTCGAGGAAAGAACTGGTACAGACACAACAATCCAATATTAGTAACATGCTGGTAGGACGAATGCCGGGATTGATTGCTTTTCAAAGAAGTGGTGCTCCCGGCGAAGACGCTTCCAGTCTGTTAATCAGAGGTGTCAGTACATTTACAGACAACACGGCTCCTTTAATAATGATCGATGGCATCGAACGAACTAATTTTGACGGCATAGATCCGAATGAAGTTGAATCATTGAATATACTTAAAGATGCTTCGGCAACAGCGATCTATGGAGTAAAGGGAGCTAACGGCGTAGTATTAATTACTACCCGTAAAGGGGAAAGAGGGCGTCCCCGGTTGAGCTATTCGGGTAATTTTGCTTTGCAGCAATCTACCCAGCTCCCCAGTTATCTGAATAGTGCGGATTATGCAACTTTATACAATGAAGCTTTAGAAAATGACTCCCGGGTTTCGGGTTCTACCTACCAACCGAAATTCACGGATAAAGATATTGAATTGTACAGAAATGGCTTTGATCCGATTTTGCATCCGAACACTAACTGGATAGACGATTTTCTTAGAAAGTTTTCTACCCGCACTCAACATAACATCAACCTTTCGGGTGGTACAGAACGTGTGAAATACTTTATATCGGGAAGTTATTTCGATCAGACCGGTATCTATAAACATACCAAGATAGATTCGGATCATGATGTAAATCCCCGTAACACCCGTTATAACTTCAGAACTAATTTCGATTTTCAGATAACGCGGGACTTTTCGGCAACTGTTCAAATGGCCGCCCAGATAGGCAGAGTGATTACTCCGGGCTCCGGTAACAGTGGAATCTGGCAAGCTATTTCTTTTGCCAATCCCTTGAGCTCTCCGGGATTGGTGGACAATAAAATTGTCCGCATACAGGATGGATTGGGAAGCGTCAATCCCTGGCAAACCTTATTAAGCAACGGTTATCAGAAAGATAATAGAAATAACATCAATACAACATTACGTCTGAATTATGATTTATCATCTTTGCTGACCAAAGGTTTGTCCGTACACGGGAGTATCGCGTATGATAGCTATTATTACAGCCGTAAGAAATATTCGAAAACCTTTCCTTATTATCTTGCGCGCCGTGATGCGGAAGATCCGGATTACATCTATCTGATCCCCCAATCAGAAGAGAGTATCTGGTCTGTAAGTACCGGATGGGATAAGAACCGGAAAGTATATATGGAGTTTGGAATTGATTATAATAGAACTTTCGGGCTTCATAAAACGACAGCACTTATTCTGTATAATCAGAGTAAATACTATTCCCCCTCCCTTCAATATTATGTACCTAATGCTTATCAGGGATTGGTAGGACGATTGACCTATGAATATGCCTCCCGTTATTTGGCAGAATTCAATATGGGATACAACGGAACCGAGAATTTTGCCAAAGGCAAACGGTTCGGATTTTTTCCTGCTGTTTCATTAGGTTGGGTCATCAGTGAAGAAAAGTTTTTTCCGAAAAACAATATCGTTAAATATCTAAAGGTGAGAGGGTCCTACGGAGAGGTAGGAAACGATCAGATAGGTGGTGATCGATTTTTGTATCTGCCGTCTTCTTATGGAGCAGCGAGCGATTCGGGTGTGAACAAGTATAATTTCGGTTTGGCTTCCAATCCGTATACTTCACTGATGATTGTTGAAAATAAAATCGGTAATCCTGATTTGACTTGGGAAAAGGCGAAAAAGATGAATGTCGGTGTAGATATTAATCTGTTCAATAATTGTCTGACTGCTTCATTTGATATATTCAAAGAAAAACGAAATAACATATTAGCCAACAGATCAACATCCCCCATGATTATAGGTGCTAATCTTCCTGCATATAATTTTGGAGAAATGGAAAATCGCGGTTGGGAAATGGACCTTAATTTTAGACATCATATACAAGATTTCCATTATTGGGCACGCTTCAATTATTCATTTGCGAGGAATGAAATCATCTACATGGATGAAGTGCAGAAGAGATATGATTATCAGATGACTACCGGAAGAAGAAAGAATCAGTTTTTCGGACTGATCTTTGACGGATACTATAACTCGTGGGAAGAAATCAATGCATTAGACCGTCCTAAAAGTTCATGGAGCGGGAATCAGTTGCAACCGGGAGACGTCAAGTATGTAGACGTCAACCAGGATGGAGTGATTGATGATTACGACATGGTTCCGATAGGATACACCCCCGTACCGGAGATTATTTACGGTTTCTCATTCGGAGCGCAATATAAAGGATTTGATTTCTCCATCTTATTTCAGGGAGCCGACAATGTATCCATTAAATATTTCGGACGGTCGATGTGGCCTTTCGCGAAAGGAGAAGAGAGTGCGAAATCTCTGATAAAAGAACGTTGGACACAGGAACGGTATGAGGCAGGAGAAAAGATCACCTTTCCCCGTTTGTCTCTGAATCCCAACGGAGAAACCGATCACAACTATCGTCCTTCTACTCTTTGGATACGGGATGCCAGTTATTTGCGATTGAAAAACCTCGAAGTAGGATATACATTTACCGGAGGTTTTGTCAAACGGCTTAACCTGAATAGTGTAAGATTATATTTCAACGGTTCCAATTTATTCACGTGGACAGATGTGGTAGATCTGGACCCGGAAGCACCTTCGAGAAGTGGAAATGTTGAAATCAATACATATCCGTTGCAGAAAGTATATAATATTGGTCTTAATATAAATTTTTGATAATCATGAAAAGAATAACATATATATGTGCAATACTTCTGTCGTCTGTATTGATGTTTTCGTGTAGTGACTATCTGGAAGCTCCGCCCTCTGTCGATTTGGATGAAGACGGTGTCTTTGCCGACAGGACTTTGACAGAACAATACATAACAGGCATCTATGCAGAAGGTATGCCGCTGGGGTTCTCGATGGGAAGTAGCGGGATCGACCGTAAATTGTGTGCAACCTCAACCCTGGCAGGAGCGTGTGATGAAGCCGAACAAGGTGCAAACTGGGGGAAGGGCAATGCCTCGTGGAACGTGGACAATCATAACAACAGCAGCATAGACTGGGATGAAGACCCCCGTCACAACACCCGTTGGCAGACATTACGAAAATGCAATATCGTGCTTGAACGTATTGACGAAGTGCCCGATGATCCGGGAGACGTTGATTTTAAGACACGTTCCAGAGGCGAAGCCTATTTTATGCGGGCTTTGGTCTTCTGGGAAGGAGTATATAGATATGGTGGACTGCCTATAATACACCGTAGAATAAATCCGTCGGAAGATGGTAAACTACCCCGTAATACATTTTCCGATTGTGTAGACTCCATTCTTGTCGATTGTGACCGGGCTGCCTCCATATTACCGGACTATTATACGAATTCGATATTGGTGGGACGGGCAAACAGGATAGCCGCCTTAGCCCTCAAATCCAGAGTACTCCTGTATGCGGCGAGTCCTTTGTTCAATACCGACGATCCGTACCTTCCTTTAAGTGGAAATAATGACCTGATAGGATATGGAAACTATAGTAAAGAACGCTGGAATGAAGCTGCTAAAGCAGCCAAGGCAGCCATTACCGCTGTTGAATCTTCTGGCTATTATGACTTGTACGATGAGGGAACACCTGAAACAAATTACGAACATGTGTGGACTGCTCCCGATAACAAAGAAATAATTCTGGCCAACAAAAAATATCGGAATTTCACAACAAGCAGTCATCCCATAACAAGCAATATACCGGCATGGGCGGGAAGTAGTTGGAGCGACGGCGGTCTTTTTACAACCTTCAATTTCGTGCGTTTCTATGAGAAAAAAGACGGGAACCAACAAACATGGAATATGGATGGTGGCGATGATCTGCTTGAAAAGTACGACGAACTGGACCCTCGTTTTGCGCAAACCATTGCAGCACATGGAGCTAACTGGAATACAGAGATTGGAATTCTTAATTTTCTGCCCGGTGGAGCTCACAATGTAGCCAATGATAAAACGAAATACCTGGTTCGCAAATGGGTACCTCGCGTACTAAGAGCAACGGCTCCGCGCAACTCCACTAATATGGACTGGATTGTCTTCCGGGTAGCCGAACTCTATCTGAATTATGCAGAAGCTTTGAATGAATATTATGAAACTCCCCCGAAAGAAGCATTCGATGCAGTCCTGAAAGTTCGTGAACGCTCCGGAATGCCGGGCTTTCCTTCCACTTTGAATAAAGAGCAGTTCAGGGAGAAACTGCGAAGAGAACGAGCCGTGGAACTGGCTTATGAAGATCATCGTTTCTGGGATATAAGACGTTGGCTGATAGCCGATGATGAAGGTGTTATGAAAGGTGCCATGTATGGATTGCAGCTCTCCGCTGTTACAGGAGCACCGGGTAAAGTACATTACAAACCTTATGTCTTTGAAAACAGATTATGGAGTGACCGTTCTTATTTACATCCTATCAAGCAGACCGAAATAGATAAAGGGTATATGCTTCAGAATCCGGGATGGTAAATATGTTCAATCAACTAAAAATAAAAGGTATGACAATAATAAACAGTATATACAAAGGGAAGCGTTATGCTATACTTTTGACTACTATTCTCACTTTTTATGCTCCCGTTTTGTTTGCTCAACACATAGCCGATTCTGCACTTGTAGAAGTCGCCTATGGGCAACAACCGGAATGGAGGCGAACAAGTGCCATTTCTTCCATACGTGGGGAAGATTTGCTGAAAACTACTTCCGCAAGCTTGGGAAATAGTCTGCAAGGACAGCTTCCCGGACTAACATTGTTGCAACAAAGCGGAGAGCCCGGCTATGATTTCTCTATCGCGAATCTCTACCTCCGGGGACGTACTTCCTATGCAAGCGGACAAAAAATGCTGGTATATGTCGACGGTTTCGAAGCCCCGATTGAAAGTCTGTCCACTGCGGAAATCGAGTCTGTAACATTATTGAAAGACGCTTCGGCTCTGGCTTTATATGGTATGCGTGGTGCAAATGGTGTTTTATTGGTGACAACCAAGAAAGGATGCGTTTCCGCTCCGCAAGTCAGTATCCGTTTACAAACGGGAATACAACAACCGTTGGGCGTTCCCGATCCTATCAATGCGTATGATTATGCCACCTTATACAATCAGGCGCGTGTGAATGACGGATTGCCTCGTTTATACACTCCAGAGGAATTGAATGCCTATCAGAACAACACCGATCCTTACTTTTACCCCAATGTAAACTGGAAAAAGGCCATTTTGAATAATACAGCTCCTTTGAGTATGGCTGATTTAAGTTTTAAAGGAGGAGGAGATGTGGTGCAATACTATGTAATGATGAATCTTTTGCAGAACATCGGTTTCTACAAAGACACCGATAAAAAACGCCGGGAAAACTCGAATGCCTATTATGCGAGCTTTAATTTCAGGTCTAATTTGAATATCCAGATAAGCAAACACCTGTCTACCGGACTCAATTTTAGCGGGAGTGTAGGTAATCGCTCTATTCCCGGAGGCAGCAGTTCTGCCAACGGACTTTTGGGAGCGATATGGAGAACAGCTCCGAATGCATTTCCGGTGTACAACCCCGACGGATCGTATGGAGGAAATGCCGCTTTTACCAACCCGGTCGGTAATATCGTCAGCAGAGGGCTTTATAAAGAAAACAGCCGGACTTTCCAACT
>ENA-OROK01004041-OROK01004041.1-human-gut-metagenome-genome-assembly--contig:-NODE-4041-length-11052-cov-3.273984_pt1 | contig 11052 bp, 8 predicted proteins | sample MGYA00242127_ERZ509046 | MGnify/ENA primary metagenome ERZ509046 (study PRJEB26280, sample SAMEA2338728) | human gut metagenome | biome: human gut; feature: human-associated habitat; material: faeces... | reverse complement strand
AAAAGGGGCTGTAAAACCTCATTTTGAGTTTTTACAGCCCTTTTTTGTTGTCCGGTATCTGTTATCTGTTATCTGTTATCGGTAGTCGTAGCGCTCGCCGGTCTGCACCGGTATACAACGCCCGGCGGTCAGTTCCCGCACCCGCTCGCACAGCGGCGCGGCGGCGGCGACTTTGACTGCCAATGTCAGCGTGACCTGCTCGGCAAAATTCTGCGCGTCGGTCAGCGCTCCGGCACGGGAAATCTCCGGCAGGAGCCGCTGGTAATCGCTGTAGGAAACCGCCAGCGACAGCACGGCATACCGCTCGTAGGTGATGATACCCGCGTCCTCCAGCGCCAGCCGCGCGGCGGACGAATAGGCGCGGATCAGTCCGCCCACACCCAGCAGCGTCCCGCCGAAGTAGCGCGTCACCACCACCACGGCGTCGGTCGCGCCGGTGTGTCGGATCGCCTCCAGCGTCGGCATTCCGGAGCTGCCCTGCGGCTCTCCGTCATCCGAGTAGCGCGCGACCGTGTCGGCACCCAGCCGGAACGCCCAGACGTTGTGCGTCGCATCGGAGAATTCCTTTTGCCGTGCCTTGACAAACGCCAGCGCCTCCTCTTCGGTCCTGACCGGGGCGGCGTGACTGAGAAAGACCGATCTGCGATCCTCCAGCTCGCCGTGCCCCTCGCCGCGCAGTGTGGTGTACAGCAGTCCGCGGTCGGGGGCGCTCATGCGTTGTCCTCCCGCCCGGAGCCGGGCTCCGGCTCCAGCCATGCGTCGTGCCCCACCTTTGCCTGCAACGCCGCCAGCATCGCACCGTAGCGCAGAGCGACCGGCGGCGGGATCAGTCCCTCGTGAATCATGGTTTCAAACCTCCAGAAACTGACCCAGCAGGCGGCATCGGTTTCTCCCTCCTGCAGGGTCAGGGAATCGGCGGGCAGTGTGCGGCGCACAAGATAGCAATCCGAAAAGGCGGACGGCTCCCGGATACTGCCAAGCAGGAGCAGCTCCTCCGGCGCGGCGTCAATGCCGGTCTCCTCACGCAGCTCACGCCGTGCGGAGGTCAGACTGTCCTCTCCGGCGATGCCGGAGCCTCCCGTCACCTCCCACCAGCCGGGATACATCCCCTTGCAGGCGGCGCGGCGGGTCAGAAGCAACCGCCCCCGGTCATCCACCGTGTACACCGTCACGACAGTGTGGTAGGTGCCGTGCGGCATGGGGTACTGCCGTCCGCGCGGGTGCGTCTGACCCAGCGGGCGGCGATCCTTGTCCAGAAGATCCCACAGCTCCATACTCATTCCCCCTCCGGCGTGCGCCGGTTCGGGTCAAACTGCTTCAGCAGACCGTACACGCGGTCATCTACCGTTGCCACGGCGGTGATGTACTCATCGCCGTACTCCACCGATTCCACCGCCGCCTTTTCGCTGTACAACCGGGCAAGCGCACCGGACTGCGCATTCGGAATCCGGAAGGTCACGCGGCGTTTGCCCTGCCGGATGAGCGTTTCCAGTGCCGCTGCCAACGCATCACAGCCCTCACCGGTACGGGCGGAGATGCACAGCGCGCGCCGGGCGTCGCTGTCGCGGAAGCGGTCGGATACCATGCGCTCCAGCCCTGCGCGGTCGCCCGCTTCCCGGTCGCACTTATTGAAGACATACAGCGTCGGTTTTGCGCCGGCACCCAGCTCGGTCAGCAGCTCCTCCGTCACGCGGAGCTGTTCCTCGCAGTGCGGGTCGGAAACGTCCAGCAACAGGAGGATGATGTCCGCATATACCGCCTCCTCCAGCGTGGAGCGGAAGGCACTGATCAGATGGTGCGGCAGTTTGCGAATGAATCCTACCGTATCGGTCAGCAGAACCGACTCCCCGCCGGGCAGGGTGAACTTGCGCGTTGTCGGATCGAGCGTGGCAAACAGCTTGTCCTCTGCCAGAATGCCGGCACCTGTCAGCGTGTTGAGCAGGGTGGATTTGCCCGCGTTGGTGTAGCCGACGATGGCGATGCGGGGCAGACCGCTCCGGTCGCGGGACTGCCGCATGGTGCGGCGGTTCTTTTCCACGACTGCCAGCTCAGCCTTCAGCGCATCCACGCGGCGCTTCATGTGCCGCCTGTCGCTCTCCAGCTTGGACTCGCCGGGACCGCGCGTTCCGATCCCGCCGCCCAGCCGGGACATATCCGTGCCGCGTCCGGTCAGGCGGGGCGCCGTGTACTGAAGCTGTGCCAGCTCCACCTGCAGCTTTCCCTCCGCAGTAACGGCGTGCAGGGCAAAGATATCCAGTATTAGCATGGAGCGGTCGATCACGCGCAGATCCTCTATGCCGATGTCGTCCTCCATGTTGCGTATCTGAACGGGTGTCAGGTCGCAGTCAAACACGACCAGCGACGCCTCCAGATTGCGGCACATATCCGCCAGCTCGCGCACTTTGCCGGAGCCGATGAGTGTCCGGGCATCCGGGGCGGAGCGGCTCTGCACCATGCGGGCGGCAACAGTGCCTCCGGCGGTGTCCAGCAGGCGTGCCAGCTCGTCCATGCTTTCGTCCACGTCCTCCGCAGTATCCGCATCGGTCAGGATGCTGACCAGCACGGCGCGGGGCTTCTCCGGTTGCTCCTCCGGGGCGCGGAGGGAATCGTTTTTCAGAATAACAGCCATATGAAATCCTCCTTGAATCAGGAAACCGCAGATCGATCCGGTACTGCACGGGGATGATTGCGTTTCCGCAGGTATCGGGATGCCGGTCTCCCCGGCGATCAGACAGCAAAAGGGCAGGATGCTCTCTCTTTACGCGAGTGCGTCTCCTGCCCTATGGATCTCTCCGAATGCCGGTCGCAATATGCCGCACTGCGCGACCCCGCCAAACGATGGCAGGGCGCACCCGGCACGCGACGGAACCGTTCCGTGCGAGAAGTGCTGGTTACTTCTTGACAGCAGCCAGTCTCTTCTTGAAACGATCCAGCCGTCCGCCTGCATCGACAAACTTCTGCTTGCCGGTGTAGAAGGGGTGGCACTTGGAGCAAATGTCCACACGCAGTTCACTGCCCTTGGTGGAGCGGGTGACAAAGGTCTCTCCGCAGGCGCAGCGGACTGTACACTCAACGTACTCAGGATGAATTCCGTTCTTCATTTCACGATACCTCACTTTGAAATTCCCGATGTGCTTTGACATCGGGTACGCAAGCCATCACATTATAACACATTCTTTCCCGGAATGCAATAGGATTTTTGAAATTTTCGGAAGGATTTTGCGGGGGCTTACCCGGCGTTCCGTTTTCCCGCCTCCCTCTCTGCCGACACCGGAGTTGTGATGATAAAAAAGCATTTTTTTATTCCGGAGGAAAAACCTGAAAAAGGGTTGACAAAATATGCATAATAGATTATAATGATTGGTGGTTGTTTTTGTAGAAAACAAGCAGGGATTCGCGAAAAATCCGGTGCGCGGGTAATGTGAAGACAAAAGGCATGGAGATTGTTCGGAATCCACAAAAAAGGTAGAGGAGCGTATCCTGAAAAATGAAACGTCTGTTGAAACATCTGCTGCCGGCTATGCTGGCGTTGTGTATGATGCTGTCTTGCCTGACCCTGCTTGTGGGGGCGGCGGTGGATGACGCAGGGCGTCCGATCCTGAGTGTCAAGCTATACACACCGCGCGGAACAGCCGTGGATGCGTCCGTGACGGTCGGAGAGCTGACCGCAGGTGAGCAGTCAGCGGCGACGGCAGTGAAAAAGAAATATTCGGCATTGGGCGCTGTTTGCTTGGAGGAGGCAAGTCTGCGCTACAACTGTCATTCCCATGCATGGGTGGAACGGGATACGGAACTGACGTCCTGCTGGGTCGATTCGGTCGGTGCGTTCATCCGGGATGGCAGCTATGTCCGTATTGCGGAACCGGAAGTCGGCTGTATAGTTGTATATTACCAGACGATGTCGATTGATCTTGTGACCATTCACGCGGACGGCAGTGAGACCTCGGAATCCATAATCTACCTCCGCTCCCTGTCCCATTCCGGCGTCGTGACGGCGGTTCCGACGGGATCTAGGCAACTGTCCGATATTACGGTCGAGTCCAAGTGGGGCAGGGCAGGACTGTTCCGTCACAAGGGCGATGTCTGCCCCTACGTGATGGAAGAGGATCTCGCCGAAAGATGGCTCAGCGATACGCAGGTCATGCGCGGGCGCGACGGCTTCAGCGGCGTGGAGTACTACCGCTTCAATGCGGACAACTACCGCGGACTGCTCCTGCAGGATGCGGCGACTCAGCCCTCCGTCAGCATCCGGAACGGTCTTTGGCGCGACACGGACGGCGAGATACGCTACTATGTGCAGAACGAAGCGCAGTTTGTGGGACTCGTCTCGGACAGCAACGGCGCCTACTACTACATAGATGAAACAAAAAAGGCGGTCCGCGGCGAGTCGCGCCGTGTCGATCGTTTCCGCGCCAACCGGCTTCTGCCGGTCGGAACGTGGTCCTTCGGTGAGGACGGCGCTATGACCAATGCGCCCACCCTGCTCGCCGGGGACGATATGCTGAACGGGCTGATCCGGCTGGCGAACGGCACTGTCCAGTATCTGCAGAACGGCGAACCGACCTTTGCCGGGCTGGTGCGCAGTGACGCGGGCGATTACTACTTCATCGGTCCCTCCAAGCGGGCACTGTCCAACATAACCTACACTTTCCCGACGAAGTACACCAACGGGCTGTTGCCCGCCGGAACCTATACCTTTGACAGCACGGGCAAGATCGCTCAGCTGCCGGAACTGCTGGCAGGCGATGACTACCGGAACGGACTCGTCCGGATGCCGGACGGCAAGGTGCAGTATTTCCGGAACGGACAGCCGGCATTTGCAGGTCTTTTGAAGAGCAATGCGGGCGACTACCACTTTATCGACCCCACCGGACAGGCAGTCCGGAACAGGGAGTATGCCTTCTCGGCGCAGTATGCCAACGGACTGCTGCCCGCCGGAACCTATATCTTTGACAGCACGGGCAAGATCGCACAACTGCCGGAGTTGCTCGGCGGGGAGAGCCTGGTCAACGGGCTGATCCGCCTGCCGGACAACAGCGTGCAGTACCTGAAGGACGGCGTGCCGACCTTTGCGGGGCTTGTCCGGAGCAATGTGGGCGACTACTACTTTATCGGCACCTCCAAGCGTGCCGTGACCGGGGTGCGCTACACCTTTGCGGCTTCGTATACCAACGGACTGCTTCCCGCCGGTACCTACACCTTTGACGGCGCGGGAAAAATGACGCAGGTGCCGGTTCTGCTTGCCGGAACTGACTTTATGAACGGTTTGGTGCGCCTGCCGGACGGAAAGGTGCAGTACTACGTAGACGGCAAGAACACCTTTGCCGGACTGGTTCGGAGCGATGCGGGCGACTACTACTTCATCGGTCCCTCCAAGCGCGCCGTGACAGATACGACCTATACCTTCCCCGACACCTACTCCAACGGACTGCTGCCTGCCGGAACCTATACGTTTGACGGTACAGGCAGGATCACGCAGCTGCCGGAACTGCTCAGCGGGCAGGATTGCCTGAACGGTCTGGTGCGGATGCCGGACGGCAAGGTACAGTTCTTTGAGAACGGCGTGGCGGCTGCCGCCGGACTGGTGCAGAGCGACGCGGGCGATTACTATTTCATCGGTAACACCAAGCGCGCCACGATGAACGCGACCTGCAACATCAGCGAGGAGGAGACCAACGGGCTGCTGCCTGCCGGAACCTACATGACCGACGGGATGGGCAGAGTCATCGTGAACACGACGGGAGCGGTTGAAACCGAAACGGGAGCGGCTGAAACCGAGCAGGAAGCCGCATAAAAAACAGAACAGCAATGACCCGGACAGCGGCGGCGCAGAGCGCGCGCTGTCCGGGCGCTGTTTCGTACAGGAGGGAAGGCAAGCAGTATGGGTAAGAAAAGCAGCGCGGGGCGCAGTCGCAGAGCGCACGCCGCGACCGTGGCGTGTCTGGCATTGACCGTATGCCTGCTGGTCACGGGGACGGCAGGATGCAGAAAATCTCCGGACAGGGACAGAAATTTTTTTGAGGTTCGGCTGCGGACTCAGGCAACGGCGGCAGGGGAAAGCGCCAGCCTGAACACGGTGGATCTGTCGCAGGTCGTCGGCATCAGCTATATGCCGCGCATCCTGTCCAGCAACCGCTGGCAGCTGGAGAGCGACCGGGATCGGGAGGCCTTCGCATCCCTGCTGACAGACGTTCCCTTCACCCGTCTGACCGACGGGGATACCCCGGCAGATGATCCGGCTGTGTCGGAGCGGGTGCAGCCGATCGTGGAGAAGGGACTGCTGTTTTCCTACACCGTCCGGGATCGGAAAACGGAAGGAACCGTTTACATCGCCCCGGACGGGCAGGCGTGCTGGTTCACCAGCGACGGCACCGACGTGTACCTCGCCGAGCCGGGCAGTGTGGCATATGCGGAGGCGCAGTCGTTGGGCTTCCGGCTGATGTACGGCGATCTGCTGCCCGAAGGCATCGGGACGGAGACGGCACCGTGAGCCGCCCGGATATCGGCGGGACGGAGCAGGGCATCATGACCGTGCGTCCCATTGCGCACATCCGGACGGACTTCCCGGAAAAGTTCGGCATTCCGCGCCAGAGCGGGCGCGTCCCCGATCTGGAGGCGCGGATTGTCTTTGAACCGCCCTACCGTAACCCGGACGCACTGCGGGGGCTGGAGGGCTTCTCGCACCTCTGGCTGTTGTGGCAGTTTTCCGCGGCACTGCGCGGCGACGGGGAGTGGCAACCCATGGTGCGTCCGCCGCGCCTCGGCGGGAATACCCCGATGGGTGTGTTCGCCACGCGTTCGCCCTTCCGTCCCAACCCGATCGGTCTGTCCTCCGTGCGGCTCTGCCGCATTGACTATGACGGCGCGGATGCACCCACGCTCGCGGTGGCAGGTGCAGACCTGATGGACGGCACGCCGCTTTACGATATCAAGCCGTACCTTGCCTATTCTGGACATCAAGCCCTATCTGCCCTATACCGACAGCCATCCGGAGGCGACGGGGGGATTTGCACAGAACGCACTTGATCACCGGTTGCGCGTGCATTGTCCGCCCGCCCTGCTGGACTGCCTGCCGGAACGCAAGCGGGCGTCCCTGCTTGCCGTACTGGCGGAGGATCCGCGCCCGTCCTACCAGCACGACCCGGAGCGGCTCTACGGGCTGTTCTTTGCCGGTTTCAATGTGGAATTCACCGTGGACGGCGACGACCTGTACGTGTTGGGTATGCAGGCGCGCTGAGCGGGCAAAGCGCTACAATCGGATAACACCCGGCGGGCAGACGGTTTGCGGGCGGTCTGTCCGCCCGTATTTGTTTAATTTGGACAAATTCGGAAAATTCGAGCGAAAACCCTTGACAAACCGTTACTTTTGTGATAAAATGACAAACTGCATTATAATCGCCAGCCGTATGGGACGCCGCGCTTGCGTTGCGGTTCCCGGACTGGCAATCCGTCGGCGCTTGTGCATTCTGACGAAGGCGCGCGTCACGGCGAACCGGCTCTCCGGAGCCGATCATGGGTGTGACCGAGGCATTTGCCGTGCCCCGGGTGGTTTCCCTGTCCGAACCGCCTGCGAGGTCCCGCCCTTTTGTGCCGTGACCGTCTTCCGCTCGCTATGCCCACTCCGGCGGCGGCAGAGGAGGGAAGGGGATACCGCACTGTCCGGCGGATCCGCCGTGCCTCCCTGCCCCCGCATCTCCCGATCATGAAAGAATGGAGTGATTGTTGTACATGATTCAACTGAAAGACCAGAAGCTCGGTGAGAACGTCCGGAAATCGTTTTCCCGCACCCGCTTCAACCTGGAGCTGCCGGATCTGGTGGAGATCCAGACCCGCTCCTACGCCTGGTTCCTCCGGGAGGGACTGACCGAGGTCCTGCATGAGGTTTCCCCCATCGCCGACTTTTCCGGCAATCTTCTTGTCGAGTTCATCTCCTACACGCTGAGCGACAAGCCCAACTATCCCGTGGAGGAGTGCAAGGAGCGGGACGTCAACTACGCCGCGCCCCTCAAGGTCAACGTCCGGCTGACGAATAAGCAGACCGGCGAGGTCAAGCAGACGGATATCTTTATGGGCGAGTTCCCGCTCATGACCGAGACGGGCACCTTTGTCATCAACGGCGCCGAGCGTGTCATTGTGTCCCAGATCGTCCGTTCTCCCGGCATGTACTACGCCAGCGACATTGACAAGTCGGGTAAGCCGATCTTTTCCGCGCAGGTCATCCCCTACCGCGGCGCATGGCTGGAGTACGAGACGGATGTCAACGGCGTGATGTACGTCCGGGTGGACAAGACCCGCAAGGTGCCGATCACCATGTTCATCCGCGCACTGGGTCCCGAGACCCGCGAGGAGGTCTATGAGCTGCTGGGTGAAGACGACCGGCTGAAGGTCACGTTCGAGAAAGACGAGTGTGAGAATCTTGCCGCCGAGAACCATACCACTGCCCATGTGGAGGCGCTCAAGGAGATCTACAAGAGACTGCGCCCCGGCGAGCCGCCGCTGGTGGAATCCGCCGAGATGCTGATTAACAATTATTTCTTTGATCCGAAGCGGTACGACATCGCACCCGTGGGTCGGTACAAGTTCGACAAGAAGATGGCGATCTCCGGACGTATCACCGGGCAGGTGGCGGCAGACGATGTCATCTCTCCGCTGACCGGCGAGCTGCTCTGCACCGCCGGAACGCCCATCAATTCCGAGCTGGCACTTGCCATCGAGCACGGCGGCGTCAACAGCATGAACGTCCGGCTGGAGAACGGGAACGTCGTTCGCGTGCTGTCCAACAACACGCTGGAGCCGGAGTATATCATCGGTTGTGACCTGCATGACTGCGGCGTGCGCGAGAAGGTGCGCACCGCGATCCTGCAGGAGATCGTGGAGGCGTGCGGCGGTGACCTGGACGAGGTCAAACGGCAGGTGCGCCTGCGTATTGCCGAGCTGTGCCCCAAGCACATCACAAAGGACGACATCTTTGCTTCCATCAGCTATATGCTGGATCTGGCGAACGGGATCGGCACCGTGGATGATATCGACCACCTCGGCAACCGCCGCATCCGTTCGGTCGGTGAGCAGCTCCAGAACCAGTTCCGTATCGGCTTTGTCCGCATGGAGAAGATCATCAAGGAGCGCATGACCACGCAGGACAACGACAAGCTGACCCCGCAGGCGCTGATCAACATCCGCCCGGTGGTTACGGCTATCCGCGAGTTCTTCGGCTCCTCGCAGCTCTCCCAGTTCGCTGACCAGAACAACCCGCTGGCGGAGCTGACGCACCGCCGCCGTCTGTCGGCGCTGGGCCCCGGCGGTCTGTCCCGTGACCGCGCTTCCTTTGACGTCCGTGACGTGCACTACACCCAGTACGGTCGTATGTGCCCCATCGAGACGCCTGAAGGACCTAACATCGGTCTTATTTCCTACCTGACCACCTATGCCCGCATCAGCGAGTACGGCTTCATCGAGGCACCCTACCGCAAGGTGAAGCGCGTGTACGACGAGAACGGCAAGGTCACGGATCAGTATGTCACCGACGAGGTGGTCTATATGACCGCCGATGCCGAGGACCGGTATGTCGTGGCGCAGGCGAACGAGCCGCTGGACGAGACCGGGCACTTCATCAACAAGAAGGTCACGGCGCGCGAAAAGACCGAGATCGCTTCCATCGATGCATCCAAGGTGGACTTCATGGATGTGTCGCCTAAGATGGTCGTGTCGGTTGCGACGGCTATGATTCCCTTCCTGGAGAATGACGATAACACCCGTGCGCTGATGGGCGCCAACATGCAGAAGCAGGCAGTCCCGCTGATGGTCACGGACAGCCCCATTGTCGGCACCGGCATGGAGTTCAAGGCGGCAGTGGATTCCGGCGTCGTGATTACGGCAAAGCGCGGCGGACGCGTGGAGCACGTTGAGGCGGACAAGATCGTCATCGTGACCGATGACGGCTCCAAGGACGCATATACGCTCCGGAAGTTCCGCCGTACCAACCAGGGAACCTGCTTCAATCAGCGTCCCGTCGTCCGGCGCGACCAGCTGATCAGTGCCGGTCAGGTCATCGCGGACGGTCCCGCAACCAGCAACGGCGAGGTTTCGCTGGGTAAGAATGCCCTCATCGGTTTCATGACGTGGGAGGGCTACAACTACGAGGACGCCGTCCTGCTGAACGAGCGTCTGGTGCGCGATGACGTATACACGTCGCTCCATATCGAGGAGTATACGCACGAGGCACGCGACACCAAGCTGGGACCGGAGGAAATCACCCGCGAGGTGCCCAACGTCGGCGACGATGTGCTGAAGGACCTCAACGCGGACGGTATCGTCAAGAAGGGTACCGAGGTACGCGCCGGGGATATCCTGGTCGGTAAGATTACGCCCAAGGGCGAGACCGAGCTGACTGCCGAGGAGCGGCTGCTCCGCGCCATCTTCGGCGAGAAGGCAAGAGAGGTCAGGGATACCTCCCTACGCGTGCCTCATGGCGAAGGCGGAGTCATAGTAGACGTAAAGGTCTTCACGAGAGCAAACAAGGACGAGCTGCCTCCGGGAGTAAACGAGCTGGTTCGCGTATACATAGCGCAGAAGCGCAAGATATCCGTAGGCGATAAGATGGCGGGCCGCCACGGCAACAAGGGTGTTGTATCCAGGATACTTCCCGAGGAGGATATGCCCTTCCTGCCCGACGGCACTCCCCTGCAGATAGTCCTGAACCCTCTGGGCGTTCCTTCCCGAATGAATATAGGTCAGGTGCTTGAGCTGCATCTGGGCATGGCCGCCAAGACCCTTGGCTGGAACATCGCTACCCCCGTATTCGATGGCGCTACCGAGGAGGACATAAAGTCCATGCTGGTAAAGGCAGGCAAGGACTGGGACGGCAAGACGGTGCTTTATGACGGCCGCACCGGCGAGCCCTTCGAGAACAGGATATCCGTAGGCTACATGTACTACCTGAAGCTGCATCACCTGGTAGACGATAAGATCCATGCCCGTTCCACCGGCCCATATGCGCTGGTTACCCAGCAGCCTCTGGGCGGAAAAGCTCAGTTCGGCGGACAGCGGTTCGGC
>ENA-OROK01004040-OROK01004040.1-human-gut-metagenome-genome-assembly--contig:-NODE-4040-length-11054-cov-2.453950_pt1 | contig 11054 bp, 9 predicted proteins | sample MGYA00242127_ERZ509046 | MGnify/ENA primary metagenome ERZ509046 (study PRJEB26280, sample SAMEA2338728) | human gut metagenome | biome: human gut; feature: human-associated habitat; material: faeces... | reverse complement strand
TGTTTCTCGTCCTTTATCTGATACTGCCGGAGTCAGGAAGAAGTATGATCGGAATTATTGGTGGAATCGGCGTGGGTTATTCTGCCGGATATAAATGGCAGACGGTTTTTAACACGTTTGGAGCGCTTGCAATTGCAGCTTCATTGTTCGGACTGCCGATGGCGCTGCTGCTTCGGTCAGGGATCAATGTGACTGCCTCTCTTTATACAGTGGTTTGTAATGTCGTATATGATAAATTGCATGGAAAAAGAGCAGAAATCGCAGAAAACCTCGTAAAACCATAAAAAACACTGGTATTTTGCAAAAGTGTGTGCTATAATCCTAGAATGACTGCGATAGTCGTAGTACGCCCATTTTTAGGCAGAGCCAGAAAAACCGCGGGTTTATGCGACTTTGGACGTGGCTCGATTAGCGCATTAAGCGTGAAATGTACATGGATATTTTATATATATAAGGAGGAAAATCATTATAATGAGTGTACAGGTTGAAAAATTAGAAAAAAACATGGCAAAACTTACAATCGAAGTTTCTGCTGAAGATTTAGAGAAAGCTATGCAGGCTGCATACCAGAAAGCAAAAGGAAGAATCACTCTTCCTGGATTCCGTAAAGGTAAAGTGCCAAGAAACATGGTAGAGAAAATGTATGGACCGGAAATCTTTTATGAAGATGCAGCAAATCTTTTAATCCAGAAAGAATACGGAGCAGCAGTAAAAGAGAGCGGTGAAGATGTTGTTTCCCAGCCGGAGATTGACATCGTTCAGTTAGAAAAAGGAAAACCATTCATTTTTACAGCAGAAGTTGCCGTAAAACCGGAAGTAACACTTGGCAAGTACATGGGCGTAACAGTTACTAAGATTGATACGACTGTTACAGACGAAGAAGTAGATGCAGAAGTAGAAAGACAGAGAGAAAACAATGCCCGTAGCATTACCATCGAAGACAGACCGGTCGCTGATGGAGATACAACAGTCATCGACTTTGAAGGATTCGTAGATGGAGAGGCATTTGAAGGCGGTAAGGGAGAGAATTATCCGTTAGTGATCGGTTCCCATTCCTTCATTGATACATTTGAAGATCAGCTGATCGGCAAGAACTCAGGTGAGGAAGTAGAAGTAAACGTTACTTTCCCGGAAGATTATCATGCAGCAGATCTTGCTGGCAAGGCAGCTGTATTCAAGTGTACAGTTAAGGAAATCAAGGAGAAGGAGCTTCCTGCATCCGGAAACCGCATTATGGGCCGTGATATATCGGGAGGCAAAACCGTCGAGCTCAGAGACATCGACCCGAAGATGGGAACGGTCGTTGTTGAGGGAATCTTGTTCAAAATCTCGGAGCGCCTGATAAAAAACGGAAATCATCTCGTGTCGCTTCTGATTACGGATAACAAGACGACGGTCTGCACGAAGGCATTCGTGACCGAAGCCAAGTGGGGCGAAATCAATGATCTGCTGAAGCCGGGCGATGCGGTCAAAATCCGCGGCGAGGTGCAGTGGGATACCTTTGAGAACATGAACACGATTATGTTCAAAGACCTCGAAAAAGCGGACAGAGAAATCGGCCGTGAGGATACCTGGGATGACGGCAAGCGCGTCGAGCTTCACATCCACTCCAAGATGAGCCAGATGGACGGCTTCAACGAAGCGAAGGACATCGTGGCGCAGGGGACAGCCGGCGGTTGCGGTTACCGACCACGGTGTGGTTCAGGCATTTCCGGACTGCGCGGCAGAGGCGAAGAAGCAGGCAGAAAAAGGCCGTCCGATTAAGGTGATTTACGGCGTGGAGGGCTATGTCTTTGACGACGCGGACTGCATCGACGAAAACGGAGAAATCGACTACAAAACCAAGCCGACGAATCACATCATTATTTTAGCAAAATCACAGGAAGGGCTTAAGAATATCTATAAGCTGGTTTCCTATTCCCATATTAACTATTTTTATAAAAAACCGAGACTTCCGTGGTCGGTGATTGAAGCGCACCGCGAGGGTCTGATTATAGGCTCCGCGTGCAGCTACGGAGAGGTTTTTCTTTCCATGGTCAAGCGCGTTTCGTACAACAAAAGAACGCATACCCGGCATATTACCGAGCAGGCAAGTCCCGAAGAGCAGGAACGCATCGCTTCCCGCTATGACTATCTGGAAATCCAGCCGGTCATCAACAACCGATTTATGCTTGAAGAAGAATTTTACCTGGACGGCAAGCGTGTGGAGACCGAAGACGATCTGCGCACCATCAACAAAAGAATTGTCGCGCTTGCGGACAAGCTTGGAAAGCGCGTCGTGGCAACGACAGACTCCCACTATACGGAGCCTGACGATGCGATTTACCGAAACATTGTCATGGCAGGCATGGGTTACGATGATGCGGAAAACGGCGAAGGTCTTTACATGAAGACGACCGATGAAATGATGGCGGAATTTGCTTATCTTGGCGAACGCGCACGCGAAGTCGTAATCGAAAATACGAACTACATAGCAAGCCTTGTGGACGGTGAAATCCGTCCGGTTCCGGCAGGAAAATTCCCACCGAAGATTGAAGGTGCGGAGGATACTCTGCGAAACACCTGTATGGAGCGCGCACACGCGCAGTACGGCGATCCGCTCCCGAAGGAAATCAAAGAAAGACTGGATATTGAGCTGAATTCCATCATAAACAACGGCTATGCGGTGATGTATGTCAGCGCGCAGATGCTTGTAAACAAGTCTCTGTCGGACGGCTATCTGGTAGGCTCCCGAGGCTCGGTTGGCTCATCCTTTGCTGCAACGATGGCGGGAATCACGGAGGTAAATCCGCTCGACCCGCACTATTTGTGTCCGAACTGCAAAAAAATTATCTGGGGCGATATGCAGAAGTACGACTGCGGCGTCGATATGCCGCCGATGGACTGTCCGGACTGCGGAACGCCGATGAAGCGGGACGGCTACACGATTCCGTTCGCAACCTTCCTCGGCTTCAAAGGGAACAAAGAGCCCGATATCGACCTTAATTTCGCAGGCGAATACCAGCCGCAGGCGCATAAATACGTCGGCGTTATTTTCGGTGATAAAAACGTTTTCAAGGCGGGAACCGTAGGCACGGTAGCGGAAAAGACCGCTTACGGCTATGTCGCGAAATATTTTGAAGAGAGAAACATTCCGGTAAATAAATACGAGAAAGACAGACTTACGCAGCACTGTACGGGCGTAAAGCGGACGACGGGTCAGCATCCGGGCGGCATCGTAATCTGTCCGGACGACCATGAGATCTTTGAGTTTTGTCCGATTCAGCATCCGGCAAACGATGTGAACACGGATATTGTCACAACCCATTTCGATTACCACAAAATCGACGAGAACCTTTTGAAGCTCGATATTCTCGGTCACGATGTGCCGTCCATGATCCGTCAGCTTCAGGACATGACGGGTACGGACCCACTGAAAATCGACCTGACTGACCGAAAGGTGCTGAGCATTTTCAACGGAATCGAGGCGCTCGACATCAAAGATCCGGACTATAAATTTACGCACGGCTCTTATGCGATACCGGAATTCGGGACTTCGTTCACGCGCCAGATGCTCGACGACACGAAGCCCGATAAATTCGCCGATCTTGTTCGAATTTCAGGGTTTTCGCACGGCACAGATGTGTGGCTGAACAACGCGCAGGACTATATCCGCTCCGGAACGGCGACGATGCGTGAAGTTATTTCAACCCGAGACGACATCATGAACTATCTGATTTTGAAGGGCGTTGAGAATGAAACCGCGTTCAAAATCATGGAAATCGTCCGTAAGGGAAAGAAAGACCTCGACGATGAGCAGGTTGCGACGATGAAAGAGCACAATGTTCCGGACTGGTATATCGATTCCTGCAATAAGATTAAATATATGTTCCCGCGCGCCCATGCGGTTGCCTACACGATGATGAGTTTCCGTATGGCATGGTACAAGGTTTACTACCCGCAGGAGTTTTATGCGACCTATTTCACAACGAAGGTTGCGAACTTTGACGCTGAAACGATTCTGAAAGGAAAGGATGCGATTTTGGCAAAGATGGAGGAAATCGACGCGAAGGGAACGAATGCGGCGCCGAAGGAGAAGGATGATTATACGATCTATGAGGTTGCCTATGAGATGTATGCCAGAGGCTATGAGTTTACTCCGGCAAGGCTCGGCAAGTCGCTTGCGACGAAGTTCAGCGTGGATAACGGCAAGGTTCTGCTTCCGTTTGTAGCGATTGAAGGCGTGGGCGAAAATGCCGCAAAGGCTTTCCAAAGCGAATATGAAATCAAGGAATTCGACACGGTTGAAGAGGCGGTGAAGAGGGCGAAACTGAATCGAACCGCTGTGGAGGGACTCCGAAATCACGGCGTGTTTGAGGGACTTGCCGAAACCGACCAGCTCAGCATGTTTTGATTTTTCCGATGAGACTGCAGATGCCGAAGACGAGCAGATCCGTCACCACGATGGTCGCGCCCGCAGGCGTTGACAGGATGATGGAAATCAGGATTCCGACCGCGGAGGTAACAACTGCGTAAACGGCAGCGCAGACGATAACCTGACGGAAGGTTCTGAAAATCCGCATGGCGGAAAGCGCCGGGAAGATAATCAAAGCCGAAGTCAGGAGCGCGCCGACAAGGTTCATCGCAAGCACGATGACGACCGCCGTGGTAATTGCAATCAGCAGATTGTAGGCAGAAGCGTTGACGCCCGTTGCGCTCGCGAAGCTTTCGTCAAAGGTAACTGCAAAAATCCGATTATAAAAAAACACAAAGATTAAAATAACCACAATCGACATGGACACGCAGAGGATAATATCGCTCCCGGTCAGTGTCAAAATCGATGTAGAGCCGAAAAGCGTGCTGCATACATCACCCGAAATATTGGCAGATGCGGAAAAAAGATTCAGCAAAAGATAGCCGAAGGCCATGGAGCCGACGGAAATCATTGCGAGCGCCGCATCGCCTTTTATTTTTGCGTTTTGCCCGGTCTTCAGAAGAAGGATTGCGCTGATAATCGTCACGGGCATGACGATGAGAAGGTTATTGCTTACCGACAAAACCGCCGCGACAGCCATCGCACCAAAAGCCACATGGGAAAGCCCGTCTCCGATGAACGAGTAACGCTTCAGAACGAGTGTCACACCGAGAAGGGAGGAGCACAGCGCAGCCAGGATGCCGGCGATAAACGCGTACCACACAAAGGAGTACGAGAAGTAGTCACTAATCATGTTTATTAAATTCATCTCTTACCGACCTCCTTGGTTTGATACTGATTCTTTCTGCGCGGCTGCAAAGCGGCTCGTCCACGAAGTTTGAAAGACGGAACCTGCCCTTCAGCGGAGTCTGCACATAGTCTTCCTTGCTGCCGAAAAACTGCATGCTGCTTCCCATGTGAAGAATGTGGCTGGCGTATTTGACAGCGGCTTCAATGTCGTGGGAAACCATCACAATTGTTATATCTTCTTCGTGATTGAGTTTTGCGATAATCTCATACATTTCTGCGGAAGCCGCCGGGTCAAGTCCCGAAATCGGCTCGTCCAGGAAGAGCATCTGCGAAGTGGCGCAAAGCGCTCTGGCAAGCAGAACTCTTTGCTGCTGGCCGCCGGAAAGGTTGCGGTAGCAATAATTTCTCTTATCGTAAATTCCGAGTTTTTTCATATTGTCAAGCGCAGTCTGCTTCTGCACACGTGAGTAAAACGGTTTAGAGCCTAAAGACGCCAAAAATCCCGACAGGACGATTTCCTGCACAGATGCGGGAAAATCCTTCTGCACCGGCGTTTGCTGCGGCAGATAGCCGATTTGGGCGCGTGACAATCCGCCTGAGAGGATGACTTCCCCGGAAAGCGGTTTTTGCAGGCCGAGAAGCGTTTTCATCAGCGTGGATTTACCGGAGCCGTTTTCGCCGACAATGCACAGGTAGTCGCCTTTGTTAACCTGAAAATTGATGCCTTCGGACACGACGATGCCGTCATAGCCGAGCGATAAATTATTTACAATCAGTTGAGACATTCGGAAATGACCTCCTTGTTTTCTTTCATTGCGTTCAGATAGGTAAAGCCTCCGTCAATATCCTCGGAGGTTACGGATTGCAGAGAGTCGAGCTCGCAAATTCTTACATCCTGCTTTTCGGAAGCGCGGATGATGGTCTGTGCGAGATTTTTTTTGCTGTTTTTGAGAATCACGATGTGCGAAAGCTTGTCCGTTATCAAATCATCGGCAAGGTCGACAATCGTTTCAAAGCTTGCCTCGGTTTCCGCCGAACAGCCCGGAAAGGCCGCGTGGCAGTGGATTCCGTAATCCTGTGAAAGGTACAGGAAAGGGAAACGGTCGGCGAACAAAAGTACATCCCCCGAAGCTTTGCTTACAGCCTCTTCAAACTCCGAGTCAAGTGCCGTAAGCTGCGCCCGGTAGCTCGACAGGTTCTTCCGATATAAATCCTCGTTTGTGGGGTCAAGCTGTGAAACCGCGTCTGCAATCTTTTCGCAGAACACAGGTGCCATCTTCAGCGAAAGCCAGATATGTTCGTCCGCTTCTTCGTCGTGCTCGTGTCCGTGCAGATTCGCGTCCTCATCTTCATGTTCGTGCTCATGCCCGTGGTTGTGGTCGTGCTCTTCTTGCTCATATGCCGGGAAAAGCCCGGGATTCTCCTCAAAATACTCCATCAGCGAAAGCACGCTGATGCTGTCCTTCTTCGAGGAAGCAGTCGCCTTGTCAATCCAAAACTCCGAAATTCCGCCCGTATAAATCAAAAGGTCGCAGTCTGCAATCTGAACCATATCCGAAACGGAAGGCTGATAGCTGTGCATATCGACACCACCGGTGTTAAGCAGACGCAGATCGATTCCTGCCGGATTATCGCCCAAAACATTCCGCGTCCAGTCGTATTCAGAAAATCCGGCGCAGAGAATCACCTCGGAAGCATTCTTATTATATTGTTCATTTATATCGCTTTGCGCGCAGCCGGATGCCAGAATCAGCGTGACAGTCAGAAGAAGCGCAAGCGCGAGTCTATATTTTTTTCTCTTCATAACTTATATATTGTAACATTTCGCGGGGAAAAATACAAGCCGCACGGCGCGCCTTCGTGTCTCATGCGCTGCATGCATAAGTGGCGCGCCTGTGTAAGCGGCGGAACGCGGCTTACACGGAAACAGGGCCTGCGATTACGTGCCTGCAGACCTTCAGATAGCGGTTCTCATCCGGACACGAAGTCCACTTGATGAGGCTGACCTGGTTATAGATGATTTCAAGACAGGTGATAGTGTTTGGGTGAACACAGGAGCCGCTGTTAAAGTATTTGCCTCTGCTTGCAGGCGAAGCGGCGGCTCCCGAAGGAATGGCCGGACGGTGGGTGTGACCGGAAATCAGGTTTGACTCGCGCGACGCCGCCCAGTCCGCCATGCGCTCTTCAACGGCTTTTCTTTTTTTGTAATTGCGCGCCGAGCTGGTCGGATCTTTAATTCCCGCAAGCTCGAGCGGCTTCCAAAGATAGCGCACCATCCACCGCGCTGCCTTCCAAAACTGATTATTCAGAGGATCCACCTGATGCCCATGAATCAGATTGAATTTTATATTTCCGCTGCCGTCGCAAATCCGCACTGCCGGAAAGCAGGGCGGCAGGGAAGAGGAGAGCGGCATTTTGCGGCTCTTCACCATGTCGTGATTTCCCCAAACCATATACATTTTTCCGTCAAGGATAAAGGGAAGAAACTGCTGAAAGATATCGGCATGGATTTCTTCAATGTCCGAGAATTTTCGGTTTTCCCACAGCTCATCGCCGTCGCCAAGCTCTATGTAGGTGAAGTCGTTTTCACGGTAATAGCCGAGCGCGGCCTGAAAAAGCGTCTTGTTATTCAGAAAGCTGTCGTTCCATGTGCCGTTTCCGCGGTGACAGTCGCTGAAAACGACGATGCGCGGATGCTCCTCTTGGTTAATTTCCTTGGCAGAAGCGAGCGCTTTGTCAATCTGCTTTGCGTAGAATTTTTTGCCTGCAGACATAAAAAACCTCCCGATATACTTTATTTCAGTATATGCGGGAGGGTGTGATAGGTGAGTGTATCGGTATAAATCATCTGCGTCTACAGTGCTTCCACCTCTTCGGCAGACAATCCTGTATTTTCAGCGATAACTTCAACTGGAATCCCTGCCTGCTTGAGATTCTTCGCAATTTCGCGCTGTTTCTGTGCAGCGCCTTTTTCAAATCCAATGGCTTCGCCTTCCCGCTTGTGCTCGTTCAAAATATACTCGAATGTCATGTATTTTTTCCTCCATTCGCTTGAATTGAACTTCCTGACACGCTCGTCAATCATGCGCGTCAGCTCCGAAGCCTGATTTTTCTTTGGGTCATTCAGATACTCGTAAAAAGGCTTCAGCGCCTCCGGAACTTTCTCCGGAGAGCATTTCGTGTTCAACATTATTGTATACGATAAATCTTTTAGAGGCAAGCTTTTTTCCACATCCCACGAGCGGAAAAAATAGACAGGCTCGTCCATATTGAAGTGGTCGAAGGTGCAGATGAAGATGACATAACTTGGCTTGAGCTCTTCGTAACGCTTTCCTTGCTCCAGAAAGTCCAAATCAATGTTGGCGTGATAGTATCTTGCACGTTTATCAAGCTCTAAACCGTCGCTGGTCTGCATCTCAATATCAGCCCAAAGTTTTGAGCTTTCAACGAAGGCATCGAATCGCACACCGTGTGCATCTGCCTCTAACTTCAGCGTTTTCTGCGTTTCTACGCTCAAGTTTTCATCTGCACCTTCGTCAATTTCAGAGTTATCGATTAACGGATTGTCTGACTTTTTAAGGCGGATGGCTCCGATTTCTTCATTCGGCAGAATCAGTTCCAAAAGTGCTCGGCAAATCTTCGGACTTCGCATGCGGATTCCGACAAAATTCGACAGAGGAAAGTCAAAGAATATTGATTTTGTTTTGCAAAAAATACGCAAAATAAGAATAAAAAGTTGACGAATTCATAAGATAATGGTATCATATTGATATAATTTTGCAAAAATAAAGCAAAATGGAGGACGGTATATGCTTCTTGAATTTAAGACGAAAAATTATAAATGCTTTGTAGAAGAGGCCTGCTTTTCGATGACAGCGGCACCCAAGCAAAAGGGATTGGACTACAGCTTGATGAAAGTAAAGACAAAAGGGAGCAAGGAAACGAAAGTGTTGAGTTCTTCTGTTATCTATGGACCGAACGCTGCAGGTAAAACAAACATAATCGGTGCAATGGATGTGCTGCGCGCAATTGTACTGAGAGGCAACATTCGCAATGCAGAGGAAAAAACATCACCGAACCCCGCAGCATCAATGTTGGAACTGATTCCAAACAACAAACAGACAGATCCGAAGCCAGTATGCTTTGATGTTGAATTTTACGAAGAAGACCACGATGGAAATAAATTAATCATTCACTATGGATTGCAGATTGCCCTCGGAGGCTTCCTTGAAGCAGAATACCCACGTAAAATTCTTTTTGAAGTTTTGGATGTCAATGGTGAAAGAGTGTTTGAACGCACAAATGATTTGACAATTAAAAATTTAAAGGTAATTGAGAAATACTTATCAGAGGTTGCAGCACAAAACAAAGAAAGTGCCGGAGAAATTGCCGAAAACAGTTTAAACTCGGAAGAACTGTTTTTGACAAATGGATTCAAGCTGATTTTCTCACCAAACCTCACGAAGCTGATTCTTGATTGGTTTACAAATAAGTTTATGATTATCTGCCGTGCGGATTCCATGCAGTTAATAAAAAGATTTGCAGACCCTAAAAAGAAAGCGGTATATGTAGAAAAAACTACAGATAAAGCCGCAAAATTATTCGGGATTAACTCCAATGCAGTCGGCTATGTGATAAATGAAGACGAGCCGGAGGCGAAATTATCCTCCCTTTTCCACGATGCGAAGAATCATAAAGCAGCCGCCATTGCCGCAGATATCTTTGAATCCTACGGGACAATACGCTTTATCAATATGTTTCCGCTTGTAATCAGAGCCATGCAGACCGGAGGCACCTTAGTTGTGGACGAATTCGACGCGTCAATTCATCCGATGGCACTTATGAGTATCATCAATGTCTTTCATAACGATGATGTGAATGTGCATCACGCACAGCTCATTTTTAACACGCATAACCCGATTTTTCTGAATTCCAACCTGTTCCGCAGAGACGAGATCAAGTTTGTCGAAAGAGACGATGATACCCATGAAAGCATGCTGTATGCATTATCGGATTTCGGTACAACAGGAGATAAGGGCGTTCGCAAGCATGAAGACTATTTGAGTAAATATTTTATCAGTCAGTATGGGGCAATCAAGGACATTGATTTCACCCCAATCTTTGAAGAAATCCTATCAAACGAAAAAGAGGGATAAATATGTCGAAGAAAAAAGCAACAAAGAAATATTACTTTAGTGTCGAGGGTGAAACAGAGCAGTGGTATTTGAAGTGGCTGCAAGACACAATAAACAATACAGAGCAGGCAGTATATCGCGTTTCTATTGATTGTCCTGTGAGAAAAGACCCGGTAAAACATGCAAAATGCTTGAATGTGACACAGAAAGTAGAAGTCTATCATTTCTTTGATTATGAAAGTGATGAGCAGACTCATGTCAATGCTTTCATGAGTGCCATGGATAATATGAAAAAGGCAGAGAAAATCGGCAAGCAGATTACATACAAATCGGGATACAGCAACTTTACTTTCGATTTGTGGATTGTTTTGCATATGGCAGACAGCAATGCTTCCTATGCACATCGAAAACAGTATCTCGTGCCGATTAACCGTGCATTTGGTGAAAAGTTTGCGAGCATGGAGGAATATAAGGAAGAGGAAAATTTTAAGCACTGCCTGAAACAAATGGATATATCCAATGTAATTGCTGCAATCGAAAGAGCAAAGAAAATTATGCAGAGCAATCAGGATAATGGATATACGCTTCACCAATATAAAGGATATCACTTCTATAAAGAAAATCCATCTTTAGAATCGTGGAAGGCAATTGAAAAAATTTTAAAAGATTGTGGCTTGATTTGAAAACCAAAAATTTTTTTACAACTCCTAAAAAAA
>ENA-OROK01004037-OROK01004037.1-human-gut-metagenome-genome-assembly--contig:-NODE-4037-length-11061-cov-3.494276_pt1 | contig 11061 bp, 9 predicted proteins | sample MGYA00242127_ERZ509046 | MGnify/ENA primary metagenome ERZ509046 (study PRJEB26280, sample SAMEA2338728) | human gut metagenome | biome: human gut; feature: human-associated habitat; material: faeces... | reverse complement strand
TTTATAAAATCCGTCCGTACACAACAGTAGCATGTCCCCGTCGCCCAGCGTTCCTGTATACAATTGCGGCACTTCCAGCCCAAACGCCCCGACGCAGCGGCGCAGCACGCCGCCCTCTTCATGATCCTGTGAAAGCTGCCTGGTTCCGGTCTGTTTTTCCCGATTTAAGCAGCGTTTGCGGCAAAGCTGATACGCCCTGCTGTCCCCGAGATGCACCAGTACAAATCTGCGTCCGCGAACAAACACCATCGTTACTGTCGTTCCGCTGCAGATTTTTTCCTCCCGCTCGCAGCGCTCCAGCTTTTCCTGCATGTCCAAAAGCGCGTCGAGTGCCCGCTTTTTCATCCGTTTTGTCCAGAAAAAAGAGCGCATTTTCCAAAAACCTTCCCGGTAAAACCATTCCGTCAGCTGCTCTGCAACCAGACCGCTCGCGTATTCTCCTGCCCGCAGTCCGCCGATTCCGTCGCAGACCGCAGCAAATATGAGCTCCTTTTTGCGTGCACGAACTCGCTGCAGCGTAAAAGAATCCTCATTTACCTTGCGAAAATCTCCTTTATTCCAATACCACGACGTGATATACGCCATCCGTCCTCCCGTCTCTCTCCAAAGACCGGAACAATGATTGCTCTTTGAATTTTCCTGCGGTCAGAATATCCGCAGCCTGCGGCAGAACGCCGCCAGTGATTATACAGGACAATAGAATGTCCGCCAAGGGTACACGCTATTGTATAGAACGCCCAAAAACCTTTCGATATCCGTATTATATCGTCCCGCGCATGCGCCGTCAACAGTGAAAAATACGGTAGTAATACGAATGCAAACTCTGTAAACAATCTATTGCCATAAAAAAAGGCGGGACAATGAGTTTTTGATATTGTCTCTCATTGTCCTGCCTTTTTTTGATCCGAACAGCCTCAGTTTCCGCACTCTACGCTGATTCGGTTGAAAATACCCATGATCTCGTCCGTGTTGAGCTGATTCTTTTCTTCCCCAACTTTATCCAGAACGATTTTTCCCTGATGCATCATCAGGATACGGTCCCCATATTCCAATGCATAGCGCAGGTTGTGCGTTACCATAACCGTCGTCATTTTCTTTTCCCGGACGATCTGATCCGTCAGCTTCATGACAATTTCCGCTGTTCTAGGATCCAGTGCCGCCGTATGCTCATCCAGAATCAGCAAATCAATAGGCGTCATAGTGGACATGAGCAGTGAAAGTGCCTGCCGCTGACCGCCGGACAGGGATCCCACCGGGATGTCCATCCGATCCTCCAGCCCCAGTCCGACCGACGCGACCAGCTCCCGGAACAATCCTGCCTTACGACGGCTGACAGCAGGCGTAAATCCATAGGGCTTTCCCTTGTTTGCAGCCAGCGACAGATTTTCCAGAATGGTCATATCCGGTACGGTGCCCATGGCGGGATCCTGATACACCCGCCCGATTGCGGCGGCGCGTCGGTGCTCCGGCAGAGCAGTCACGTCCCTGCCGTCAACCAGGATGCGTCCCCCATCGCACGGGAGCGATCCGCACAGGATATTCAGCATCGTGGTCTTCCCGGAACCGTTTGAACCGACAACAGACACGAAATCCCCGTCCTGAATGTCCAGGTTAAAGCCGCGGAACAGATGGGACTCATTGACCGTTCCCCGGTTGAAATACTTCTGGATACCTTCCAATCGGATCATGCCCGCGCACCTCCTTCTGCCCGTTTTGCTTTCAGTCTGCCAAGCAGACGCGACAACTGCCGGTTGCCGACCAGAATAAGGGCAAACAGCACCGCATTGAGCAGCTTGAGATAAATGCCGTTTGTATCGACCAGCACAAGGTAATTCAGACAGAGGGAGTAAATGACGGCACCGACTGCCACAGCCGTAGTGTTCCGCACAAAGCGCAGGCGCGCAAACAGACTCATACCGATGATGACAGATGCCAATGCCAGCACGACCTTTCCACTGCCGGAGGTGTTGTCATAGCTCATGGTGTATTGCGTATAGACGGCACCGGACACGGCAGAGAATCCGTTGGCAAGCGCCAAGCCGAGTATCTTGTAGTTCCCGGCGTCCCGCCCCAGCGAGACCACAACCCGGCTGTTACTCCCGGCGGCACGGAGCATATACCCCATACGGGTTCCCAGAAACAGGTCGATCAACAGCTTGAAAAGCAGCACCATGCCGAACAGAATGCCGATTGTCGCCCCCTTCTCTGCCATGCCGGACAGACCGAGATCAAACAGACTGCTCATACCGTGCCCGCGGTAGGAAAAGATAGTCGTGGTGTAACCGCCCGTCGTCAGCAGCTGTGTCAGTGCCAAGGTGACCGACAGCAGAGCCGTCATAACGATGATCGCCGAGAGCAGCGGCGTAATCTTCAGCTTAACGTGGAGCAGTCCCGTGACTGTCCCGGCAAGGGCGCCCGCTGCGAAGGAGAGCAGGACGGCAAGGACCGGCGGCAGGTTCAGCCGGAACAGAACCACCGTGCAGACGACACCGCCCAGGGGAAAGGTGCCGTCCACAGACAGGTCGGGAAAATCCAGGATGGAGTACGAAATGTACACGCCGAGTGCCAGCACGGCAAAGCAGAGTCCCATCTGCAGACCGTCCAACGTGGTATTCAGAAACAGCATGGTACAGTGTTCCCTTTCAGTTTTTTACATCGGTAAGCGTCAGTCCGTCCGGCACGGTCAGTCCCAAAGTCCGGCAGACTTCACTGTTGTAGTAGTTGGCAGGGTCGGTGATGGTGGCAACCGGAATATCGGCGGCAGACTTCCCGCCCAGGATTGCGGCAGCGGCGGTGCCGGCAGACTTCCCGACCGTAACGTAGTCGATGGATGCCGATGCGGCACAGCCGACCTTGACCTGCTCAATCTCGGAGCCGAACACGGGGATCTTTTTGGCGTTGGTCAGCGGCAGGATATTGCTTTCCAGCTTGCCGACGATGGTGTTATCCAGCAGGTTCACGAAGCAATCCACGCCCGCATCCAGAAGAGCATGCACCTGCGTGTCAATGGTGGTGATGTCGGACACAACTCGGTCGAAAATCTCCATGCCGGTGTACGCACCCGCAGCCTTCTTCAGCTCCGCGAGCTGGTAGGGGGACGAGGACTCATCGGAGGAGTACAGCACGCCGATTTTGAGATCGGTCTTGCCCATGAAGGCGGTCACAACCTCCAGCTGTTTGGAAAAATTCGGCACGTCGGAAGAACCGGTCACATTCCGGTAGTTAGCCATGGTCGCCTGATCGGTGACAGCGCAGTACACGACCGGTATGGCACCATCCGCCTCATTGGCGGCGGTAACGGCGGAGGGGGTCGCAATGGCAAGAATGACAGCGGCGCCCTTATTGACCAGCGTTTTTGCCTGCGACTGCGCGGTGGTCATGTCAAAGTTGCTGTTCAGACGCTGGATGTCGTAGGCAGAGAGATCAAGCCCGCTTTCCTCCAGCCCCTGCATGATGCCGTCATAGCAGTTATTGAGCGACTCATGCGAGCCGAACTGGAGAATGCCGATGATCGGCTTCCTGCTCCCGCAGGCGGCAATCGACAGGGTTGCAAGCATGGTGAGCAATACGGCAAGGGTAGCGGAAACCGCTCTGAACAATCTGTGGTTGCGTTTCATAGTAATGATTCCTTTCTGAATTTTATATTTGAAAATGTCCATTCAACGGATAGTACAGGATGGTCGCCTGCTCATTACAGTGTCCGGCGGCGCACCGCCATCGCGCTATATACCGTATCCTCCTTTCCCCGGTACAGCGACCGAAAAAAACAAAAAAGCCCGCACAGACACATTGTCTGTCCGGGACGAATACCGATAAACAGTACCCGTGGTACCACCCACATTCAGGTCATCCTGCCCTGTCATTCGCTGACCGTCACTGTCCGACCTGCACTCAACGCGTAATACCGCTCTGCGGCTCATACACGGCGTTTTGGTAACGGGAACGCACCCCGTCGGTTGCTACTGACGGAGGATTGCCTCCGCGTTCGTCCGCCCTCTGAAGTCCATTCACCCCTGCTTCCTCCGCCGCGCTTCCACCGTGCCGCAGCTCTCTGTGGGATTCTGTCGGGGGCTACTCCTCTTCATCTTTGGTTTGAATGGGAAGATTCTATCACATTTGCCGCACTCTGTCAAGGGGGATTTCCAAAAAAGTTGATGTTATATTGAACAAATATTCTGCAAAAGCTTGCATGAATTTTTATGTCGTAAATTGGCGGTTTTCTATTTACTTTGTGATGATTCTGTGATATACTGTACGGTGATCAGGGTCACGGAACGGCAGATGCGTTAAGGGAGTTCGTTGCGCTATAGAAAGGGAGTCCACCGGTTGCCCGGTGCGTCCCCGTCTGCTGTCTGGCATACGTCAGGCACTTTTTTTATGGCACAAGGAATAAACCGGAGCCGGGACTCAAATATTTGAGGAGGATTTCTCATGAAACTCGTCTACGGAATCAAGGACAAGCCCCGCTTCCCCCAGCTGCTTGCGTTTGCCTTCCAGCAGCTGCTTGCCATTATGGCGGCAACCATCGCGGCGCCCATGATCACCTCTGGTCACTACGACAATTTTGACCTGTCGATGAGCACAGCCGCTGCGCTGATCGGTGCAGGCTTCGGCACCATCGTGTACCTGCTGTTCACCAAGTTCAGAAGCCCCGTGTTCCTCGGCTCGTCCTTCGCCTTCCTCGGCTCCATGGCGGCTGCCTTCGGCGGTGCCGTGTCCATGCAGGTCGGCTACCTCGGACTGCTGATCGGTGCGGTAGCTGCCGGTTTGGTGTACGTGATCATCGCGCTGATCGTCAAGCTGGTCGGCGTCAACTGGATCAACAAACTGATGCCCGCCGTTGTCATCGGTCCCACGGTTGCCATCATCGGTCTGTCGCTTGCCGGAAACGCTGTCAGCGATCTGCAGACCGCTCCTGCCGGCGGTCACAAGCTGCTTGCGGTGCTGTGCGGTCTGATCACGCTGGCTGTGACCATGCTCTGCTCCGTGTACGGCAAGAAAAACCTCAAAACCATCCCCTTCATCATCGGCATCCTGGCAGGATATGCCGTTGCCCTGGTGTTCACGCTGATCGGCAAGGCGACCGACACGGCGAGCCTGCTTATCATCAATCTGGATTCCTTCAAGAGCCTGACAGCGGACGGCGTGTCGGCCAATACCTTTATCAACACCCACATCTTTGAGCAGATGACCTTCACCAATGCGTTTAAGGGTGTCAAGGATCTGAGCGGCGCCTATGTTGCCAACATTCTGTTCGCTTATGTTCCGGTTGCCTTCGTGGTGTTTGCCGAGCATATTGCTGACCACAAGAACCTCTCCTCCATCATTGATCAGGATCTGCTGACGAACCCCGGGCTGTCCCGCACACTGCTTGGTGACGGTGTCGGATCGGCTGTCGGCGCCTTCTTCGGCGGTTGCCCCAACACCACCTACGGCGAGTCGGTCGGTTGCGTGGCAATTTCCGGAAACGCTTCGATCGTGACCATCCTTGCAACAGCTGTCATGGCGATCCTCGTCGCGTTCGTGAATCCCTTCGTGGTGTTCCTCTCCTCCATCCCCAACTGCGTCATGGGCGGTGTTTGCATGGCTCTGTACGGCTTCATCGCGGTTTCCGGTCTGAAGATGGTGCAGAAGGTCGATCTGGAAGACAATCGGAACCTGTTCGTGGTTTCCGCCATTCTGATCTCCGGTATCGGCGGTCTGTCCCTGACCATTGCGCTGGGTAAGGGGCACTCCATTACCATCACCTCCATTGCCTGCGCCCTGATCCTTGGCATCCTGACCAACGTCATGCTGAGCAAAAAGAAAAAGGACAAGTCCGGCAAGTAAAAATTGCACATTTTTCCCGCAGGACGGACGGAATTATTCCCGTTCGCCCTGCACAAGCTATCCCCGGAGCCTGCTGTTTCTGACAGGTTCCGGGGGTAGTTTTTATGAATAATTCGTACGAATCAGACACCACGGCACCCTGCGGCACCGCGTGCGGCGGGGATATTCTCGCCTGCCTGCCGATTCCCGCCTCCTGCGCACAGGCGTTGCGGCGACTCCGGGCGCCGGCACTGCGCGTGCAGTACAGCATGGAGAAGCAGTTCGTCCCGGATCTCGACGCCGCGCGCGGCGCGGCATCCGGAAGCACCGACACAGGATCCTGCGCCGGGCAGAGCAGTCCGCAGGAAAGCGGGCAGGACAGCGAATTCGGAAGCGGCTGGAGCGGTCAACCGCAAAGCACCGCAGGCAATAAGCAGAGCGGCGGGCAGAGCAACACACCCGGCACCATGCGCGAGCAGGGTTCGTTCACCGTGCGCCTGTTCGATTTGGCGGTCGGCAGCGTGCTGGTACTGACTGCGGTCTGCATGGTCAAATGCTGTTGCGGCATGAAGCGGGTATGCCGCCGTTGGTTCTGACTTGCAGGGGGCACCAAGCCCCCTGCCGTAAGGAAGCACCGGTGCCGGAAAATACCGGCATCTTTTTTTCTGCACCTTGACGGCGCGCGCCGGATGTGATATAATGCAGGCAGTTCCGATTGCATACCACATAAAGGAGGTTTTTCCATGGCATTTTCAGGTTTTCTGGACAGCAAGCGCGGTGCCTGCCGCGCGCTGGTCGCCGAGTTGCGCCGCAGTTTCGCCTACGTCAGCATTCTCGGAACCGATGTCCGTGCAACCATGTTCCACACCAACCGCCGTTCCTCGGCTATCTGCGATGGCGAAGGCGAGTGCGGCTTCGTCGTCCGGATGCACAACGGGCGCGCATTCTTTGAGTATTCGCTGGACGACATCACCGGCGACCCAACCGTACTGGCTGACCGTATTCGCGCGGCGGTCGCGGCTGATCCGTCACTGAACGAGCGCATGATCGTATGCGCTGTCCCGGACGATCAACCGCTGAAGCAGGATTTTGTCCGGGAGTCGGACTTTTCGGACTATGCGGACGGCGATCTGTTGTCTTTCTGCACGGGGCTGCGCGATGAGATCCTTCAACGCGACGAACGGTTTCTCAACGCTGTCGTAATGCTCCAGCCGTTCACGGTCTCCAAGCTGTTTGTTTCAGAGCACCGGGAGCTGTCCCAGCATTACGGCTGGGTCAATGGATTTCTTGCGGTCATCTGCCGGGACGGCAGGATGGTGCAGGCGAGAGAGTGCGCCTACTCCAATCAGATCGCGGATCTGATGCGTACCATGCCGGGTCTTGTGGACAGGCTGGTTGACAAGGCGATCCACCTGACGCGTGCCACGCCCATTGAGCCGGGCGTGTACGATGTCATCACCGACAGCTCTATCTCCGGTCTGATCGCCCACGAGGCGTTCGGGCACGGAGTGGAAATGGATCAGTTTGTCAAGGATCGCGCGCTTGCCAAGCACTGCGTCGGACAGTATGTCGCATCCCCCATTGCCAATATGCGTGACGGCGCGGCGGCAGCGCTCAGCGCGGCTTCCTACTTCTTCGACGATGACGGTGTGCTTGCACAGGATACACAGATAATCAAGGACGGCATCCTGGTCGCGGGACTGTCCGACCTGGCTTCCGCCGCCGAGCTGGGTTGCGCACCATCCGGCAACAGCCGCCGACAGTCCTACCGCCGCAAAGCGTATGCCCGCATGACCAATACCTTCTTTGAGCGCGGCACCGACAAACTGGAGGATATGATAGCCTCCGTCCGGCACGGCTATATGCTGTTTGAAACCAACAACGGCATGGAGGATCCCAAAAACTGGCAGATTCAGTGCACGGCGGAATACGGCATCGAAATTGTGGACGGCAAGCTGACCGACCATTATGTTTCTCCGGTCGTCATGAGCGGCTTTGTGCCTGACCTGCTCAAGTCCATTTCCATGGTTTCCGATGGCTTTGAAGTCATCGGCGCAGGGCAATGCGGCAAGGGTTACAAGGAGTGGGTGCGCGTCTCGGATGGCGGACCGAATCTGAAAGTGAGGGTAAAGCTGGGATGAAGATCATGGATATTCAAAAACTGCTTGGGCAGAATCGGGAAATCAGCGGATTCCGGATCGTATCGACCAAGACCGACTCCTACGAGCTGTTCTTTGTACACCGGAAGCTGGAAACGGTTCGTGCTACCGACACGGACACCGTCAGCGTAACCGTTTATGTCAATCACGACGGCAAGGTCGGTGATTCGACATTCTCGGTTTACGGTTCCATGGGTGAAGCGGAAGTCGCGGATCGAATCGCCGCTGCCGCCGAGCGTGCCCGTTTGGTGTTCAACGAGCCTTACGAGCTGCCGGAGGGCGGCGTGCTTGAGGCGGAGTTGCCCTCCAACCTCCGGGACGCCGAGCCGCGTGCGCTTGCCGCCGGGATTGCGGACGCTGTGTTCGCCGCCGACTGCGTGGAGGGAGGTTCCATCAACGCAACCGAAATCTTTCTGTACCGCGACACGGTACGGGTCGTCAACAGTCGCGGCATTGACAAGACGCAGGTCAAATACCGCGCCATGATCGAAGCAATCCCGACTTTCACAGAGGGGGAAGATTCCGTCGAGCTGTACGAGGCGTACCGCTTTACCGATTTTGACCCGGCTCGCGTCACGTCGGAGATCGCAGAGAAGATGCGGGAGGTTTCCCTGCGTCGCCGGGCGCAAAAGCCTGCCACGCCCATAACCGCCCGCGTCGTACTGCGCAGCAAGGAGATCGGCGAGCTGATGTCCGAGCTGGCGGGCGACCTGAATTATGCCAACGTGTACGCGCAAGGTAATCTTCACAAAAAAGGGGAAGCCTTACAGGGGGATACACCCTCCGGCGACCCACTCACGCTGACGCTTTGCGGGCAGGTGCGCGGTAGCGGAAACTCTGCCTTCTTTGACGGAGACGGCGTCGCGCTGACCGATACAACGGTTATTCGGAACGGAATCGTTTCTGCGTACTACGGCACGCACCGGTTTGCTTCCTACCTCGGCGAACCGGAAACCGGCGACCTGCCCTGCCTGCGGCTGGCGCCCGGCAGTCTGACCGCGGACGAGCTGAACGCAGAGCCGTGGATTGAGTGTGTTTCCCTGTCCGGATTGCAGGTCGATCTGTACAACGATTACATCGGCGGCGAGATACGACTGGCATATCTCCACCGGGACGGCGAATCCCTCCCGCTGACCGGCATCACCATGAGTGCCAAACTGTCTGACGTGCTGGGTAGCCTGCGCCTGTCCGATACGACATCTGTCAACGACAACTATGAAGGACCGGACAGAATGCTCCTGCGCGGCATGGCAATTCTGTAACCCCCGGACGCATGAGGGGTGTAAAAACTCAAAATGAGTTTTTACACCCCTTTTGTGCAGCTTTTCCTCCCCTTCCCTTCCACAACAGGAAAAACAAGAAAAATGTTCCCACTTTAATCCTGTATTTTTTTGCAAATCCCCGCGTGTTTACCGACATTGGTTGCATAACGGGGATTCTGCCGCCCGAATGCCCGCATTTGCATTGTATATATATTGTTACCGCGTATTGTGCATTTTACCATACAAAGCGCCTCGATTTGCGTCAATAATGCCCTGTTATGCCGCATTTTTCTTTTCGATCCCGCTTGACAATGGAAACTGGTTCCGAATCCGGAACAAAATGCTCCCTGAACGCCACTTTTCACTTTATTGGCGGATTAAATCCGCATTCGGAATGTGGTATAATAGTACCATGGGCTGGTGCCATGCGGCAGCCGCCCGTAATCTGTTCATTTTTACAGGGAGGTAAGGGTATGCAAACCCAGAATCAGGAACAACCGCAAGTCATTTTCCACGATGAGAGCCTGGCTGACCATATGTCAGGCAACTGCCATGCATGGCGATTCACGGCACTGCGCAATTGCGCGTATCCGGTCGGCAACCGTACGGTGTACTGCACCCTGTACATAATCGACCGCGCAGACGCAGCCGGGAATCGCGCCTCTCTGGCAGGTGCTGCATCGGCGCACTTTGCGATCGGTCTTGATTCCGAAGCAGAGCGGGCACTATGCCTGCTCGACCGCGTGCATCAACCTGCGGAGCAGGTATTTGAACTGCTGACCCGCCATGCGGTAACGCCCTGCCATTTGACGGATGTGCTGGAGGATATGGCTGCCGTTTCGTGAGTCTGCTTTGCTCTGCTCAGCCGGCGGTGCAGTGCGGCGTTCTGTTTTTTCGGTCGCGTGCATAGGATGTTCTATCCGATACGGATGGAGGAAACCCTATGTCTGCCAAAGCGTTTTGCATATGCCGCCGACTGTTGCTTCCGGGATTGGCTGTACTGTTGACACTGCTGCTCTGCCTGTCTGCGTGGCTGCTGGCTGATGGCGGTCCCAGCCCGCTCCGGACAGCCCCCGCAACTCCGGACATCCGGACGAATGCCGTGACGGGCAGCTTTCCCTTCCGCTGTGTAGTCATAGACGCAGGTCACGGCGGGGAGGACGGCGGTGCGCAAAGCGCCGACGGTCTGCTTGAGAAAGATGTCAATCTGTCGGTAGCCCTCTGCCTCCGGGATTACCTGGAAGCGGCAGGCATCCCGACCGTCCTGACACGCACGCAGGATAAGCTGCTGTATGACCCGGCGGGGCACTATCGGGGCAAGAAAAAGACGCTGGATCTGGCTGCCCGGTTGGCGATAGCCCAGGCAGTGCCGGACAGTCTGTTTGTCAGCATCCACATGAATTCCTTTCCCCAACCGCAGTACAGCGGCGTGCAGGTGTGGTATGCCCCTTCCGATCCGGCATCCGAGCGGGTAGCGTCATGTATTCAAACGCAGGCGCGTCTGCTCGCCCCCGCAAACAGACGCCGCCCGCAAGTGGCAGGCTCCAACATTTTCCTGCTGGACCGACTGGAAACCCCGGCGGTTCTTGTTGAGGGCGGTTTCCTGTCAAACCCGGAGGAAGCGGCTCGTCTTGCGACCGACGCTTATCGGCAGCGGTTGGCATTCGTTCTGTTTCTCGCGCTCAGTTCTTGCGATTGAGGAATCGCAAGCCAGCAAGCCCCCGGTGCGCATAGACGGGTGTCCGTAAAACAGTTAATCCTCCGTATGGCTTAGACTATGCGGAGGATTTGTTTATGTCTAATCTTCAAACTTGCTGGCGGCAAACGGTTTG
>ENA-OROK01004033-OROK01004033.1-human-gut-metagenome-genome-assembly--contig:-NODE-4033-length-11065-cov-16.022616_pt1 | contig 11065 bp, 6 predicted proteins | sample MGYA00242127_ERZ509046 | MGnify/ENA primary metagenome ERZ509046 (study PRJEB26280, sample SAMEA2338728) | human gut metagenome | biome: human gut; feature: human-associated habitat; material: faeces... | reverse complement strand
TATTAGCGGTTTATTTGTGCATTGTTTGACATTTGATTTCCTCGCTTCATTTGCCAATGCGAAAACCAATAAATATTTACAGATACATTTCATCGCTTCAAAAGTAATTTAGATTAGAAAGTAGCCTGAATTCCCAAAGTGAGGGCACGTTGCGTAGGATAGCCTCCGGTACCGTAATCCGACTCCGGATCGATAACCTTCAGGTCGTCGAAACACAACAGGTTGTTTCCATTGACAAAGACTCGCAACCCGCCCAGGCCCATTTTGGCATAGATCCGTTTCGGGAAGTTATAACCGATCTCAGCAGTCTTCAATTTGATGTATGAAGCGTCACGCTGGTAAAGCGTACTTGCCTGATAGTTGTTCGAGGAGGTTCCGTTGTGAACGACCGGGTATTTGGCTCGAGCATTGCGTTCGCTGTCCCCGCCCGGAATGAAGCGGTTGTCAAAATACTCATGAACGACGTTGTAGCCGGGATAATCCAACTGGAACGGCCACATGCCTTCACTGTCGAAGAACGTGGACGTATTCCCCGCTCCCGTAAAGTTCACCGTCAGATCAAAGCCCTTATAGGCAATCGTGCCGCCGAAACCGAACATGACCTCCGGAGTGCGGGCATAACCGATCGGCACCTTGTCGTAGGCATTGATCACTCCGTCTTCGTTGATATCCTTATACTTCACATCACCGACCGTATAAGAGCCAAGCTCCTGCTTGGGCGAACTGTCAATCTCCTCCTGGCTCTGGAACAGGCCCAAGGCCACGTAACCAAACGGCTGTCCTACACGGGTCCCCCGGGTATTCTGGTACGACCAAAGCGCCTCTGCCGTGTCATCTTCAATGATCTTGTTGCGGGCAAAGGTAACGTTCCCCCGCAGCGCAAAATAGAGTCCATAGCTGGTCGTATGCGACACCTCGATCATGCCATCGAAACCCTGGTTCTTGACAATTCCCAGGTTGGCCCACGGCGTATTGCCCCAGGGAGCGCCCATAATGTCCGGTATCTGAGCCCGTTTCAGGAGGATATTGTCCCGATATTCGTAAAAATAGTCTGCCTGCAAACGGATGGCCCCGTTGAACATCTCAAGGTCCAGACCCACGTCCGTCTTGTGTGAGACCTCCCACGTGGCATTCGGAGCGCCCATCATGGCCTCGGCCATACCGGGCTGATTCACCTGGCCCGACCCGAAGGGGTAGCCGTTGGCGTTCTTATCGACCGTCGAAAGATAGAAGAAGCGATCGGCCCCGACGTTATCGTTTCCGGCAAGGCCATACGATCCACGGATCTTCAGATGGTTGATGAAATCGATATTCCAGAACTTCTCTCCGGTCAGCACCCAGCCGGCCGAAACGGCCGGGAAAAAGCCGTAACGCTTGCCGGGGGCAAAATTCTCCGATCCGGTATATCCGAAGTTGAACTCCACCAGATAACGATGGTCGAAATCATAGGTGAAGCGGCCGGCCCACCCCTGACGGCGGTAAGGCAGATTGAGCGTTGTCGTTCCGGCCGTCAGGTCTTTGTAGTCCCGACGGTTGAACAGGCCCATAACCCCTACGGTGTGTCGTCCGAACGTCCGGTTGTAATTGATCTGGAACTCGTAATAATAGGCCCGGTTCGACGTATTGCCGGCAATCTTATAACCCATTGCCGTCTCATCCTTGATGACGTTGTAGCGGTCTTCCCCCGTTTCAGGATCCGGGCCGAGATATTTCTTCGTCTCGGGCTGTTTGTTGCGAGTCACTTCATTGTAATAATAGTGGTCGTACGAGAAACGACCCTGAACGGATAATCCCGGCGTAATCAAGGTCCCGAGATCCCATTTGGCCCCGAGCGAGCCCTGTGTCGTGGAGCGGAACTGTTTCGAGAAACCGCTGTTGGTAACCAATACATACGGGTTGTTCCATTCATACGAAGTGCTTCCGGCTCCAAACGACCCATCGGGATTGCGAATCGGACTCGAAATGGGCGAATACTTCTTCAGCGCCATGAAAATATCATTGGCAGGAGTTCCCGGATAGGTACGATCCTCAACAATCTCTCCGAGCCCCAGTTCAATGGAAAAGTTCTTCGCCAGATTGACATCGACATTCGACCGGAAATTATAGCGCTGGGCCCGCGAGTTGGTATCATAGCCGAACGAAGGATCCTCCTTGAACAAACCGCTTTGCGACGAGAACCCGACATTGACATAATAGCGGATGGTCTCGTTTCCGCCGGAAACAGACAGATTGTTCATCGTCTGGAACGTATTCTTCTTCAAGACGGCATCCGTCCAATCCACATTCGGGTAAAGATACGGATCCGATCCATCCTTGAACTTCTGAAGGGCAACGTCGTCCCACGGAAGAGTCACTCCGCCTACCGTGCAGGCCTCGTTCATCAGCGTAGCGAACTCATAGCCGTTCACATAGTCCGGGAAACGGAGGCCATGCAGCTGGGTAGCCTCCATACGCAGCGTAATCTTGGGCCGTCCCATCTGTCCCTTCTTCGTATTGATGAGAATAACGCCATTGGCTCCCCGCGTACCGTAAACGGCCGTAGCCGATGCATCCTTCAGGATGGAGAACGATTCGATCTCCGCCGTATTTACCAGATTCAAGTCGCGTTCAACACCATCGACCAAAACCAAAGGATTGGCATTTCCCCAGGTTCCCATGCCTCGAATATTGAGGATGGCTCCATCATAGCCTGGTTCGCCGCTGGTCTGACGGGTGATGATACCCGGCATCGAGCCGCCGAGCGTATTGGCCAGCGACATGGTGGTTACTTTGGCCAGTTCCTCGGGCTCTACAAGGGAGAGTGAGCCCGTGACGGATGCCTTTTTCTGATTGCCGTAGCCTACCACCACCACATCCTCGACGGATCGCGAATCCATTTCAAGCACAAAATCGATTTGCGTCCGATTGCCGATGTGTTCCTCTACGTTCTTATAACCCAGAAAAGAGACGACAAGAATTGCATCGGGGTCATTGACTCCAAGATAGTACCGACCTTCACTGTCGGTCGTCACGCCGACATTGGAGGCTTTCAACATGATGGCTACGCCCGGAATGGGCTGTTTGGTTTGTGCGTCGGTAACTTGCCCCGAGATAATAAAGGTTTTCGACCCGGTCCGCTGCGCTGCGACCTCAAAAGGGAAACCCAGCAGTAAAAGACAGGCAATCAATATGGCAAATATCCTACCTTCCACCTGTTTCCCCGAACGGAAAGCGTAGATAGATCTCATGGAAATAGTTTTAGGTTGATAATCCCCACAAGCAAACATGCTCCTCACGGAGCTACAATTCACAAAAACGAGGGAAATAAATATTCGATTCTTATTGTATAATTCGTTTTACACGTATTATACTGCACTATCCTGATACAAAGATAGCAAAAAAAGTTTCTGTCAAAACAAAAAAATAATATTTTTTTCATCACTTTCCACCAACAGGTATAAAATTCAGGACAAATTATATTTGTAAATGTCTGTTTTTTATTGTATTATTGCATTAGAATCGAAGTTTAGCAAAAGACACCACACAATCAGAAAAAAATGCATAATTTTGCATAATCGTTTTAGCAAACCCCTATACCTACTTATATAATGAACAAAAAGAGAACTTCACTCAAGGACATCGCCAAAGAGGCCAACGTATCGACATCCTTGGTATCTTTTGTGCTGAACAACAAGGAGAAAGAGCACAGGATCAGACCGGAAATGGCAGAAAAGATACGCCGTGTCGCCATAGAAATGAACTATACGCCGAACGTTGCAGCCAAAAGCCTGCGGGAAGGGAAGTCCCGTACGATAGGGCTCATTGTCTCGGACATATCCAACCCGTTCTTCGCCAACATCGCCCGGTTCGTAGAGCGAACGGCAGGGAAATACCATTATGCCGTACACTTTGCCAACTCCGATGAAAACGCGGAACAGACAGCCATGCTGGCTGAAAACATGATCAGCAGAGGAATCGACGGAATCATCATTGTACCCTGCGACGGATGCAAATCGCTGTTGAACAACCTGATGGATCGACGTATCCCCCTTGTCCTGCTCGACCGGTACATTCCCGACGTCGATGCGACCTATGTCTGCCTGAACAACCGCAAAGCAGGCTATGACGCCACACGACACCTGCTTGAAAACGGATACCGGCACATTGGCATGGTCAATTATAAATTCAACCTCAAACATACGATCGACCGAACCCTGGGATACGAAGACGCCATGCGCGAGGCCGGCCTGGAGAAAGAGATCCGCAAGGCGTTCGTCGATCACAGGCGCATGACGGACAGTTGCAACGCAGCCATATCTAAAATGCTGAAAGACAAGGCAGACGCCCTGATCATGGCAACAAACACCATCTCGACGAACTGCATTCATGCCATACGAAGGCACAAAATCATCGTTCCAGAGCAATTGGGGCTGGTGGGATTTGACGGAGGCGACGCATTCGACTTTTTCTACTCGCCATTGAGCTACATCCAGCAACCCCTGGAGTCTATGGCCCAGAAGGCCGTTGAGGTGCTCATTGAACAAATTGAAGAAGGATCTATCTTCAGACAACAGATCGAATACGAGGGCGTTCTGAAAAAAAGAGCATCATCGGTCAAAAATTCCATGCGTAAAATTTGATTTTGTTAAAACGTTTTAGCATATTTGCAGTGAAATACTGCACTATCCTGAAAAGACGATCACTATTAACCGAACCGAATGAAATGAAACTAACGAAAATTCTGTCAGTACTGCTCTGCAGTACCATCGCCGCAACGGGCTTTGCGCAACAACAATACCCGTTCAACGGGCTGGAAATGAATCTGGGCAACCTGTCACGTCTTTCAAATGCCGAGACGAGATCGATCAGCCCCGAGAATTTCACCGGAGAAAAGGGAAAAGGAGGCATGGCCGTCCCGGCCCTCCCCGCCACCCGCAACGAAAACAACGCATCATGGGCGGCACGTGACCTGGGCCAGACCTGGAAGGTCAATCCCTACATCACGATCAATCCGAACGAAACGTTTACCATCGCAGAGATTGAAGGTCCGGGTGCCATTCAGCACATTTGGATGACCCCGACGGGTGTTTGGCGCTGGAGCATCATACGCATCTACTGGGACGACGAAAAAGAGCCCTCCGTCGAGTGCCCCATCTCCGACTTCTTCTGCATGGGATGGAACGAATATGCTCCGGTCGTATCGCTGCCCATTTGCGTCAATCCGGGAAGCGCCTTCAACAGCTATTGGACCATGCCCTTCCGGAAAAAGTGCAAAATCACCATCGAAAACATCAACCCGTCCCAGCCGATGAACCTCTACTACCAGGTAGACTATACCCTGACCGAGGTCCCCGAAGACGCCGGTTATTTCCATGCCCAGTTCCGACGTACACGCTACAACGAAACCTCCGATTTCACCATAATCGACAATGTCAAGGGAAAAGGCCAATACGTAGGCGTCTACATGGCCTGGGGTCTCCACAACAACGGCTGGTGGGGTGAAGGCGAGATCAAGTTCTTCATGGACGGAGACGACAAATTCCCCACCATCTGCGGCACAGGGACCGAAGACTACTTCTGCGGGTCCTACAATTTCGACCGGGAAGGAAGATTCACCGAATTCTGCACCCCCTACGCAGGCCTCTGCCAAGTCATCCGTCCCGACGGCACATACCGTTCGCAAGAGCGATTCGGCCTATACCGCTGGCACATCATGGACCCGATCCGCTTCAACAAAAGCCTGAAAATCACCATTCAGGACCTTGGCTGGCGTCACGACGGCCGTTACCTGCAGCAGAATTCCGATATCTCGGCCACCACATTCTGGTACCAGGCGGAACCCCATGCAAAGTTCCCGGAATTCCCGACCTGGCAAGATCTGGAAACCTATTAACTTTCATATTCCCAAAAACTCCCAAAGAATCGCCGGAGAGCGAGGGTCAACAACTGGTCCTCGCTCTCCTTTTTGTGCCTAATCGGCCTCCGGGAACCGTCCATTCTTTTTCCTCTGATTCTGCCGATTGACAATACCCTTCCCAACATCCCGATCGAGCCCAAACATCCTCTCCACAGGTTCGAGAAGCCCCGCCCGTATCGGCCGGACATAGCCTCAAGCACTTCCAGCGCCATCCATCCGTTCAGAGCCTACCCCGTTCGGGCTTCACAGGAATCCAACAAAAAACGGGAAAGACCCTGAGGATCTTTCCCGCGACCGTTCAGTCACAGACCACCGACAGTCTCACAACCTCTCTATTTCAACCGATTTGCCCCCAACCAGGCATTTATCGATATCGATCTGCCCTTCGTGAACCCTGATACAAGGTTTCCCTCGCTTCAATGAAACGGTTGCATATCCTCCGTCCACGGAGAGAAACGACTTGAAGTCTCCGATCCGGGAATCGATATAAAGCGTCTTCTCGACGGCATCATAACGAACACCGGTCAAAGCCTGAATCAGACTGTAGCTCGACATCGCACGTGCATACCACGATCCGCACTCATATTCGTTGAACGGATTCCGCACCGTACCGTCGTACCGGGAACGGCAGGTACGCACAATATCAAGACCTTTCTCGACCTCTCCCTCGAAAATCAGATGGGCGGCCACCTGATATTCAATGCCTGTCCATACCTCGTCGCTGTAGACAAACGGCAGCTGGGGCTTGTCGCCATGAGGCCACGAGCACAACAGCAGACCGCCCTCGCGCCCCATTGCGTACCCCGGGCGCTGCGGATTGGCGTGATCCGTCAGATCGTGCTTGAGGTTGTAGCGATAGACGGCATTCAAGTGGCTGCGCACCATGTCGGGATCGATCGGCTCGTCGATACCTGCAGCCAGGGACATCCAGCAACCGATAATGCCATCCGAGATGCAACCCGTGCCATACTGATATTTGGGACCCTCCTTCTCAAGAATGACCCTCGCCTCTTCCGAATAGGTGCTATGGAACGTCAGAGCCGTAGTGGGATTCTGTGCATTCAGGTCCTTCCACCGGACATTCTGGATAAAATACTCGCCGTTCCACAACTTGTTTTCCATATAATCGCGGCTCCGGTCCAGCAGTTCCCGGTAGTACGACACATCCTGCCCCAGATACTCGCCTATCGCGACGAAACAGTTCAGTGCGCCGGCATAGAAGCTCGTACACATGCCGTCCTGCCCCCAGAATTCGATATCGTAGGTATTGTGGTGAGGTTCCTCCAAAGCCCCCACCTCACGAGGATCCCAAGTCCGGATGCAATAGTCCATACTCTGCTTCAGCTGCGGATACAGCCTACTGATCCACAAGCTGTCGCCGCCGATCCGCCAATCCCGGTACACTTTGATGATTCCACCGAGCTGCCCGTCCGCCGCCGCATGGAAGTCATGGTGCACCGGCCGAATCGGCAGATTGGTCCGAAATGCCTGATGTCCGTCGGTATTCTGATCCACGAAAAACTCGGTCTCACGCAACGAACGCTCCAGGCGGGGAAAAAGGTGAGGCACCGCCTGGGCATAATTCCAGACATGCGTGCAGGAGCCGTGGCAACTGCCCCAACTGTCACCGCTGCCTTCCCAAACCCAGAAACGGCCATCATGCTGCCGCATCACCGTGGGCGACTTGAGGATAGTCAGATTCGCGGCCACAGCCTCCACAACCTCCTTGGGCAGGCTCGTATCGTAAAAAGCCTCCGTAAAGCGTCCGGTTCTCTGCTTGAGCTGATCGTAATTCTCTTCCCAATAGGCAGCCACCTCGTTTACGTTCCGGAACCTTCGGCTGTACCACGGTTCATAACGGTCCGGCTGCCCCGCATAATCCGCCTCGTTGTAACAGGAGCCGAAATCGCGCACATTCTTCGGGTCGAGACCGATCCGGTGGTTCGAGCGGGGAACGAACCAGGCCATATAGAGCCGAACGGTCTTCGATTCGCCAGGAGCCAGTTCGACCGGGACGTAGAGCGAACCTCCGGGCGCCCCCGGCCCGGGCTCGTTAGATATGAGTTCACCCCGCGTCACGTTGTTCCAGGCCATCGTCAGGGGATCGAACCAACCGCCTCGAAACCAGCAATGATCGACTGTCGTGCGGGCATCGTCAGTCCAGATGGCAAGATGCCCTTCAAGATGGCGCTCATTTGCGGGAGCCTCCTGATTGAGGATGAATCCCCGCTCGAACGGAGTTACCGAAGATACGGCCGCATCCGTTTTGTACATGAAATTACGGGTATTGAACGAGAATACGGCCACAACCGGTTTTTTCGAGGTATTGCGGAAAGTATATTCAAACCCTCCGACAGGAAGTCCGGAATTGTCCTCATCGTTCGGAATAAAAGGATTCCAGGCAACGATCGAAACGTCAAGCGGGAGATCGTCGTCATGCAGATCGAGCCGGGCAAAGGGGAACCTTGCCGAGAAGCGCCCCTCATCGAAACGGGGCAATCCCCATGTAGTTCCGCCGACACCCATTCCCCCGTTCAAACGGCCGTATTTCTTATATTCGGGAACATTGGCTTCAAGCACCTTGGCTCCGTTTTCGACACCCTTGACACAGACAGCAGCAAACGTACACGGCTCATGGAAAAGATCCGGGACATGATGAAGCGAGACGTGGGATATCGCACCGGTCCCCTCGAAGCAGATCATTCCCGTTCCGATACCTCCGACCGGGAACGCGACATGATCCATGTTATGCCCCTCATAGACACCGTTGAATTCCCGGGCAGCAGCCGATTCAAGCGAGACGGCAAACATACCCAGCCAAAAGAGCAGTTTCAGGTTTCTGTTCATAACGATTGTTTAAGTTTAGTTGGTAAAAAAGAGTATTGAATTGGAAAGTATATCCTCGGTCGTACCATACAAATATAGCAGGAACCATGTATTTTTGCAACTAAATTCAATCAATATTTTTTATCTTTGCAATACACAGCGTCCCAGCAAGCGACGCAACACACTAAATATCAAATATATAAAACGCAAATCATCACACATCAAGAATTATCGAAATTTATTATAACGTTTTAGCAAATTAAAAAACAGCCTTGCTACTACAGGAACAGACCCGATACAACCAAAAACGCGCAAACATGACAAAGAAACAAGAACTGCAACATTTCATCGCAACTGCATGCATGCTGCTGGCAGCCGTTTTCTCCACAACGAAAACCACCGCAAAGAATGGGGAACAGCAGGTTTCACTGGCCGATCCGTTCATCCTCTACGACAAAGGAGTCTACTATGCATACGGCACCGGCAGCGACAACGGCATACCGGTCTACATCTCCAGGGATTTGAAAAACTGGAAATCGCCCTCGGGAGACGACAAGGTTCACCTTGCACTCGACAAACGGGACAGCTACGGCAACAAATGGTTCTGGGCCCCGGAGGTGTATCTCATCGACGGAACCTATTACATGTACTATTCTGCAGAGGAACACATCTGTGTCGCCACATCCGAATCGCCGCTCGGGCCATTCAGACAAAAGGAGAAACGCCCGATGATCGAAGGCCGCAACATCGACAATTCGCTCTTCATCGACCCAAATGGACAGGCTTACCTGTTCTGGGTCAAAATCGACACATGCAACGCAATCTGGGTCTGCGAACTCGAAAAGGATCTGCAAACGCCTCGGCCTGACACAGCCCGACCATGCATCAGCATGTCCCAGGAATGGGAGAAGATATGGCCGTCAGTAAACGAGGGGCCTTTTGTCATCCGGCACAAAGGCACATACTACCTGACGTATTCCGCCAACAGCTACGAATGCCCCGACTACGGCATAGGATACGCCACGGCGGATCACCCCCTGGGTCCCTGGACCAAATCGGAGCACAACCCGATTCTGCAATCCCCGGGGACATTGCAGGGCTGCGGACATCATGCCGTTTTCAGGGACAAGAGACATCGATATCGGGTCGTCTTCCACGCCCACCATGCCCCAGGACAGATCTCGCCACGCATCATGCACTTCACGCGGCTGAAGTTCATTCCACAGAAAAATACGGCAGACCGGCTTATTTTTCTGCCGGACTATTTTACCCCACGATTAACAAGGGACTGAACCTTCACGGTTCCACCAGATCGGAAACGGCGATCTCCTCGTTCTTGAGGAAGGCTTTCGGGAAGGTGGCCGACACGCGGCCCTTGAGGATGATCGCCTCCTCGGCCGTCAGGCAGTTGCCGACCGAGACCTTGAAATAGGGATTCTCGTAGCCCATGTATACCTTGACGTCGGGAAAGGTCTCCTCGAAGAGTTTCTTGGCCTCGAAGGCCCCTTCGCGCGCCTCGGGACCGTTGTCCGAGAAGATGCAGACGCGGTAGCCCGCAAACCGCTGCCGCTGCTCCGCGCGTGCGGCATCGGCCACCTTGCCGGCCGTTTCGCCATATTCGCTGGCAATCACCCGGGCCCGCCCGAACAGCGAGGACGAGGCGGCCGGCTCGGCCAGCTGCCGCTTGGACGGCATCCGCGCGCCGAAGGGATAATCGCCGCGGACGATCTCGACGCGCAGGCGCTCATACAGGCGCAGATACGCCGGGCGGTGTTCGTTGTCCTGTTTCATCTGGTATTATTATTTTCTCCTTCTCTGGATATTTTAATATATCCAGAACATTGTAAGCTATGGGTAAGAAAAAAACAAGGGGAGATATATCCATGACAACGAAAACGAAACACGGCACGCGCTGGCTCTGCACGACGGCGCTGCTGATGGCGATGAACATCATTATGAGCATGAGCGTGTTCAGCGTTCCCGTTCCGGGCGGACATCTCTATCTGAACGACGTGATCATCTGCTTTGCCGCGCTGATCCTTGACCCGCTGGGGGCGTTTTGCGTCGGCGGTGTCGGCGCGTTCCTCGGCGATTTCTTCTTCTATCCCACGCCGATGTTTGTTTCTCTGGTCGTGCATGGCTTGCAGGCAGTGGTCATCTCGCTTTGCGCCCGGTATCTGTTCAAAAAAAGAAAATATCTGGGCACCATCATCGGGGTAACGATCGGTGCGGTAATTATGGTCGTGGGCTACTCCCTTGGACGGGCGTTTATCTACAGCACGCCGGAATATGCGCTGGCGAAGCTCCCGTATCAGATCCTGCAGGCGGCGGTTCTCCACCATA
>ENA-OROK01004021-OROK01004021.1-human-gut-metagenome-genome-assembly--contig:-NODE-4021-length-11075-cov-2.714519_pt1 | contig 11075 bp, 13 predicted proteins | sample MGYA00242127_ERZ509046 | MGnify/ENA primary metagenome ERZ509046 (study PRJEB26280, sample SAMEA2338728) | human gut metagenome | biome: human gut; feature: human-associated habitat; material: faeces... | reverse complement strand
AAAACAAAGCACATCGAAAGGAGATTTTTTATGAATCAGGTAATTTTAATGGGTAGACTGGTCAAAGACCCGGAGATCAGAATGACAAAAGGTAACGAACCGATGAAGGTTGCTAATTATGTACTGGCAGTTAATGATGGCTTAAAGAAAAACGGGGAACAGGATGTTGATTTTATCAATTGTGTAGCTTTTGGACGTTCAGCGGAACTTGCTGAAAAGTATTAAAAAAAAGGCATGAAGATGCTTGTCCAGGGACGCATTAAAACTGGCAGCTACACCAATAAGGATGGACAGAAGATCTACACCACGGATGTTTATATCGAATCACAGGAATTTGTAGAAAGCAAAGCCAAAGCGGATGATACAAAACCGGAAACATCAGATCCAGAGCCAAAGAAAGCCGGATCTAAGAGAAAGACATCAAAGAAAACAGAACAGTAATAACAGATGGATGGGAGGTTTCTCCCATCCCAAGGAGGAATGAAAGTGAAGACAGTACATTATAATGAAGCAGAAAATGGAGGATTGATCATAGCAGAGGATGGAGAAAAAATGGACATTTTATGTCCGATCACGCAGCAGGAATTTGAGGATCGTTTTCCGGAGACCAGTACTTATGGATTGGAATGGTACAGTACGGTTTTTCTTGAGAACGGTGTAATACTGATCGATAAAGAGTGGAACGGTGAAGAGTATCATTCCAATGTCAATGGAAAACATTATAAACCGGTATATAAGGAAGAAGACGGGGAGTTTGAAACCGTTGGATATTATGAAAGTAACTATTAAAAAGTAATGATCAATATATGGATGCTGCCGGAAGTCCCGGCAGCAGAAAGGAGTGGACATTATGAAATATGAGTCTAAAGAAGTTGGTGAAGAACTTCATATATTTACTAAAACAGAATTATTTATAGTTAATTTACTTGAATTTTTTTGTGTATTGTTGCTTTTTTCCTATGTTGGTTGCTTTTTTTATTTACAATATGAAAAAGTTGAAGCAAAAAACGCAATAGAAAATGGATATGAGCTGTCTCTTAATGGTGAAAAAATCAAGGATGCCAATAAAAGTGATATAGAAGATTTGAACGTTATGGGAATCCATAATATAGAAATCAATAATAAAGATCGTGAGATATATGTTACATTTTCTCATTGATATTAAAAGCGGAATAAGAGAGAGAAAATTGGTATGGATGAACGAAAAAAGGATGCGGTTTTTTATGTGAATTATATTTTGTATATGCTATCAGATGTGAGCCTTATGTTTTTGGAAGGATATATTCTTTTGGCAGGAACTGTTTTCTTGGAACATCTTAGCAGGGGAACATTGAGAGAAGCAGTGGTATGGTTAGAATCAGGATCTTACTTATGGACATTTTGCATTGCTATTATATCTGGGATTGTTATTTCTTCTAAATGTTTGTTTTTGGGAGAATATGGAAAGTTTTTTGTAGCTGTAATACTTTCAATTTTACAGTTTCTGTTGGTTAACTTTCATGTATTATGGAACAGTTTTTTTGTTCCAAAATATATGCTCGTTTATGCTATTGTTTTTTGGCTTATAAGGGGATTAACGTTTCGACATTTACACAGTGTAACAATAGTAACAATACATTCTGGAGACTTAAATTATGCTAGAATGAAAGAAATGAAAGAGAGGAATTCTGATGAAAAAAATAGATCTGAAGAAAAAGAAGGTTACTAAAAAATCATTAGCGGCGTGTGTGATGAAATTATATTGTATTCTCTTTATTATTGGAGAGGCATTTATTTGTTTTGGTCCTTTGTTTGTGATTAGTTACTATAATTTTGGATCCTTTTATCCTTTAAAGTTTAAGGACACTACTTGGTGTGGCGTGAAGTATTTTTACATTTTCTATTTTGGATATATTATACTTCTTATGCCAATCCTGCTAATGATTAAAGGAATACTTAATATGGATAGGAAAGATATATATGATGCAGTACAGGCTGACGATGACAGATGAAAGTAGTTATTAAAAGTAACTATTAATATGTAGATGCTGCCGGAGCTTCCGGCAGCAGAAAGGATTAATTATCCGATGTGTTGTAAAACCCATAGCTGAAGCTATGGGGATATAAGAACGTTCATCAAACTTACGCAAGTAATTACGGTGGGCGGTGTGCCACTGGAAGTTGAAAGGTTAGAAAGCATGATTGCCATAGTACCAAAGGAGGTGAAAAATGTTGAATAAGAGAGAAATATGTGAAATTTGCAAAAAATTATTAAATATGATATCAGACAGTATGTTGCATTTTTTTGCAGTATATGTATTGGCAACCGGCTTTAATACTCTGTATTGCATACAGTACGATATACGGGTAGATATGGAAATAGTGAAGTACTATCATGAATATACGTTGGTGATGGCTTTGTTTGTTTGGGAATTCGTATGTATAAGATTTATGTTTAATATGGAAACAGCCAAAGTTTTCACATCACTAGCATTATATTCTTTGCAGATATTTTTGTTGGTCGTGCAAAAAAGTCATACATTCTGGCGTAGTTTCTTTCTGCCAAAGACCATTGTTATTTATGTGATTATTTTCCTGATCATAAGAGATTTGACGCACATACACTTGACAGAAACGGATGATTTAGAACATGCAGAAAAAGAAAACAACATGAAAGACGAAAAAAAGGAGAAAACAATATGAGACTTATATGGGAAAAAAAGATGGATTTAACAAAAGAAGAGGTCCGGGAGCGTTTATATGCGTATCTGCTGGAAAAGAAATATATGAGAAAGAAAAACAATAACAGCATCCTGTTTTATTATAATGGGAAAATACCACACCGGTTTTTCCAGATACGTTATAAGGAAGGATTGCTGCGTATCGAAGGCTGGATACCGAAATGGAGAGGCAAAGAAGGTATTACAACGGGAAAGAAAGTAGACGTATTAGGTGACAATATGCAGGAATTTATAGACTTGTTCGCAGATGTAGAAGGAGAGGAGAGGATAATCCAAACAGATGACATACAGCGTATAGGAGGGTTTGAAATGTTGTTCTTTCAAGAAACAGCAAGGGATAAGACAAAATTCGCATGGGCAGCACTGATCTTTGGAATACTCACAGATTTTTTGGCAAATATGGGAGCTGGTTTCATATGTTTATTCCCCTTGTGCATAGTAACCATCTATCTCAGTATCAGGGGAATGCGTTCATCAAGGATATACGTTGCCATGACAGGATTGATGCTTGGATTGGGAATTGTACTTAAAATGGTGACTGGAATATAGATTTACAAATATATATCAGAAATTGAAGAGAGTTTAAAATATGGTTTTTAGGTGCTAAAAATAGCAGGTGGCTCAAATCCTTGATTTATAAGGGTTTGAGCTTTTTATTTTTATTTGGGCACCTGGATCCGTCACCCCAAAATGATTCGCTGCATTAGCATGGACAACTAAGAACAGATGCGTTTTCGCTCCCTCCGCTCAACCACCTCTGTCCTAAGTTGTCCAAAGCATCAGCAGCTCGATTTTCGGGTCCCGACGGGGTGCGGTGCAATGGATGAACGGTACCGGCATAAGGTATGCTGCAGGCTCCGGAACACAGAGATATTCCATAAAAGAAAAAAATTTCAAAGGTTAGAGTTCTACTTTTTCGGCTGAAAATATAGTGTTTCTCAAGCGTAAATGATATACTATATATGAAGTAAATAATTAACGATATTGAAAGGAGCAGAAAAATGGGAAGAGGTACATAGAGATAGCAGATTGACGTAACTACAAAAGGATGATATTCTAAAAAAAGGAGATAGTGAATATGAATAATAGCGAATTGTATAAGATGTTAGATACTAGACTGGCATCCATGGAAGAACATAACAGAAAAATTGAAGAGCATAACAAGAACATAGATAACGCCTTAAATTCACTTGAAGAGCATAACAAGAACATAGATAACGCCTTAAATTCACTTGAAGAGCATAGCAAGAAAGTAGATAAGGCATTGATTTCACTTAATGAGCGGATGACTAAAGTGGAAGAAAGTGTAAACTTTACCAAGCTCACGTTAGAGTTAGATGTTTTACCGCAGTTGAAAGAGATACAAGCCTGCTATGTTGACACTTTCAAACGGTATCAGTCAGGGAATGAAGATATTGGTTCCATGAAAGAGAATATTCAAGTGATGAAAAAGGTTATAAGGAATCATAGCATTATATTACAGCAGATGCAAAGTTAAAAGATAATAAATAATAATAGGAAAAGGGTGTCCTTCATGGCATCCTTTTTCTTTTTGGCTCTTCAAAATTTCGAGTTCCATAAAAGAAAAAAATTTAAAGGTGTATGTGCGACGTTTTTTGGCTGATTTAGATGATACATATTATCTGTACGATAAAAAAACAGATATGATAAAAGTGGGTTAATGAGTTAGTTTAAAGGCAAGTTAAAGCGTTGGCAGGGATTTAGTTCCCTGCCAATTTTCTTTTTTTATTGAATTGGTTGTACCGGGGACAGGATGTGGTGGTGAAAAATTTTTTTCTTCCTATCACGGCGTAGCCGGGCTTGCTGTGCAAGCTCCAGTGGTTCTCCACTGGAATAGGAAGAAAAAAGAGCATAAGGGAAATCTGCTATCACTTCGTGATAGGACTGGCAGTGCCAGTCGATTTCCTATGCTAGCAAAATGAAATAAATAGATACAGATATATCAAAATTGGTACATAAAAAATTGCTTTTTTAAAGCCATTTTGATATAATACTACAAACATAGTAAAAAAGAGGTGCGGTAAATGGCGGATATTTCTATAAGGGGAATTGATGGAGCAGCCGTTGTAAAGCTGGGAGAAATGGCAAGAAAGAAACATATGAGCAGGGAATCATATTTAAGACAGCAGCTAGAAATGCTTGCAATGTTTGGAGAGTTAAAAGAAATCGAAAATAAGTATGAGAACCTGGTAAAAGATATAGCGGAAATTATTAAGTTGAATACAGAAGCACTTAATAGAATTTCTGATCAAGGAGACGAGGATGAATAAACATTTTGAATTATCACAGGAAGATATGAATGTCATTTTGAAGGTAAAGCAGGAGCAAAATTTTAGATCTGAAAAAAAGGCATTACAGTATATTATAAAAAAATATCAGGAACAAGAAGAGACAGAGCATTTACTGTTGAATATATATGAGAAGATTCAGGAACAAAGGAAACCATATGAAGATAGAATTAAATGGGCTGCGACAGTGGCAGAGCAAAACACGATTATTTTATTAGATCTGATGAACACTATTTTAGAGCAAGAGTTTCCGGAAATTGATTCGCTCATTCCGGTGGATGTATATGAATCTCCTGTGATCGCAGAAAGTAGAAGCATTATTAAAAAGAAGATACAGCATTTCAAACAAAGAAAAGACTACAGGGAAAGTAAAAAGAAAAATTCTTAAAGAATCCTTTTTTTATGCGGGTTTGAGGAACCTGCTATTTTTATCAACAAGTAAATGGAGGGCATTATGGCAGGAGTAAAAACAGGATGTGTAATAATGACAGAATTTACAATGCCAGGTACAAGTGTATTTGGTTCTTACATAGATTATATAGATCGGAAAGAGGCTGTTCGTAATGACAATCTGGAGAAGTTTAATTTATATAATGATTACATGGGAAATCCTGTAAAGACAGAAGGAATATTTACAGAGAAGAAAGATTTATTATCTAAAGAAGAAAAGAAATCTTTAAAATCTATTTTTCAGAAGGCTCAGGATAATGGTTCGCTTATGTGGCAGACAGTTATCTCTTTTGATAATCGGTGGCTTTCACAACAGGGAGTATATGATGCAAAAACAAAAACACTGGATGATAAAAAATTAAAAGAGGTAGCCAGAAATGGAATCAGGGAAATGCTAAAAAAGGAAAATCTGGAAAATGCAACATGGAGTGCAGCCATTCACTATAATACAGATAACATTCATGTCCATGTGGCAACGGTAGAGTTATTTCCACAAAGAAAGACTAAGATCTATAACGGAAAGAGAGAATATGTAGGAAGATTTAAAATGAGCAGCATCGAAGCCTGTAAGAGTAAAATTGTAAATGGGCTGATACAGGAAAAAGATTTGAATTTGATGATCAATAAAGTTATCCGGGAAGAAATCTTAAAGCAGAAGGCGAAGCATCCATTAGTACAGGATCAGGAATTAGCACAGGCTATTTTTCAGTTATATAATGATCTTCCGGATTGTCCAAGAAATTTGTGGCAGTATGGAAATAATATATTAAAAGATGTAAGACCGGAGATCGATCGGGTAACAGATCTGTATTTACGAAAATACCATATGGAAGACATGAAAGAGTTGGATGTTTTATTAAAAAAACAGGCAAAGGCATATAGGACATCATATGGAAATACCGGTAAGGATTTCCGGATAACAAAGTATAATGATTTGTATAGAAGAATGGGTAATGCAATTCTAAAGGAGTTAAAGTCATTAGATGCTGATATGGAGCAGCAGCCGGATCAAATAGAAAGACTTATTGCAGAGTATGAATTGAAGACAAACCGGGATATAGATATTTCCATGCCGGTGCCATTGTTATATTTTGAATTGGAACCGGATGCATTAGATATTGTAGATGATTTGGATCATAATATCGAGAATCGTTTTAGCGATCCACATGAGGCTAGTGTCTATATGGACTGGAAAAATGGATATGAAACGGCACGAAATATTATTTATGATCAAAATAATAAAATTATAAAAGAAAATATGGGAAAAAGAGTAGAGCTGATGCATCAGGAATATAAAAGAGGAAATGTATTGGCTGCATATGATTTAGGAGATTATTATCAATATGGAAAGGGCTGTAAGATCGATGCAGAAAAATCGTATTACTATTATCAAGAAGCATTAAAAGGATTCCAACATTTAAGAAATCATAGTTATCCGAAATTTGAACCGGGACAATTGTATGGAGAAAGTGGAAAAGAAAAAAGAACGATGTCATATTTGGATTATCGAATTGGAAAGCAGTACAACAGAGGTCTTGGAACGGAGGTGGATCAGGAGGAAGCATATAAGTATTTTTTAAATGCTGCAGAAAATGGAAACGGCTATGCACAATATTCTTTAGCATCAATGTACAAGTACGGAAATGGAGTTGAACAAAATTATGAGGAAGCAATATTGTGGTATGAGATTTCAAATAATACACTTAAAAATAGAGCACTTCCATATTCATCATATGAATTAGCAAAATTATACCATAAGGGACTTGGAACAGAAATTGATGAAGAAAAAGCAGGTCGATTATATAAACAAGCATTATCAGGATTTGAAGAAATGTATGACAGGACACCGGATGATAAAGCTGCGTATCGTATAGGTATGATGTATTTTCAAGGACTTGGAACAGAAAAAAATATTGAATTAGCAAAACAGTATTTAGAGGAATCTGCAGAGGCAGGAAACGTTTATGCAAATTATGGTCTTGCAAAATTGTATAAGGAAATGGGAGTTGAATATGAAGGGCAGATGCTAGAACATTTGAAGATTGTTGCAGATAATGATACATTTGATTTTGCTCAATACGCATTGGGAAAAATATATTTAGAACGTGATGCAGAACACTATAACCAAGAGAAGGGAATTTATTATTTGGAAAAGGCTGCACAAAAGGAAAATGAGTGGGCTTTATATGCATTGGGAAAATATTATATAGATGAGGCAGAGAGTGAATTATTAGATATCAAGAAAGGATTGGGGTATTTAGAGAAAGCAGCGGAAAAAGGAAATGAATGGGCTGCGTATACTTTAGGAAAGATCTATGCAGATAAAACATCAAGCGAATATGATATCAATAAGAGTATTGAGTATTTTACACAAGCTGCAGAAAAAGGGAATGAGTGGTCCTTATATCGTTTGGGAAAAATGTATACAGATCCAGAATTAGAAATCTATGATATGCAAAAAGGACTTTATTATTTGGATCAGGCTGCACAGCAGGATAATGATTATGCAAAATATATGTTAGGAGTGATCTACTTAAAAGAGGGAGAGTATTTAGATGCAGAAAAAGGAATATCATACTTAGAGAGTATCAAAGAAAAGAATGAAGTTATTGAGTATAAAATTGCTAGTGCATACTTAAATGAGGAACTAAGTATTTATGATCCTAACAAGGGAATAACCTATATGATGGAATTAGCAGAACAGGGTAATCAATTTGCAGAGCTGAAAATTGGAATAGAATACATGAAAGGAAGGTATCTGCCAAAGGATATAAACCAGGCAAAAATATATTTAGGAAAATCTGCAGAGCATGGAAATGAGATAGCAGAGGAAATGCTGAATAATATAAAAAATTACAAATACTATAAAACGAGTTTTCAAAGATTCTATAGAACGGATGTATTATCGAATTTTGAAAAAATGATAAAAGAGATCAAGCGTTCTCTTAAAAGTGAATATGAGATACAAAAGAATATCTATGAATATGAAGAGATCACAAAGTTGTATAAAAATCAGGAATTAGAATGAATGATGATAAAAATAGCAGGTACCTGGAATCCCTATAAAATGGGGATTCCTTTTCAAATTATACCCAAAAAGTATACCTTTAAAAGTTGATTTTTATATAGCAATATAGTACACTCAAAAAGTACATAATAAAATTTTTGGGAACATCCAAAAAGAACAGATACATTTTAGGAGCATTATAATTGAACTATTACGGTTATACAAGAGCAAGTACCAGAGAACAGCACTTAGACAGAGGAATACGGGAAATAGAAGAATTTTGTAAAAAAGAACATATTCCACTGGAAAAGGTATTTGCAGAAAAAGGAACGGGCAAAAATTTTGACAGACCACGTTACATGGTTTTAAAGGAAGATGTATTAAGAGAGGGAGATGTCCTGATCATCACAGAAGTAGACAGGCTGGGTAGAAATAAAAAGGAAATCTTAGAAGAACTTCGTTTTTTTCAAAAGAAGCATATCCGGATCATGATTTTGGAAATACCGACCACTCTGATTGATTTCTCCTCCCTGGGGAATGATCTGGCAAAACTGGTTGTGGAAACAATCAATAATGTTTTGATAGAAATTTATGCAGCCGGAGCAGAAGCGGAAATGGAAAAACGTATCAAGAGACAGGCTGAAGGAATCCGGGCAAAGAAAGAACGGGGAGAATGGGATGATTATGGAAGACCTAGAGTTATGGCAATAGAAAGGTTTAGGGAAGAATTTTCAAGAGTAGAGAATGGAGAGATCAAACCTTTTGAATTAATGAGGGAATTAGAAATGAGTGAAAGCACCTATTATAGATACAAAAAGGAAATAGGAAAGTAGCTGCTAAAAATAGCAGGTGCCTCAAAGATGCGGAAATTCAGGCTTTTAAGAAAAATTTTTACATATTCTAAAACCGAGGATTCCATAAAAAAAGAAAAATTCGGTTGTTTCTGTGGTTCATTTTTGGCGAAAAAACTTGCATTTGACTCACGGAAAGATTATACTATATATATAGTAAATAATGAAAGGGAGGAATATACGAATGAAGATATTCTCATTTATGAATCAAAAAGGTGGAGTAGGAAAGTCAGCAAGTGTAGCCACGATAGGAGCAATATTATCGGATGTATTTAATAAAAGGACGTTGCTCATCGATGTTGACCCTCAAGGAAATACGTCTAATCAGTTTAGCAAGGTGGATTATTATAGTCTGTTTCGTTCAATCTTATCCGGACGAAAAATAGGAGAAGAGTTATCAATTGAAGATTTTTTTATAGATTCCAGTCTTGATATAAGGGATGGAATTATCCATACAAAATATAAAAATTTAGATATCATTCCTACATACCAGACATTAGCAGAAGTAGAAGAAAGATTAAAAGCGGATGTTCGGACACCACAACAGTTTCGGTTAAAGCATCATCTGGATAAGTTGCAGGAGGAATATGATTTTTGTCTGATCGATTGTTCGCCATCGATTAACCTTTTAAATATTAATGCTCTGGTAGCATCGGATGAGGTTTTTATTCCAACGAAATCGGATGGAAATTCATTAGTAGGAATTGCAATTTCTTTAAATCTTATCCGTACAGTACAATCTTATAATCCGGGATTGGAGATTGGAGGATGTTTCTTTACACAGTGTGATCCGAGAACTAATGTAATGAAACGTACAAGAGAATTTTTGGATGAAGAACTTCCGGGGCTGCGTCTTCCATATGAAATAGGAAAGACAGTAAAATTGGAAGAAAATTCATATCAGCAGGAAACATTGCTTGCATTAGATAAAAAACAGAAATTAGGAGTAACGCAGGCATATGTGGCACTTACAGAATACATACAGTCGAATGACCGTGAAGCCTGTGAGAAAAAATATTTAAAGAAACTGGAAAAACAGCAGAAAATGAAAAAGTAGGAATGGAGTGATCATAGGTTATGAGTGGTAAATTTGATTTTAGTAAGATTAAAGGATTCGATAATGGAAAGGAAATGTCTCTTGGAGCAGGACTTTTAAATGATTCTTCTAAAGAACAGGCAATAGAAAAAATGGAGATTGTATATCTTAAGATCAATCAGATCATCCCTAATCCTAAGAATAAGATGTCAATAAAGGCAATACCGGAACTGGCACAGCAGATAGAAATGGCAGGATTGGTGCAGCCATTAGAAGTTATGAAAATGTCGGATGATAGTTATATGTTGCTGACAGGACATAGAAGACTGGAGGCTATCAAGTTACTAGACTCACAGGGAAAATGGAAGGGTGAGTATGTTCCGTGTACGATCAGGGATTTAGATAAGATGGATATTCCTCTGGACAGGGATTCAAAAGAAATGTTCGCTATTTTAACTACAAATCAGCATAGAACAAAAACAGAAGCGGATATATTATTTGAATACAGGGAATGGAATAAACTTTATATAAAACTCAGAAAAGCAGGTGTAGAAAATTTTCTATTAGGTAAGGATGAAAAAGGACAGGATATCGTACAACAGATAAAAGGAACTACGACAAGGGATTTAATAGCAGAAGCCTTAGAGACATCACCGGCACAGGTGGCTAAGATAAAAAAGGTAGATGATAAGGGAAGTAAAA
>ENA-OROK01004020-OROK01004020.1-human-gut-metagenome-genome-assembly--contig:-NODE-4020-length-11076-cov-5.173850_pt1 | contig 11076 bp, 8 predicted proteins | sample MGYA00242127_ERZ509046 | MGnify/ENA primary metagenome ERZ509046 (study PRJEB26280, sample SAMEA2338728) | human gut metagenome | biome: human gut; feature: human-associated habitat; material: faeces... | reverse complement strand
TGGTTTTGCTTATGCGGGCGAAGCCCTATATTCTTTGCAGGCACATCATACGCACGAGCACGGTCTGCCAGCTGCGCAGAACCGTTACTTGCCGGCCGTAAACGGGCCATATTGGTGTTGTTGACAAAGTGAGGTTTATCCTTCGTTTGGGCAAATAAAAAAGATGACATGCGGCATCACCCAGCGAATTTTATCGTCCTGTTCAGATTCGTGGCCGCGGCAGATAAGAGACAATGGTCCTCGCCGCAAGACCTGTGTTAAGTTATGACCACGCTTCTGCGCAGCAAATGTGCCCTCGCACCAGATCTGCTGCAGCTTCAGCGCCTCCCTGTACTCGGGGCTGTAACGGCGTTCCGGGCTGCGCTGCCGGTTCGCTGCGAAGCATCTGGCGGATACCTTTCGCGCTCCACGTCTGTCGCTTTTGCTCAGACATTTGTCACGCAGAGGGTAGAGCGCGCAATCCCGTTTATCCGACTGATATTCCCAGAACAAGCCGCTGGCACTGCGGGCCACCCGTCTTAAACGCAGCTTCTTCCGCAGTTTTCCTGTTGGTAATAATCTGGTTAAAGGATTCTCTCTTGATTTCTAATTTGCCTAAAAGATTATTCAACTATCTATCAACTCTTCAGAGCCGACACATTCTACCGGAGAAAGAGAGTCTGCAATTTGCTCTATATAACCTTGTTGTATCTTACGATCAAGGCGTTCGGAGACTATCTGCAAAATAATCCGCCAAAGGAGCTCAGAATCCAATGCGTTATAACACTGGTAATGCTCCGCCTCAATTTCGGGCAAGATCAGGCTTTTTGACTCTTTGCGATACTCTTCCACTTCGCGGTTTAGAATATTTTCAGTACGCTGCGGTCCGGCCGCAGGGTTGGTTCAGGCTTTTTCATGCGCTTTGCTCTCCATGACCGACCGCAGATGGGGAAAGAGCGCGCGGCTATCCTCCGAGAACCGCTCGTTCTCCGGCTCCGCCGCGTCGGCGGCGCGGCGCTCCGTCTCCGCAAGGGCGGCGCGGTGACCGGTGAGCGCCGCAAAGGGCGCGAACTGCGCCGCGCGGTCGCGCATGGGCATCCGCGGATGCGTCTGCGGCTCGGGATGCGGCAGGTCGATGATATCGTCGTATTTTCCGCTCATGCCTTGTGTCCTCCGATCTGGCGGTTCCGCTCGCGTGCGGTCGCACCGTCAAGGTAGCTGCCGCCGCTGAGGATGGCATTTTTGCCGTACTTTTTCTTGATGCCCAGCATGGCCTCCTGAATCCGGCGCTCCCGCTCCTGCTTGGCTTCCTCCTGCCGAAGCTGCCGCTCCCGCGCCGCGGGATCGTCAAAGAGGCTGAACTGTACCGGCTGCTCCGGCTCGCACAGGATATCCTCCTCGCGCATGAGCCGGTTGGCGGTGACGGTCAGACGGCGGACCGTCAGCTTCGGGTCGGCCTTTTCGTCATAGATGCCGAGCACGGCGTCCACGATGCGGCGCACCGAGGATGTTTTCTGCCCCAGCGTCGCTGTGCCGTGCGCGTGCTTCGGAATTTTTCGGCCGTAAGGGTCGAGCACCGTCTCGCCGCGGTAGCTGCCGCTTGCCGTGTTTTCAATGTCGTATCCGACCGTCAGCGTGAGCTGGTCGGTCACGATCCGCTTTTCCAGCAGCTCCAGCGCGACCGCCTCGGCCATCTCCCGCACGACGAGCCGCGCCTTGTCATAGGGATAGGGGCATTGCAGCACCTGACCGGAGCTGATGCTGTTCGTTTCCGGCCGGTAGGCCTTGATGTCCGCCATGCGGCACGGCTCCCAGCCCCAGGCGTGGTCGATGAGCAGCTCGGCATTGACGCCGAATAGCTTATAGAGGAGTCCCTCGTTATAATACTCGTTCGGCTTCCCGATGGAGCAGCGCGCGACGTCGCCCATCGTATACAGCCCGTGCTCCTCCAGCTTTTTCGCGTAGCCGCGGCCCACGCGCCAGAAGTCCGTCAGCGGACGGTGCTCCCAAAGCAGCGCGCGGTAGCTCCGCTCGTCAAGCTGCGCGATGCGCACGCCGTTCTCGTCCGGCGGAACGCGCTTGGCCATCATGTCCATGGCAACCTTGCAGAGATAGAGGTTGGTGCCGATGCCCGCCGTCGCCGTGATGCCCGTCGTGTGCAGCACGTCGAGGATCATGGCCCTCGCCAGCTCGCGGGCGGTCGTGCGGTAGGTCTCCAGATAGCCGGTGACGTCCATCAGCACCTCGTCGATGGAGTAGGTGTGGATATCCTCGGGCGAAATATACTTTAGGTAGATGCCGTAGATCTGCATACTGACCTCGATGTATTTCGCCATGCGCGGCGGCGCCACCAGATAGTCGACCGCGAGGGACGCGTCGGCCTTCAGCGCGAGGTTGTCCGCGCTCTTTCCGGTCAGCCGCCCGCCTGGCGCGCGGCGCTGCCGTTCGGCGTTGACCTGCCGCACGCGCTCGACTACCTCGAAGAGCCGCGCACGGCCCGGGATGCCGTAGGCCTTCAGCGCCGGCGACACCGCGAGGCAGATGGTCTTTTCCGTGCGGCTCGGGTCTGCCACCACAAGGTTCGTCTGCATCGGGTCCAGGCCGCGCTCCATGCACTCTACGGACGCGTAATACGACTTGAGATCAATGGCGATATAGGTCCGCTCGTTTTGCGGCATGGCGCAGCCCTCCCCTCTGTCGGACAGTATACCACAACGTTTAAATTAGAACAAGAGTTTTATTTTGCAATATTTTAGCGCCGGAAGTATCGTTCAGCGGGTGAGGGCGTCGAGCTCATCGACCAGCTCGCCGAACATGGCGAGCGCGGCGTCGACCGGCGCGGGGGTGCTCATATCCACGCCCGCGAGCTTCAGAAGTGAGATGGGATCGGTGCTGCTGCCGCCGGAAAGGAAGCGCTTGTAGTCCGCAACGGCAGGCTCGCCCTCGCGCAGGATGCGATCAGCCAGAGCGACCGCGGCGGAGAAGCCGGTGGCGTACTGGAACACATAGTAATTGTAATAGAAGTGCGGGATGCGCGCCCACTCGAGCGCGATCTGCGCGTCGCTGATCATGTCGGGGCCGAAGTAGAGGCGGTTGAGCGCGAGGTATTTTTCGTCCAGCGCGTCAGCGGTCAGCGTCTCGCCGCGCTCTGCCATGCGCCCCAGCTCGCGCTCGAACTCAGCAAACATCGTCTGGCGGTAGACCGTGCCCTTGAACTGGTCAAGGAAATGATTGATGAGATAGGCCCGCTCGCGCCTGTCGGTGCTCTTGCGCAGCAGATGCCGCATGAGCAGCACCTCGTTGCAGGTCGAGGCGACCTCGGCGACGAAGATGACGTAGTCGCTCGTGCAGACGGGCTGATGCTTGCAGCTCAGATAGCTGTGCATGGCGTGGCCCATCTCGTGCGCGATGGTGAACTGGCTGTCGAGGTCGTCGGTCTGATTGAGCAGAACATAGGGGTGCGGGCGCGCGATGCCGGAGGAGTACGCGCCGCCGCGCTTGCCGACGTTGGGATACACGTCGAGCCAGCGATGGTCGAAGCCCTCGCGCAGCATGGCGGTATAATCCTCGCCGAGCACGGCGAGCGCGTCGAGCACGGTGGCCTTCGCCTGCTCAAAGGGGATCTCCTCCGCCACGTCGGGGACGATGGGCGTATAGACGTCGTACATATGCAGCTCGTCCACGCCGAGCAGACGGCGGCGCAGGGCGACATAGCGGTACATCTTGTCGAGGTTCGCGTGGACGCTCTCGATGAGGCTGTCGTAAACGCTCACCGGCACCTCGGTCGCGTCGAGCGCGGCGTCGAGCGTGGAGGGGTACCTGCGCGCGTTCGCAAAAAAGCGGAGCTGCTTGAACTGCGCGTCAAGCGTCGCGGCGAGCGTATTGTGATAGCCGCCGAGCGTGGCGTAGTAGGTCTCAAACGCATTGCGGCGCAGTGTGCGGTCGCCGCTCTGGAGCAGGGGAACAAAGGTCGCATCGGTCAGCGGCTGCTCCGCGCCCGCGCCGTCGGTCACGGCGGGAAAGCGGAGGTCGGCGTTGTGGAACACGCCGAAGATGGCGTCGGGGCCGTCGGCCATCTCGCCGGCATTCGCCAGCAGCGCCTCGCACTCCGGGGAGAGGATGTGCGCCCTGCGGCGGCGGACCCGCTCGATGGGGCGGCGATAGGTCGTCAGCTCCGGCTGCTCGGCGTAGAAGCGCGTGAGCGTTTCATCGCTGAGTGCAAGCAGCTCGCTCGCGGCAAACGCGCCTGCGCCGGAGAGCGTGACGGAAAGGCTCAGCGCCTTGCCGCGCAGGTCCTGATAAAAGCCGTTCGAGGTATCCTCGTCCGCCTTGCAGTTGGCGTAGCCGTAGAGCCGGCCGACGCGGACGTTCAGCTCATCGTCGAGCCGGAAATAGGCCAGCAGCGTCTCCGCGCTCTCACCGAGGCGGCCCTGATAGGCGGCGACTGCTTCGGTATAGGGCTTGAGCGCCTCGTACTCGGCCCTCCACGCCTCGTCTGAGGGGAAGATGTCGGTGAGATCCCAGGTAAACTCGGCAGCGACCTCGCTGCGCTTGCGAATCGGCTTAGACATAAAATAACCTCCGTCAGGGAAAATTCTTGTCCCTATTATGTGCAAAAAAGGCGCGGCACGCAAGCCTTTTTTGGCGCACGCCGCGGCAAATTTCGTTTTTGCTTGCCGCAGCCCGGCGGTAAATTTGATCTCGTCGCCGCGATCCGGATGCGTTTTCTGGAAAACGCTTGACTTTTACGCATCAAAGCTTTAGAATGACAAAGTCCTGACCGCTGCGGGTCGGGGCTTTGCTATGATTACGGAAGGAAGCGGGCCGCCTTGCCGGGATGCGGACGGCCCAAGGGGAGAACACCATGAAGCACACGAAAAACACAAAGAGCTTTGCCAGCCGCTGGGGCTTTATTCTGGCCTCGGTCGGCTCGGCGGTCGGTATGGCAAACGTATGGGGCTTTCCCAACAAGCTGGGCAGCAACGGCGGCGGGGCCTTCCTGCTGATCTACCTGCTGTTCGTGTTCATTTTCAGCTACGTCGGCCTGCCGGCGGAGTTTGCGATGGGCCGCCGCGCGGCGACCGGCACGCTGGGCGCCTATGAAAATGCCTGGGCCACGCGCGGCAGGAGCGCGGGCAAGGCCGGCGGACTGCTCGGCTGGCTGCCGCTGGCGGGCTCCATGTGCATCGCCATCGGCTACGCTGTCATCGTGACCTACATTCTCAAGGCGCTGGCGGACTCCCTCCTCGGTACGCTCATGACGGCGGACGCCGCCGCGTGGTTCGGAGCCTTCTCCGGCACGCCCTACTCGGTCATTCCCTATCACATCGTCGTGGTCGTCGGCACGCTGCTGACGCTCTTCCTCGGCGCACACAGCATCGAAAAGACCAACAAGGTCATGATGCCGCTCTTTTTCCTCATCTTCCTCGTTCTGGCGGTGCGCGTGGCGCTGCTGCCGAACGCGGCGGAGGGATATCTTTTCATGTTCACCCCGCGCTGGGAGGCTCTGACCGACCCGATGATCTGGATCTGGGCGATGGGGCAGGCGTTCTTCTCGCTGTCCGTCACCGGAAGCGGTATGATCGTCTACGGCGCATACCTCTCCAAGGACGAGGACGTGGTGGACGTCGCGCAGCATACGGCGCTCTTTGACACCATTGCCGCCGTGGTCGCGGCACTGGTCATTATCCCCGCCTGCTTCTCCTACGGACTGGACGTCGGCGCGGGCCCGAGCCTGCTGTTCGTCACGCTGCCGACCATCCTGCAGGATATCCCGCTCGGCCGCCTGTTCGCCATCATTCTCTACGTTGCGATGATCTTCGCGGGCGTCAGCTCGCTGCAGAATATGTTCGAGGCCGTCGCGGAATCCCTGATGCACAAGTTCCCCAGGCTCAGCCGCACGGCGGTTCTGGTGATCCTGTGCGTGGTGTGCCTCGGCTTCGGCATCGGCATGGAGACCATCGACAAGTGGGGCCCGTGGATGGACCTCGTCTCCATTTACATCATTCCCATCGGCGCGACGCTCGGTGCGATCTCCTGGTTCTATGTGATGAAGAAGGACGAACTGCTCGACGCCGTCAACACCGGCAGCGGCAAGCTGCGCGGAAACCTCTGGTACAGCGTGGGACGCTACGTCTATGTCCCGCTGGCTGTGATCCTCTGCTGCGTGGCGCTGTTCATGCACGTCGCGTTCTGAAAAGTGAAAAGGGGAGCGCCCATACGAAACGTATGGGCGCTCCCCTTTTGCCGGTATTGCCTTACTGTCCGCCGACCATCACGCCGACGTTGCCGTAGAGCAGGATGCGGACAAGGCCGCAGAGGAAGAGGTGCGCGGGATAGTAGAGATAGAAAAGATATTTCATGCCCCGGCCCGCGCCGCGTGTGCCGTTGTAGCGCTTGAGCAGCGGAATGGTCAGCCCGGCGAAGAGCTGAAGTATACCGTAGACGGGGTCGATGAAGAGCGCGTAGATCAGCGCGTACATCGCGACCCAGAGCATCATGCGCGTCATCTGGCGGCGGAAGTCGCCGCGGTTCTGCCCGATCTCCAGAATGGCAAGAACCGCGATACTGCTCCAGTCGCCCGGGAAGGCGAGAAGCGTAAGGGCGACCACGGCAAGCGTCTTTTGCCATTGCTTGAGCTCGGGCCGCTCCACCGTGTAGAGGCCGACGACGCCGAGAAACAGCGGCCACATCACGCTGGTCTGGTTGAATACGCCGGTTTTGAGCGGGACAAAGGGAATGCCGAAGGCAAAATTGTAGGCGAAGTGTCCGATGACGGCAAAGAGCAGCAGCCGTCCGGCGTACTTTTTCAGATTGCGGGTGTAGTGGTAGCCCTCGGCCACCATGAACCAGAAGATCGGCGCGGCCATGCGGCCGATGATGTGCAGCAGCAGGATCCACCAGTCCCGCGGATAATCCGGCCAGATCACACTGGTGAAGTGGTCGACCGTCATGGCAAGCATGGCGAAGAGCTTGAGCTGATTGCCGCTCAACCCTTTATTGGTCTGTTCCATTTTCTCTCCTTCGCGGGCATTGCCGCATCCCAATAGATTGCTTACAGTGTAGCAGAAGCCGCCGCTCTTTGCAAGAGCGCGCACAGCGTTGATTTGCTCCAAAATTATTTTTGAACACTTGACAAAAATAAGAAAGGGCTCTACAATGTCGTTCTCTGCGGCGAAGGGAAGAACGCCGCGGAGCATTTAAACGATCCAAGCATCCAAAGGAGAGATGACACGATGAGATTTCAAAAACGATTTATGCCGCTGCTGCTCGCACTGGTGCTGGCGCTCGGCACGCTGCCCGTGCAGGCGGCGGCGCTCACGCGCGGCGAGGCCGCGCAGGCGCTGCTCTCCGCCGCGCAGGACTATAACCCCGGCGTGCAGCGGTCCGACATTCTCAAGGGCTATCCCGACGGCAGCCTTGCGCTCGACGGCACGCTGGCACGCGCACAGGCACTGATGATGCTCACGCGCGCCTTCGGCGGCTTTGCCGCCCCTGTGGGGGACAACGCCCGCATGACGCTGCCCGCAAGCAGCCTGACGAATGTTCCCGCATGGGCGGCGGAGGAGCTTTCCTCCGTCCTCGCCGCCGGCCTTGCAGACGGCGACGCGAACGAGGCTATGAGCGCCGAAGCGCTCTCGACGCTGCTCCGCCGCGCCTACGCCGCCAAGGGCACGAACCTCAAGGACGACTACTACGCCGCCGTCAACAAAAGCTGGCTGGACGGCTCCGACATTCCCGCGGGCCTATCCATCAACGGTCCGTTCTACGGCCTGAGCCTGACGGTCAACGAGCAGATCGCGGCGCTTATCCGCGAGATCGACGCGCATGAGCAGACTCCCGGCACCGCCGAGGCAAAGATCAAGGCGCTCTACGACTGCGTGATGGACGCCGAGGGCCGCGAGAAGGCCGGCGTCGCGCCCATTCAGAAGTACCTTGATGCCATCGAGAGCGCCAAAACGCTCGACGAGCTGGTGAGCGTCGATGCGCAGATGCAGAAGGAGCTGGGGCTGTCCATGCTCCTCGGCTTCGGCCTGACGACCGACCTCGCGGATTCGAGCCGCAGGATCGCCGCGTTTTCGCTCATCGGCGCGGGTATGGACAAGGACTTCTACGTCAACGGCGCCGATGCGCAAAGGAGCGCCTACACCACATATCTCACATCGCTGCTGACGCTCTCCGGCCTTGGCGCGGACGAGGCGTCGCAGCGCGTCGCGGCGTTCTATGACGCCGAGGCGGCGATCTCCGCGGCCTCGCTCGACCCGCAGGACTACAGCAACGTGGACAAGACCTACAACCTCTTCACGCTCGGCGAGCTCAAGGCGCTGCTGCCGAACGTGGACCTTAACGCCGTTCTTGCCGCCAGCGGCATTGAAAACGCGGAGCGGATCATGGTCAGCGACGTCGGCGCGCTGAAGGCAGCCGCGGAGCTCTACGACGACGCCCACCTTGCCCTGCTCAAGACCGCGGCGCGTCTGGCGCTGCTGCAAAGCGTGGCCACATCGCTCAATCAGGGATTTATGGACGCGTACTTCGACTTCGTGCTGGCCTACTACGGCGTGGACGCACGCCAGAGCAATGAGCAGATCGCGGCGCAGCAGGTGCAGGCGCTTCTGGCGGATTACCTCAGCCGCGCCTATGTGGACGAATACTTCTCCGCCAAAGCCAAGGCCGATGTGGAGGAGATGATCGGCGAGTTCATCGCCATCTACAAGGAGCGCATTCTGGCGCAGGACTGGATGAGCGCCGAAACCAAGGCCAAGGCCGTAAAGAAGCTCGACACCATGGGCGTCAAGGTCGGCTATCCCGACAGCTGGGAAAGCTGTCTTGACCACGCAGAGATCAAGTCCCCCGCCGAGGGCGGCTCCTTCTTCTCCAACGTCATCGCCATCCAGATGGCGATGAAGCAGGATGTCCTCGCCCATCAGAACGACGCGCCGGACAAGAGCGAATGGATCATGACGCCCTTTACGGTCAACGCCTGCTACAATCCCAGCGCCAACGACATCACCTTCCCCGCCGCCATTCTGCAATCGCCGCTTTACGACGTGAACGCCAGCCGGGAGGAGAATCTCGGCGGCATCGGCTACATCATTGCCCACGAGATCACCCACGCCTTCGACAACAACGGTGCGAAGTTCGACGAGAACGGCAGCGCCGCCGACTGGTGGACGGCGGAGGACTACGCCGCCTTCCAGCAGAAATGTCAGGCTGTGGCCGAATGGTACGACGGGCAGGAGGCTTATCCCGGCATCGCGTGCAGCGGCGCACTGACGATCTCGGAGAACGTGGCAGACCTCGGTGCGGCGAAGTGCATCGTTGCGGCGGCGAAGAAGCTCGACCACCCCGACCTCGACAAGCTCTTCCGCGCCGTCGCGAACACCTGGGCGTCCACGACCTCGCGGCAGATGCGCGAGTATCTGGCCGTGACCGACGTCCACGCCCCGGATAAGCTGCGCTGCAACCGCGTACTGCAGACGCTGCCGGAATTCTACACGACCTATGGTATACGGCCCGGCGACGGGATGTGGACCGCACCGGAGACGCGCGTGAGCGTTTGGTAACAAAACGTCCGAAAAGCAATCCTTCTCTCGCATCTGCATATTTTTCGGCAAAACGACAAAATATCTTTCTTGACAAAAGCACATTGCGTATGTTACCTTAAAAAGGCAAGTGGATAAGGTGATCGGATGATGGGTCACGGGAGAGACCGCGGAATATCCGCCGCGGCGCCGAAGGGGAACGCAGAAGCTCTCAGGCAAAAGGACCGGACTCGGACGACGCTCCGAAAAGTGCGGCTTGCCGCACGCCGAAGGTGCAACCTGCAGGATGCGATATGCTGTGTCAGGGAAACTCTCAGGTCATAAAACGGAGGCACAAAGTTCCAAGGGGGACTTTGTGCCTTTTTTCTATGTCATATTTTAATCATTTTTATGCTATCGTTCAAAAATGATAATAGAGGAGGAAACAGCTTATGGAAAGGAAAACACCCCTGTATCAGACCCATGTGGACGCGGGCGGAAAGATCGTTGAGTTCGGCGGCTTTCTGATGCCCGTGCAGTATCCCACCGGCGTGCTCGCCGAGCACATGGCCGTGCGGCAGAAGGCGGGACTCTTTGACGTGTCGCACATGGGCGAGCTGCGGCTCAAGGGCCCCGACGCGGTCGCGAACGTGCAGAAGCTCATCACCGCGGATATCTCCACCATGCAGGACGGCGACATCAAGTACGCCATGTTCTGCAACGACGCGGGCGGCATTATTGACGATTTCATCGTTTACCGCTGTGCCGCCGACGACTACTGGCTGGTCGTCAACGCGGGCAACCGCGACAAGGATGCCGCGTGGGTCGAGAGCCATCTGTTCGGCGACGTGGACTACCGCGACGAGGGTGACGACTGGGGACAGGTCGCGCTGCAAGGGCCAAAGTCCGGCGACATTCTCAAAAAGCTCTGCGCGGAGCAGTACATTCCCGCGAAGTATTACACCTTTATCGACAACGTTCCGCTCGACCTCGGCAGCCGCACCATTCACGCTCTCGTCTCCCAGACGGGCTACACCGGCGAATACGGCTTTGAGCTCTACTGCAGGGCTGAGGACACCGTCGACCTCTGGCACGCCCTGCTCGCCGCGGGCGAGGAGTACGGCCTGATCCCCTGCGGACTCGGCGCGCGCGACACGCTGCGGCTCGAAGCCTCCATGCCGCTCTACGGCCACGAGATGAACGAGGAGATCACGCCGAAGATGGCGGGCCTTCCCTGCAAGCTGACTGGCAAGGACTTCATCGGCCGCGACGCGCTCGTCGCGCTCGGTGCGCCGAAGTTAAAGCGCATCGGCATGAAGGTCGTCGGACGCGGCATCGTGCGCGAGCACTGCGACCTCTATACGATGGAAGGCGAGAAGCTCGGCTGGACGTCCTCCGGCACATTCGCGCCGTTTATCGGCTGCGGCGTCGCGATGGGCTACATCCCGGTCGAGGATATCGAGATCGGCCGGCACCTCAACGCCGACGTGCGCGGGCGCATGATCGAGCTGGAGATCGTGCCCATGCCGTTCTATAAGCTGGACAAGTAAGCATACATACTACCACAACGATTTCT
>ENA-OROK01004017-OROK01004017.1-human-gut-metagenome-genome-assembly--contig:-NODE-4017-length-11082-cov-2.552281_pt1 | contig 11082 bp, 8 predicted proteins | sample MGYA00242127_ERZ509046 | MGnify/ENA primary metagenome ERZ509046 (study PRJEB26280, sample SAMEA2338728) | human gut metagenome | biome: human gut; feature: human-associated habitat; material: faeces... | reverse complement strand
CTTATCTTTTCCAGTATGGAAATGAATGCCAATGAGGCCCTTCCACGGTGCACGGTTCTTTTGCTTACTTTGGGGATTTACGGTGTAAATCTCATCCTGCATCTTTGCTTCCGGTGCAGGACAAAAGTCCTTCTTTTTGTTTCTCTTTTGCTTTCTATGGGATTTTGTAATATACTAGGGGTATGACAAAAAGATAAGAGGTTGAAAAAATGCATATCTGGAAACATTTTTCCACTATTACGAGACATAGACATAAGGTAATCATTCATTGTGCCAAGGCAGGTATTTTCTGGCAGGGACTCAGACATGATCTGTCAAAATATTCGCCCACAGAGTTTATTGCCGGGGTAAAGAACTATCTGGGAGATAAAAGTCCCAATGAAAAAGAGCGGGAGCGTTATGGTTTCTCAAGGGCATGGCTGCACCACCAGGGAAGGAATAAGCATCATTTTGAATACTGGGTGGACTACAGCCAGGAGTTAAACCGCAAAGAACCTATCGAGATGCCCACCAAGTATTTCATCGAAATGTTCTGCGACCGGGTGGCAGCAAGTAAAATATATTATGGCAAGGATTATGACCAGGCCAAACCTTTTGAATACTTTGACAAGGGACGGAAACGCCGGTGGATGCATCCGGAGACATCCCGTAAATTAGAGGAACTTCTTGTGATGCTGCGGGATAAAGGGGAAGACGAGACCTTTTATTATATCAAGCATGTGGTGAAGGTGCAGGGAAAGAAGGATAAGGCTCATTGGAAATAACGGATTTTAGCAAGGGAAGCGTAAAGAAAAATATTGTACGACTGGCTGTGCCTATGACACTGGCACAGCTTATTAATGTGCTGTACAACATTGTAGACCGGATCTACATCGGCAGGCTGGAGCAGGGCAATGCCCTGGAACTGACAGGTCTTGGCGTATGTCTTCCGGTCATTTCTATTATCATTGCCTTTGCCAATCTGATCGGCATGGGAGGAGCTCCTCTTTTTTCTATACAACGGGGGAAAAAGGATGACGAGGAAGCTGCCGGGATCCTGGGAAACTGCTTTGTCATGCTTTTACTGTGCGGTGTTTTTCTGACGGTGGTGATCATGGCAGTGAAAAAACCGGTGCTGTATTTACTGGGGGCCAGTGACCAGACCTATGTATATGCGGATGCATATCTGACCATCTATCTGTTTGGAACGGTGTTTGTGATGCTGAGTCTGGGATTAAACCAGTTTATAAGTGCCCAGGGATTTGGTACCACAGGAATGCTTACTATCGTCATTGGGGCAGGACTTAATATTGTGCTGGACCCTGTTTTTATTTACGGGCTTCATATGGGAGTGAGGGGAGCTGCGGTGGCTACAGTGATCTCCCAGTTTGTTTCGGCGGTCTGGACCCTTCGTTTTCTTTTGGGAAAAAGGGCGGTAGTCCGGCTGCAGAAAAAATATATGCCCCTGCAGAAAAAGCGGATAGGCCGTATACTGGGACTGGGAGCCAGCAGTTTTACCATGGGAGTGACGAATTCCCTGGTGCAGATGGTGTGTAACGCCACCCTTCAGAATATGGGAGGGGATATTTATGTAGGTGTTATGACTATTATCAACTCTATCCGGGAAGTGGCGCAGATGCCGGTATCCGGTATCAGTGCAGGAGCGCAGCCGGTCATGGGATATAATTATGGCGCTGGCAGATTTGACAGAGTAAAGGAAAGTATCCATTTTATGACCCTTACTTTGTTTGGTTATACGGCCCTTGCCTGGGGTGTGATCTTTTTGTTCCCTGAATTTTTTCTGGGAATTTTCAGTACCGATGCATCGGTTATCAGTGCCGGCGTTACATGTCTGCACATTTATTTCTTTGGATTCTTTATGATGGCACTGCAGTTTACCGGCCAGACTACTTTTACAGGACTGGGCCTGAGCCGCAGAGCAATCTTTTTTTCTATCTTCCGCAAGGTGATCATTGTAGTGCCTCTGACCCTGATCCTGCCTCATGCGGCAGGCCTTGGTGTCATGGGAGTTTTCCTGGCGGAACCGATTTCTAATTTCATTGGTGGAAGTGCCTGTTATTCTGTCATGTATGTTACTGTCCTTAAAAATGTCGAATTTGAAACAAAAAAATGACAAAAACTCTTCGTATTCTTTCAATGATGGCACGAGAAAGTGTCTTGTAAGAAAGGATGGTAAGAGAAAATGGATCATTTGGACCTGTTGGAAAACAAAAGTGTTCACATATTAAGAGAGGCGTATGGTCAGTTAGGAAATTTATGCATGTTGTGGTCAATCGGAAAAGACTCAACGGTTCTTTTATGGCTGGCAAGAAAGGCGTTTTTTGGTCATGTACCCATTCCTCTTGTACATATAGATACTCATTTTAAGATTCCGGAGATGATCGAATACAGAGACAGTCTGGCAGCAGAATGGAATCTGGATATGATCTATGGAGAAAATACAGAGGCGTTGTCCTGCCACGCTACCTTCCCGGAGGGAAATGCGTCACATATTGACTGCTGCATGAAGTTAAAGACAGAAGCCCTGACCAATACATTGAATGCAAAATGGCCGAGATATCGTTTTAATCATGAGAAGGGCATTTATGAAAAGGATACTCACTGTGAGCCTTATACCGGGGTGATCGTAGGCGCCAGAGCGGATGCGGAAGGAAGCCGTTCCAAGGAGCGGTATTTTTCCCCGAGAGATAAGAACAACGACTGGGATGTAGGAGACCAGCCGCCGGAGTTCTGGAACCAGTATAAGACGGACTGGGCACCGGGCACTCATGTGCGTGTGCATCCCCTCCTTGACTGGACGGAGTTAGATGTGTGGGAATACATTGAGAGAGAGAACATCCCGGTAGTTCCTTTGTACTTTGATCAGGGAAATGGAACCCGCTATCGTTCTCTTGGATGCGGTCCTTGTACCACACCGGTACAGTCAACGGCTAAAAATGTCCATGAAGTGATCGAAGAGTTGAAGACCGGCAAATTTGCAAACATTGCAGAGCGTTCCGGCCGTGCCCAGGACAAAGAAGGCGGCGGTGGTCTGGAAGAACTTCGACGAAATGGTTATATGTAGAGGAGGTCTGGCTGACAAGATGAAAAAAGAAGATATGAACATAGTAATTGTAGGACATGTGGATCACGGAAAAAGTACTTTGATGGGAAGACTTCTGGCGGATACAGATTCTCTTCCGGAAGGTAAATTAGAGCAGGTAAAGGAGACTTGCCGGCGCAACGCCAAACCTTTTGAGTATGCGTTTTTGCTGGATGCTTTGAAAGATGAGCAGGCTCAGGGTATTACCATTGATACGGCACGCTGTTTTTTCAAGACGGAAAAAAGAGATTATATTATTCTGGATGCACCGGGACATATTGAGTTTTTGAAAAATATGATCACAGGAGCTTCCAGAGCTGAGGCTGCTCTTCTGATGATCGACGCCAAAGAGGGTGTCCAGGAAAATTCCAGACGCCATGCATATATGCTTTCCATGCTGGGAATCCATCAGATTGCCGTTGTTATCAACAAGATGGATCTGGTGGATTATAGTCAGGATGTATATGAGAAAGTAAAGAAAGAGTTGCTTTATAATATCGAGACCGTCAGCGAGCAAGCCACCACTTATTTTTTCTCTTTAGCCATGGCTCAAGTAGAATATGATATGGCTAAAGAAAATGTAGCGACAACCGATACGTTATACCGTACCGGCCAAGAGCGGCATAAGATCGCGGCTATCAGCCAAGCGGATTTACTGACACTCAAGCTGGATGCGATCAATGCCCGCAACACGTTACAAAACGCCGATATAGCCTTGAAACGAGCCATGTTCAGTCTGGCCTCGTATCTGAATTTCGATAAGAATACGGAGATACGGCTTCGGTTGCCGTCACGCCCCCATGATATGGATATTCCGGTGGATCAAGCATTGACGTTAGCCCGGGAAAATAACCCCAAGTTTCTGGAAGTGCGGCAAGAGGTACTAGAGGCCGAGCAACAAGTAGATAAGACCAAGAAGGAAACCTTATTCAACGCATCCTTAAATGCCAGTATCGGTTTCAATCAAGTAGCGACCCAGTTTAAGGAAGTTTACAAGAATCCGCTACAGCAGGACTTGGTATCGATCTCTATCTCTATTCCCCTTATAGACTGGGGAGTACGGAAGGGTAAATACAATATAGCCAAAAGCAATCTAAATGTTACGCAAATATCCGCACGGCAGACGGAAGTCACTCTGGAGGAAGACGTTATCATGACTGTCGGCGATTTCAATGTACAGCAAAACCTGATCGCCAGCGCAGAGGAGGCTTTGGACATCGCAATCATGGCCTATAACGAGACCAAGCAACGTTTCATGATCGGCAAAGCGGATATCAATAGCCTTACGCTCTCCTTGAACCGACAGCAGGAAGCGCAACGTAATTATATCACGGCCTTGCAAAATTATTGGTTGAGCTATTACAAAATACGTAAGCTCACCTTACATGATTTCGAGACAGGCATCTCATTAGCCAACGAATTTGATTACGAGCATGGGTTCTAAGCCGAATATATCATCCTTTACGATCATCGTCACCTTCCTTTGTATCGCATTGGCGGGGATCGCTTTCGTGCCTTTATTGCCGATCAAGCTATCTCCCTCCCGTACGCTGCCGAAATTAAGTATCAGCTATAATATGCCCTCCAACTCAGCGAGGGTTATCGAGATGGAGGTAACCTCACGGTTGGAGGCGATGCTTGCCCGTATCAAAGGAATCAAAGAGATCTCCTCGACCTCGGGAAACGGATGGGGAAGGATTACTTTAGAACTAGATAAACATACGAATATAGATGCCGCACGTTTTGAGGCATCAACAATTGTTAGACAGACGTGGCCGGACCTTCCGGAAGAATTAAGTTATCCGATTTTAGAGATGAGCCGTCCGGACGACAAGGAATCACGCCCGTTCATGAGTTATACCTTGAACGCTTCCGCTACCCCGATATTCATCCAGCGATTCGCCGAGGATCAGATAAAGCCCCGGCTTAGCAGCGTGCAAGGTATTTATCGTATCGATGTAAGCGGAGCGACCCCTATGGAATGGCGCTTGGAATACGATAGCCGCCAGCTACGGGATCTGGGGATCACGATAGAGGATATCCAATCGGCGATCAGCCAATATTACAAAAAAGAGTTCCTTGGAACCGCTAATATGGGACAAGGAGATACCAGCAAGGAATGGATTCGTCTGGCGTTAATGCCGGAAAAGATCACGAATGGGTTCGAACCATCGCATATCACCGTCGCAAACAAAGATGGTAGCTTAATCCGGCTGGATCAATTGATAAAGGTAACCCGGCAAGAAGAGGCCCCGCAAAGTTACTACCGGATCAATGGTTTAAACTCTATTTACCTGTCTATCCGTGCGGAAGAGACTGCCAACCAGTTGCAATTAGCCAAGAAAGTGAAGGAAGAAATGAAACATATCCGCACCTTGCTTCCTCCCGGTTACGAGATCCATACCAGTTACGACGCTACCGAATTTATCCAAGAAGAATTGGATAAAATCTACGTCCGTACAGGCTTGACCATCTTGATCCTCTTGCTCTTCGTTCTGCTGATTACCCGGAATGTACGTTATCTGTTCTTGATCATCATCAGTTTAAGTATCAACCTGTGTATAGCCGTTATCCTTTATTATTTATTAGGGTTGGAGATGCAATTGTACTCGCTGGCGGGTATCACGATCTCTCTCAGCTTGGTGATCGATAATACGATCGTGATGACTGATCACATCCGGCACCATCATGACCGGAAAGCGTTCTTGTCTATTCTGGCGGCCACTTTGACGACTATGGGCGCCCTCGTGATCATCTTCTTCTTGGATGAGAAGATACGGTTGAACTTACAGGATTTCGCCGCTGTCGTGATCATTAATCTGGCCGTATCTTTGTTCATCGCGTTATTCTTGGTTCCGGCATTGATCGACAAGATGAATTTGCACCGGAAGAAAGTCGCTTCTTCTTCCCCAAAAGCCCGGAGTCATTGGAGACAACATCCGGTGGTCCGTCCGATACGGTCGTTCATACACCGTTTCCCAGTCTATTTCTCTCATTATTACCGGGCGCAGATCCGTTTCCTTTGCAATTGGAAAAAGCTGGCTTGCCTTATTCTAGTACTGGCTTTCGGACTACCGATATTTTTATTGCCGGAGAAGATCGAGCCGGAAGAGAAGGATCTATCCGCAAGGGACTCTTTGTGGATCGCTCGCTACAATGAATTCGCGGCGAAAGGTATTTGGAAGGAAACGATAAAACCTATCGTCGATAAGAGTTTGGGAGGAACCTTGCGCCTATTTGTCCAAAAGGTATACGAGGGAAGTTATTTTACCCGGAATGAAGAAACGGTATTAAGTATCAGCGCTTCCATGCCGAACGGTACGACCCTTGATCAAATGAACCACTTGATCAACCGAATGGAGGCTTACTTGAGTACCTATAAGGAAATACGGCAATTCCAGACCAGTATCTATAACGCACGTCAAGCCAGTATCAACGTCTATTTCACCCGTGAGAACGAGCGAAGTGGTTTCCCCTACACCTTGAAAAGCAGGGTGATTAGCAAAGCGTTGGAATTAGGTGGTGGAAGTTGGGGCGTATGGGGACTTATGGACCAAGGTTTCAGCAATGATGTCCGTGAGAACGCAGGTTCTTTCCGGATCGAGATGTACGGATATAATTATGACGAGTTATACGAATGGGCGGAGAAACTACGGGAGAAATTGCTTACGTATCGCCGTATCAAGGAAGTATTGATCAATTCCGAGTTTTCTTGGTGGAAGGATGATTATCAGGAATTCTACTTCAACTTGAATAAATCCCGTATGGCGCAAGCGGATATATTGCCTATCGATTTATTCGCGTCTATCCGGCCTGTTTTCGGTAAAGATATCTACGCAGGTACCATCGTCGTTGATAACGAGACGGAAAAGCTAAAACTTTCTTCTCGCCAATCAAAGGAGTTCGATATCTGGAGTATGCAATATGTACCTCAAACCATCCGTGATAAATCCTATAAGTTGTCCGAACTCGCTATCGTCGAGAAAAGCCAGACCCCTCAACAGATAGCGAAAGTAAACCAGCAATACAGGCTCTGCCTGCAATATGAATATATCGGAGCTTCCTCACAAGGCGAGAAGATACAGAAAAGGGAACTTAGAGAGTTTAACAAGATCCTGCCTATGGGGTATACGGCTAAAGCGGAAAAGAACTATTGGTCATGGGATCAGAAAGATAATAAACAATATGCGTTATTATTCTTGATCATCGTTATTATTTTCTTTACGACCAGTATCTTGTTTAATTCCTTGAAACAACCGCTGGCGGTCATTTTTGTCATACCGATCTCTTATATCGGGGTATTCCTGACCTTCTATTGGTTCAAACTGAACTTCGACCAAGGTGGATTCGCCTCCTTCGTTTTATTATGCGGTATCACGGTAAACGCCAGTATCTATATCTTAAACGAATATAACCAAATTCGGGAACGGATACCCGCTATTTCCCCAATCCGTGCTTATCTAAAGGCATGGAACGCCAAGATCACGCCGATTTTCCTAACCGTTATATCGACCATACTCGGATTTATCCCGTTCATGCTAGGCACCGATAAAGAAGCCTTTTGGTTCCCGCTCGCCGCCGGAACGATAGGCGGCCTTATCATGTCTATCCTAGGCATCTTCTTTTATTTACCGATATTTACGCTGAAAAAAGAACGGCATTAAACAGGAATACGTATCTTTAACGGATAAATCGTTAATCAAATTCATTAAACTTATGAGACACATAAATTATTTAGTATTGCTTCTGGTAGCTTGCTGCGTAGGTGCTTGCAGTTCCCCGAAAAATGATACGAAAGATGCTTATCCGATGTTCTGGACTTGGTTGGATTACCAGCCCGGAATGAATTTCGACTCCATCTGTACGATCATGAATGAGGCGGGGATAGACGGTGTCATGCTAAACGCCCCTACTCCGGATGATTATCGGGCCGCTATTCCCATCGCCCAAAAACATGGGATAGAGGTCTACGCTTGGTTATGGACGATGAATCTGGAACATGACCGAGACGCTATCTTAAAAGAACATCCCGAATGGTTCAGCGTAAACCGCAATGGACAAAGCTTGGCCGATACGACCGCTTACGTGGATTACTACAAATTTATGTGCCCCGCCTTACCCGAGGTACGGGAGTTTATCAAGAAGAAAATAGAGGCTTACTGCGAGGTAGAGGGTTTGAACGGTATCGCTATCGATTACAACCGTTTCGTGGATGTTATCCTGCCGACTACCCTTTGGCCGAAATACGGTATCGTGCAAGACCAAGAATATCCGCAATGGGATTTTGGTTATCACCCGGCCATGATCGAGAAGTTCAAGGCCGCTTACGGATATGATCCAAAAGAACAAGAAGATCCCTCGCAAGACGAGAAATGGCTCCAATTCCGTTGTGACCAGATTACCGAGGTCGCTAATATGATCGCCGACGTGGTTCACTCTTACGGCAAGAAAATGGCAGCCTCTCCTTTCCCTACGCCCAAGATGGCATCCAAAATGGTTCGTCAAGACTGGGGGAAATGGAATCTGGACATTGTCTTCCCCATGGTATACCATAACTTCTACACGGAAGATATTAGTTTTATCTCAGACTGTATGATAGAGGATGTCCGGGATAAGAACCCGAAAACCACGCTTTACTGCGGACTGATGGTAGCCGACGATATAGAGAATGCCATGGATGCCGCACTGAATCATGGGGCGGAAGGAATCTCTATCTTTACCGTATCCGCTTTGCGCACTCCGGAAAGCCGTGCGATGTTCAAGGCTTATGCAGATAGTGTTCGTGCGGTTCGTGCCGAGAACAATGGGGTGAATCCGGCTTTATCCAAGAGCACCAAAGTAACGAATCCTTTCGAGAGCATGGATATCTTGAATAGGATAAACGCAAAGATCAAAGAGCTCGCCAACGTGCCTATTCCGAATATCGCCGATTATAAATTGGTGAACGAAAAAGGTGCCACGAAATACTACGAGGTCAAAGAGCTGAACACAGGAAAGACATTCTGCGTAGACTTTTACTTCTACGGAGGTATTCTTTCCGGATGGAATGTTACGGTTAAATAAGTACTTGATAATAGCTATTTTTACGCGGCCTACCTCGTAAATTCATGAGGCAGGCCGCATGCGTAAACACCCCTATTCCAGAACGCCGAAACAAACAATCACCTTTAACGAGGAGACACCTCGCCTCATTGAAGGGAACTTGCCCTTATTACCGTCCGAACAAGAAAGTACGCTATGCCGCGGGATTCGTAAGCCTATTGGAGAGCTTGCCGCACAAACAGATGCTCTCCGTTATCCCGGGACTCATGAGGCACTTCAGCCGGCGCACTTACTACCGTGTCCGCAAGGGAGAAAGGCCGCTCTCACCCTCCGAGCAACAGGTCGTATTGAATGCGCTTAAACGCTGTGGGGTGAAGGAACCAAAAGACTTCGACGCTTATTTCGAGGAGTACGACTGGTAAACCAAGGAAGAGAGGCTTGTGCCACTACCCATGTTACGGATGTGCCAATAGCATGGCACATCATTGGCACCACAAAGTACTATTAATAAAGCAATTGGATTGATATCACGGAGTCACCTCCCAGCATTTCCATCCTTTGTTGGCACAGATATATACAATGTAGGAACGGACATGATAGTGTGGGAACTTCACCTTGGTATCCTTGGCGTAGGCGAGCACTTGCGCCACGTCCTCGGGACGGGGATCGCTGAGCGCCAGCATGCGCTCCGCTTCTTTCGCTTTGAAATACTTGAATTCCGCCAACCGGTCGTCCTTGTAATAGTCCGTGCCGGGGATACCGGTCATCTCGAAATCGGAACGTCCCGCCGAATTGTTCTGCTCGATGGCGAACGTATAGTAGCTGCTCAGGTAGCGGGAGCAAAGCTCGAAGAAGGAGCAACGGATGAAGTTCTCGTTGATCTTGTCGAACACCTGCGCAGGGAACTGACCGAGGTATTGCTCGAAGTAGTTTTGCACCAGCGGCTCAAAACGACGCTCCTCGGTGAAACGCTCGTAAGTGGGGACATAGCGTTGGGCATTTCCCTCGATATGATTCATCTCGTTGTAATAGTCCATGTAGATGCTGCGCATCGTGAGGTTGGGCAGCACCATGCGGTAATTACTCCGCAGCGTGGTCATGCCCAGATAAAAGAGGCTGACCGGATAGATGCTCTTGTCGAAGAATTTCCTCTTGTTGAACTTGCTGGACAGGTCGGAAACGTTATAGGACAACTCATCATCGATCACCAAGGCGTCCAGCATCTCCTTGGCGTTCTCAAGGGAAAGAGTCAGATGACGGATCCAACCGATATCCGTACGCAGGTTCTCATCCACCAGCTCACTAGGGATTCCACCTTTACGAACGGCGAATTTCTTGAAGAAATAGGTCAGGATCGTGGAATTGAACAAGGGTTCGGCCTCCGGCAAGAAGCGATAACCATCGTAATTATTCACGATCAATTGCCAAACATCATCGAACCGATCCTGCCCCTCCGTATAGGTATCCAGCACGTAACGCAAGTAGACCTCCGCTTCCTTATACGTGAAGCCCAGCATACTCAGGAATTCCGGTTCCAAGGTCAGGATCTCCGCTATATTATATCCGCTTGTCAAGTCATCCATCGTAACGGGAAGAACCCCCGTGCAGAAACAGGTACAGATACTCCCCTCGCCAATACCCGCCTTGATCACCTTGAAGAAGGTGCGCAGGAAACTGTCCTTCGTGGTTACCTGCTCATAGAGCGGATCCTTGTAGGCCGTCAATAGCTGATTGGTGAAATTATCGTACTCATCGATCAGCACATACACTTTTGGCAATCCATGCTCGCGGGCGTACCCCAAAGCTTCCTCAAGCATCTTGGAAGCATCACCACGGCTAGAGAACCGGAAGTCCTTAAAACAAGTCCCGGTTATGCGTTACCATGATCTCCACGGGAGAACGATTCAGATCGTTGAAATTCCGCTCCAACCCCTCCATGTCATCGGCCATCACCATCT
>ENA-OROK01004016-OROK01004016.1-human-gut-metagenome-genome-assembly--contig:-NODE-4016-length-11084-cov-10.978965_pt1 | contig 11084 bp, 9 predicted proteins | sample MGYA00242127_ERZ509046 | MGnify/ENA primary metagenome ERZ509046 (study PRJEB26280, sample SAMEA2338728) | human gut metagenome | biome: human gut; feature: human-associated habitat; material: faeces... | reverse complement strand
GCTTGTCGCCTTTTTCTGCCATATTTTTCATGCGGATGCGGTTCAGCGAGGTGAAGGAAGTCTCCGTCGCCGAAAAGTAGGCTGAGAGCATGACGCAGATAAGAATGATGATGAGTGACACAATGTCGCTGTTCATTTGTTTTTCCTTTCTTAGGAAACCGGGACACGATGCAAAAAATGTACAAAAAGACATAACCTATCTTGAATCTGGCGGAATCAAAGATAGATTATGTCTCCGTTTATCAAATGATGAAAATAAAGCATCGTCGAGGCATACTGCCTGAGTCGTCCATGTTTCTGTAATCCTTTCGTTGATCAGTAATCCCTTTTATTGTACGGTATGTGGGAATAATTGTCAATAAGGCATGCGAAAATCACAGGAAATACGAAACCGCATTGTTGTAGCTGATATTTTCCACCATCTCTTTCAGAAACTCCAGGTTCGCCGGGTACTCCCCGTTTTCCACCCAGTTTCCGATTTGATTGCAGAGAATCCGGCGGAAATATTCGTGGCGCGGGAAAGAGAGGAAGCTGCGGGAGTCGGTCAGCATGCCGATGAAGGTGGAGAGCATGCCGATGCTGGAAAGCGTCGCAAGCTGGGATTCCATGCCGTATTTGTGATCGTTGAACCACCATGCGGTACCGAACTGCACTTTTGAGCGGATGCCAGGCGCAGCAAAGTTTCCGGCCATGCTTGCAAGCATCGGGTTGTCGCCCGGGTTCAGGGAGTAGAGCACGGTTTTCGGCAGTGCGTCATCCTCGTCCATATCGTTTAAGAAAGCACCGAGCATCGGGGCAAAGGCGAAATCGTTCATGCTGTCAAAGCCGGCATCGGCACCGAGCGCACGGAACATCCGCTTCGAGTTGTTACGGAGTGCTTTGATATGAAGCTGCATGGCGATATTGTGCTTATGATACAGCCGTCCGAGGTTCGTCAGAAGGAAGCCCTTGTACATGCCGAGCTCTTTTTCGGTGAGAACACCGCCGTTCATGCGCTTCTCAAATACATCATTCGCCTCAGCAGCCGTGCATGGCACATAGAAGCAGCCCTCAAGGCTGTGGTCGCTGACAACGCAGCCGGCGGAGAGGAAGAAGTCGAGGCGGCAGGAGAGGGCATGCACCATATCCTCCGCGGATGCAATCGTCCTGCCGGCGGCAGCGGCAAGCTTTTCCACATATTCCGGGAAATCCGGCTTCTCGAGATGAACGGCGCGGTCCGGGCGGAAGGACGGCAGAACGCGGCAGGCAAAGTCTTCCTTCTGTAATGCCAGATGGCAGTGCAGATCATCTGCAGGATCGTCGGTGGTGCACAGATGCGACACATGCTGGTTCAGAATCAGATTGCGCACGGTAAACTCCTTCGTCTGCAGTTTTGCATTCGCCTCATCCCAGATCTCCTTCGCTGTTGCGCGGGAGAGCGGTGTCGTGATGCCGAAGTACCGCTGCAGCTCCAGATGTGTCCAGTGGTATAAAGGATTGCCGATCGCGTTCTCAATCGTCTCGGCAAACGCCAGATATTTGTCGTAATCATCGGCGTTTCCGGTGATCAGATCCTCCGAAAAGCCCATCGCACGCATGGCACGCCATTTATAATGATCCCCGCCGAGCCAGACGCGTGTCAGATTCTCCATCTGGCGGTCTTCGAGAATCTCCTGTGGATTCAGATGGTTGTGATAGTCAAAAATGGGCATTTTTTCAGCCGCCTCGTGGTACAGTGTTTTCGCCGTATCGGTCTGCAGCAGAAAGTCAGCGTCCATAAAAGGTTTCATATGGAAATACCTCCCCTTTAGAATTGAGCGGTCAGAGCAGCAAGCGTATCTGCCACAGCGCCAGGTCCCTGAAGCATCGAGACAAAAGCATCCAGTACACGGTCAGAAAGTCCGGCGGAAATCAGATCCACACCGAAAATCGAAGCATCGGAGAGCAGCGGAGCCAGCGTTTTGGAAAGCGCCTCACGGTCAGCCGGTGCGCCGAGTTTCAGATCCTGCACATACGGGCGGACCGTGGCAAGCAGCGGATCCGGGCTCAGCTCAAATGCATCGCCGTTGTCATCCACGCCCATCAGATACCGCAGCCACCCAGCAAATACAGCCGGAATTGCCTGAAGATCCGAGAGTGACAGCTCCGGAGAAGCAAGATACGATTTGATCGTCTCACCGAACCGGATCGACAGCTTCTGTGACGTGTCGGTCGCAATTCGCTGCGGCGTATCCGGCATAAACGGATTCGGGATGCGGATGTTCAGCACTTCATCGATAAACTGCTTCGGAGAGAGAATGCCGGGATCGGTGACAACCGGAAGTCCTTCGATATATCCGATGCGCTCCACGAGCTTTTTCAGTACCGGATTTTTCATCTCCTCACTGATCAGTTCATAGTCCAGCAGGCAGCCGAACACAGCGAGTGCGGTGTGCAGCGGGTTCAGGCAGGTGCAGACCTTCATGCGCTCTGTTTTGTTGACAGTTTCCCGGTCGGTAAAGATCCATCCGCTCTTTTCCATCGGCGGCCGTCCGTTCGGGAAATGATCTTCGACTACGAGGTACTGGCATTCCTCTGCATTGACGAACGGAGCAACGTAGGTGTGGCGGGAGGTGACGATCGACTGTGCATCAGCGAGGCCGTTCTCCTCGAGTATCTTTTCGATGGAACCATCCGGCCGCGGGGTGATCTTGTCGATCATGGTCCACGGGAAGCTGACTTTTTCCGGGTTCTGCAGATAGGAGAGGAAGCCTGGCTGTACCAGCTTGTTTTCTTCCCATGCAGAAGCGTAGGCTGTCAGGGCAAGGGAAAGTTTTTCGCCATTGTGGGAGCAGTTGTCGGTGCTGACCATCGCAACCGGTTTTTCGCCTGCAAGAAATCTTTCATATAAAAGAGAAGCAACTTTTCCCATATAGCTGGTAACGGAAGAAGGTCCGGCAGCAAAATCGGCAGCAACAGACGGCAGCAGTTCGCCCGCACCGTTTTTCAGGGAATATCCCTTTTCGGTGATCGTAAACGTCGCCATCTGCAGGGAATCCTTGGTAAAGATTTCTTTTAACCGGGCAAAATCCGGAGAATCCGCCGTATCGGTAGCCAGCGATTCTGCGATGCTTCCAACAACGGTTTTCTCGACGGAACCATCGGCTTTTAAGGTCACCAGAATGCTTAAATTATCGTGCGGCTGGTACATATCACGGATGATTTCTGTATCGAAGCCCTCCGCAACGATGACACCGCGGTCAAAGGTACCGTTGTTCAGCAGTTCCTGTGCTGTATTTGCCTGGAAGGCACGGAAAATATTTCCGGCTCCGAAATGCACCCAGCACGGAGATTCTTTCGTGCGGGTGATCATTGCTTCGCGGTCATAGGATGGAAGCGCATAGCCTGCGGCTTCCCACGCTTTTTGATCTGCCAGTCCGGCAGCTGTTAAGTTAAGAGACATCAGTAAAAACCTCCTTTAAATTCCACGTTTGTGACTCTTGTCAATAGCTTCCCAGAGTCCGTTTAAATAAGTCGCGCCGAGTGCGCGGTCATACAGTCCATAGCCCGGCATTGCCTTCTCGCCCCAGATCATACGTCCGTGGTCCGGGCGGATCGGGCCGTCAAAGCCGATGTCGTACAGCGCTTTCATGATCTCATACATATCGAAGCTGCCGTCAGAGGAAAGGTGTGCGGCCTCCTCGAAATCCTGCTGGCTGTGGAATTTCAGATTGCGGACGTGAGCGAAGTGGATGCGGCCCTTTAAGGAACGGATCATATCCGGCAGATCGTTCTCCAGGTTCGTTCCGTAGGAGCCCGAGCAGAAGGTCACGCCGTTGTGCGGGTCATCGACCATCTTCATCATGCGCAGAATGTTTTCTTTATTAATGATGATTCTCGGAAGACCGAAGACACTCCATGCCGGGTCGTCCGGGTGAATGGCCATTTTGATGTCGTACTCGTTGCAGACCGGCATGATGCGTTCGAGGAAGTATTTGAGGTTGGCAAACAGTTTCTCATCATCCACATCGCGGTAAGCGTCAAAGAGCTCTTTCACTTTTGCCATGCGCTCCGGCTCCCAGCCAGGAAGAATTGCGCCGTTTGCATCACCTGCGATAGATTCAAACATTTTTTCCGGAACAAGTGCGTCTACGGCGGACTGTTTGTAGGCAAGTACGGTCGAGCCGTCCGGACGGACGCGTGCGAGTTCTGTTCTGGTCCAGTCGAAGACCGGCATGAAGTTATAGCAGACAAGGTGAATGTCTTCCTCGCCGAGGTGCTTTAACGTTTCAATATAATTATCGATGTACTGCTCACGGTCCGGGCTGCCGATTTTGATGGCGTCGTGGATGTTGACGCTCTCGATGCCGGAGATGTGAAGTCCAGAGGCCTCAACCTCTTCTTTTAACGCGTGAATCGCTTCGCGTGTCCACACCTCGCCCGGGGTAGTGTCGTACAGGGTTGTGATGACTCCGGTTACGCCCGGAATCTGGCGGATCTGCTCTAAGGTAACGGTATCAAATTTGGAACCATACCAGCGAAATGTCATTTCCATAAGAAAAACTCTCCTTTATTTTGTAATGTACTCTCGGAATCTTTCTGCACTTGCCTTTGCGGCTGATTTTCCGCCAGCTGCACCCGAATTTCATCAACGTACGCACCGCGTACGCCTCAGAAATTTGGGCACAACTGACAAAAAATCATCTCACAAAAACAAGCACAGAAAGATTCCGAGAGTACATTGTATTTTGCAAGTGGTGTTCTTTGCTTTTTATTGTATCGTTTCCAAAGAAAAAAGCCATGGCAAGAATTGTTGAGCACATTGCAAAAGTTGCGGCGGTTGATAGGAAAAAGCAAAATCAGCCTACAAGTGTGATAAGTAATATCTTTCTGGTATGACTAACCAATAGGAAAAACCTATAAGCGATTCATCGAAATAACAATTACCAAAAGGCGTTTTAGGGGTTGCACATAGAAAAAATATGCATTATAATATGCCATGTAATCGAGAAACACATTAAACATATCGACTTAGTAGGAAAGGAGAACAGCAAATGAAAAAAACAGACAACAGACGAATGCAGGAGAACAGAATGATGGAGATGTGTTGTTGCTGTTGCTGCAGCTCCAATCAGAATAAAGAAAAATAAGAAACATTCGCAGGCAGAAAAAGCATAGCAGAAATTGCATGTGCGGGCAGGCCGGAACGAATGCCTGCTATTTTTTTAACCTTTTTTAAAAGAAATGCGAATGAACAACATAAGAATAGATAATAAACAGACATAGAAAACGGAGGACAAAAACATGAGCGGATGCGGATGCAGCTTCACCCCAGTTGAAAATAAAGAAACCGAAGAAATCAAATACACCGATGCACTGGCAGAACAGTTTGCAGCAGAAGTCGGAGTAGACCCAAGACCAAATGAAACCCTTGTAGAGATCGATGAGCGCGGCGCTTTCATCCGTCAGCCAAATGCATTTATCCAGCCATTCGGCGATAAAGAAGGCGACCTGAAAGCAGAAGCAAACCGCTTCGGGATCTACTGGGCAACCGGATGCAACTGGTCCAACCGTCCGATCATCGTGCGGGAGCTTTTAGGACTGCAGGATGTGATCTCGGAGACGAGAGTTTCTCCATCCGGCGAGACAAACCGTTACGGACATGCATTCGGACAGTATCCGGATTTCAAGGATCCGGCGACAGGCGCTTACTTCTTAAGTGAGTTCTATAAAAGAGCAAACCCGGACTTCAAAGGAAGAGCAACGACACCGACCCTGGTGGATGTCAAAGAGAAAAAGGCTGTGAACAACGATTATCACCGCCTGACGAACTACCTCGAAGTGCAGTTCCGTCCATTCCAGCCAAAAGATGCGCCGGACCTGTACCCGAAAAAATTCCGGAAAGAGATCGATGAGTTTAACGACTGGCTCTTCCCGCATGTCAACAACGGCCATTACCGCATGGCATTCTGCCAGTCACCGGAAGCATACGATGAGGCATACGAAGATTTCTATGAATCCCTCGATAAGCTGGACAAACGGCTGGAGACGAACCGTTTCCTGTTCGGCGACTACATCACCGACAGCGATGTCCGCGCTTACGTCACTCTGATCCGTTGGGATGTCAGCTACTTCCACAACGTAGGACCGGTGAAGAAACCGATTCGTGATTACAAAAATATCTGGGGCTACTTAAAAGAGCTGTATGCGATCCCGGCCTTCCGTCACGGAAGCGATCCGCAGGTGCTGGCACTTTCGAGACCTGGAAAGAAATTAGGCGAGGTTCTCTTCCGCGGATACAACGAACGAATCCTTGCAAAAGTAGATTTCGAGAAGCTGATGGCAGACGATGGATCGAGAAGAACACTCAGCAAAACACCGGACGAAGTATTCCTTCGCCATCCGGAGGGAGAGACCTACGAGGATTACGCAGGAGAAATCTCAAAAACCATCTGGAACAGCCCGAAATGGGAAGACAGAAACCCGAAGAACGGCGTACTTTCCGTGGATGCATCGATTAATCCGCTGAAAGGACTTTTATAAGAAAAACAGAAGAATCCGGGGCACCTTGGTGGAACACTCTCAGGCAGCCGGGGCGCGGCCGGAACAGAAAAAAACGAGGAAATGAGGAGGATTTTATTATGAAAAAGACAAAGAAATTCTGGGCAGTGTTGGCAGCGGCGGGCCTTTTGGCAGCAAGCTTTGCAGGATGCGGAAGCAATGCATCAGCAAATGCAGGAAGCAGCAGCGGTTCCGCAGCATCATCTTCCGCAGAAGGCAGCTCCGCATCGGATTCCGGTGAGAAAAAAGTGATCAAAGCTGTAACAAGCGGCACACTGGCACCGTATTTTTACGTAAATGATGACAGCGAGCTGACCGGTGTCGATATCGATATCGTAAAAGAAGTGTTCAACCGCCTTCCGCAGTATGAACTGAAAATTGAGCAGGCAGATGCACTGCAGGGTGTGCTGAGCGGTCAGTACGACATCGCAGTCAACAACTATGGATATACCGATGAGAGAGCAGAATCCTACTACTTCTCTTTACCATATAAAACCAGCTTCAACGAATACATTCAGAGAACCGGCGATGAGCCGCTGACTTCTCTTATCGATCTGGCAGACCGCGGATACAAAATTGAGCTGAGTGCAGGAAGCCTTACCGCAAATGCACTGGAAAAATGGAATACAGACAACCCGGATCACCAGATCAATATCGTATACTCCAATGCAAACTTCCAGGTCCGCTACCAGCACATCGTAGATGGAACCGCTGATGTGGCAATCGACGACGGACCGATCATCGACAACCTGCTTCCGCAGTTCGGACTGGAAGGTCAGCTGGAAGCAAACGAGATCGACGAGGAGACCGAAGATTTCCTGTTCCCGCAGAACAATACCTACTTCCTGTTTGGAAAGAACGAAGAGGGCGCAGCACTCCGCGAGGATGTTGACAAAGCCTTAAAAGAGATGAAAGAAGACGGAACTCTTTCCAAGATCACAACCGAGTATCTCGGCGTGGACACCAGCCCGGACGAGAAATACTTTGATGAGACACCAAACTAGAATATCGTTTTCGAAATAAAAACAGAAGAGATTACAAAACAGACGGGAAGCGGATCGAGAACATCCGTTTCCCGATTCTAAAAGGAGCGAAAAACATGGCAGAAATTTACCGGGTAGAAAAGGGAAGCGAAGAGTGGAAATACAAAGCATATGATTACGTCAGAACCGATGCGTTCTGCTGCGGACAGAACATTCCGATTGAACTGGAATTCGGACAGGACGAGAGCAAAGATGATCTGCAGGCGATTCTGCTGACAGAAGATCACAAGCCGGTAGCCGGCTGCCGCATTGCATTTCCGGCGGAAAAGACAGGAAAAATCGAGCGTGTCTGTGTTGTCAGAGAAAAACAGAAAAGCGGATACGGCCGCGTACTGATCGAAGCCGCTGAGAAATGGCTGAAAGAATACGGTGTCGATCACATCGTCATCACGAGCCAGGACCGCGCCGCAGGCTTTTATGAGAAATTAGGCTACAAACTGAATCCGGACGCTGACCTGTCGGTATACGACCACCATGCACCGAAGAAAGACGAAGAGCCGAAAAAGCCGAAGAAAAATCTTGGCTTTACCTGTGTACTGGTAGAAAAATACGTGTAAGAGAGGACAAAAATCATGGGAAAATTATTTGACGTTTCACTGGTATTTTCATCCATACCAGAATTGCTGACAAAGCTGCCGATCACGCTGGAACTGGCCGTGGTTTCTATGCTGATCGGACTGGGACTGGGACTTGTGATGGCGATCATCAAAATGAAAAAAATCAGAGTGCTGACGCAGATTACGAATCTTCTGATTTCACTGCTCCGCGGCACGCCGGTCATCGTACAGCTGTACGTTGCGTTCTTTGGTATTCCCATGATGTTCAAGGCAATCAACCAGCAGTTCGGAACGAATCTGGCGGTTGCCAATATTTCCGGTTTCGTCTATGCGATGATCGCTCTGGGACTGAACCAGTCGGGCTTTATGGCTGAGATTATCCGTTCGGCCCTGCAGTCCGTTGACCCGGGCCAGATCGAAGCAGCACATGCACTCGGCATGACGTATCCGCAGACACTGCGCCGCATCATTCTGCCGGAGGCCTTTGAGGTTGCGCTTCCGACCCTTGGAAACTCTTTTATCAGTATCATCAAAGGAACGTCTCTTGCCTTTACCTGCGCCGTTGTCGAGATTACCGCACAGGGCCAGATTATTGGAGGAAGAACGTATCGCTACTTTGAAGTTTACGTTTCACTGGCCATCATTTACTGGCTGGTAACGCTGGTGATCGAGCAGATCATCCGCGTAATTGAAAATAAAATCCGGATTCCGGACCAGGTAGAGCTGGCGTCCGCAAACGGGGAGGGTAAGAAAAATGATAAAAATTGATCATTTATCAAAAAAATATAACGACAACGTGGTGCTCGACGACATCAGCCTCGAGATCAAACAGGGCGATGTTGTGGGAATCATCGGTCCTTCCGGAACCGGAAAATCAACGCTTCTGCGCTGCGTCAACCGCCTTGAGACACCGGAGAAGGGAACGGTGACGATCGGGGACAAGGTGATCGGCCTTTCCGAGCGGAAACCGAAAGAGCTTCTGTATTTAAGACAGAACACAGGAATGGTGTTCCAGCGGTTCAATCTGTTTGAGAAGAAAACCGCACTGGAAAATGTGATGGAAGGCCTGATTGTTGTCAAGAAGATGAAAAAAGATGAGGCCAGAGCTATTGCATTAGAAGGACTGAAACTGGTCGGCATGGAAAAATGGGCAAACCACTATCCGAAACATATGTCCGGCGGACAGCAGCAGAGGGTGGCGCTCGCAAGAGCCCTCGCCATGAAACCGCAGATTCTGCTGCTGGACGAGCCGACCTCAGCCCTTGACCCGGAGCTAGTTGGAGAGGTTCTGGATGTTATTAAAAAAGTTGCGGCACAGGGATATACAATGCTTCTGGTTTCCCATGAGATGAACTTTATCCGCCATGTGTCGAACCGTGTGATCTTCCTTGATAAAGGACACGTAGTAGAAGACGGAACACCGAAAGAAGTATTCGAGCATCCGCAGAATCAGAGAACACGGGAGTTCTTCAGCAAGATGCATATTATGGCGCAGCCTGAGTATGTTATTTAAATTGCGGACACAGCCAAAGAGTAGGAGAAAATATTATGATAGATGAGAAAAGAATTGCTGATTTTTTTGCGGAGCTGGTATCCATCGATTCGCCGTCCTTGGAGGAGCGCGAGATGGCGGACACTCTGAAAGCAAAATTCGCCGAAATCGGAGTGAATTTTACAGAAGATCATACACAGGAGCAGACCGGTTCGAATGCGGGCAATCTGTTTGCACGTATCCCGGGCAGTATTGACGGTGCGCCGGTTCTCTTTGCCGCCCACATGGACACGGTGGAGCCCGCAAAAGGGAAAAAGGCTGTTTTCCATGATGACGGAACCGTAACGAGCGACGGCACAACTGTTCTCGGCGCCGATGATCTGGCCGGTGTGACCGCGATCTATGAAGCTGTGCGCCACATCACTGAGGCAGGAGCGCCGCACAGCCCGATCGAAATCCTGATTTCAACCGGTGAGGAGCTGTACTGCAAAGGTGCGAATGCCTTCGACTACAGCCAGGTGCAGGCAAAAGAAGCATACGTTCTGGACCTGAGCGGAGCAATCGGCGCGGCAGCCTATGCAGCTCCGACCCTTGTATCTTTTAAAGCAGAAATCCAGGGAAAAGCCGCCCATGCAGGTTTTCACCCGGAGGACGGCATCAACAGCATCCAGGCGGCTGCACGTGTAGTCGCACAGCTTCCGCAGGGCCACGTGGCAGAGAGCACCACAGCCAACATCGGAAAAATCGGCGGCGGTTCCGGCATCAATATCGTTTCGGAGAGCTGCCTTGTCGAAGGCGAAATCCGCAGCCTGAACCACGAGACGGCGATGGAACTTCTGGCGACATATCAGAAAACCTTCCAGCAGGAGGCAGACGCCATCGGTGCCAAACTTGTCTGGGAAGAAAAGCTGAACATTCATGCCTATGAGACACCGCTGACGGGCGTGGCCGCAAAACACTATGAGAGCGCCGTTGCCAAAGAGGGTCTGACCGCTGCATTCGAAAAAACCTTCGGCGGCAGCGACAACAACGTCTTCGCCCAGCACGGCATCGAGGGCCTCGTCATCGCAACATCGATGAACCAGGTACATAGCTGTGCCGAGTACACGAAAATCCCGGAGATTGCCCAGGTAGCACGGATTGTGGCGAATCTTGCAGCACTGCAGGAAGACTGAGACGATCCCGGATGAAAAAACAGAATACAAAAATCCCCAAAGCCCACCGGCAAATGTGAAAACAAAAACCGGCGGGCTTTTCCTGTTTCCGGCACGGCTTGCCACGCAGAGAAAAATAGTCTATAATAGGGAAAAGCTTCCGGTGCATGCCGGAATTTAACACCAGTAGACAAGAAGTCCCCCGCTTCTAAAGCGGTGGGATGAATTGTTAAAAGAAACATAACGGCAGTGGCGGGCGGAGAAAAATCGGTATCCTCCACTGACATGAGGCAAGTCACAGTCGAACTATTTTCGACAT
>ENA-OROK01004015-OROK01004015.1-human-gut-metagenome-genome-assembly--contig:-NODE-4015-length-11085-cov-2.568903_pt1 | contig 11085 bp, 4 predicted proteins | sample MGYA00242127_ERZ509046 | MGnify/ENA primary metagenome ERZ509046 (study PRJEB26280, sample SAMEA2338728) | human gut metagenome | biome: human gut; feature: human-associated habitat; material: faeces... | reverse complement strand
CCATACCATTTGACACCACAACTCTGCCCGTTCACGAATACTTCCGACACGCCATGTACCAATCCGAGGTTGAGCACCATCCCGACAGGCGAAGAGACGTTGACTTTCTTTCTATAAACAATCGTTCCGCAGAAATTCACATAGTCCGTATCCTTTAAATCCTTCAGTTTGTCGAAATGAGTATTCTGCACCGTATTCTCACGGCTATGACGGAACTCCACATCCCAATCAGACGAAAGATCTTTTAAATCCTCACCGGAAACCGGAAGCGGCTTGTAATCATTTCCTCTCTTTTGCTTATCGAACACAATCAGGAGAGAGTCAGCCGGACCGAAGTCGAACAGGAAACTGTTGGCAGCATCCAACGGCAACCGGTATCGTTCACCCGTTTCCAGATCCCACACCCAACCCTGACGTCCTTTTACTACCTCGTTGCTGAAGGAAATACGGGTCTGATGCGAATTATAGCGGTGTGCATAACTGAAAAAGAACATTTCTTCCCTGTTATCGCCCTGATAACGGTTCTGCATCAAGTAAGGATCTGGTTTTTCAATCGTCATATACGGTGTCAATCCATAGTCTTTCTGCACACCCTGATACCAACCGACAAAGTCTTTTTCCGGTTTATGGAGCAGTATGAAACGCCCGTCCATCTGCTTCATCTTTGCCACCCATTCCTGCACTTCCTTATCATGCTTGTCATGATCCTTCAGGCCGACCGATTTATGCGGATAAGCCTCTATACAGAAAATACGCCCGCCAGAGGCCACAAAATCATATAATTTATGCGCGGTAGCCGGTTCCATACTCTCCACTTCGATCAGGAAAAGAGTTTTATATTTGCGGGGACCATAACACAGGTAACCACCTTTCATCTCGGCATCCCGGATGATCGATTCGGAAACATAGTCGCAACCGCTGCCGTTCTTATGGATCGCCTCCCATACCAATGTCTTATATTTCACATTGGTAGTAGCTGGGAACGGCTCGTTCTGCATCCCCAACGTGCTCCACATATCGGCTATCGGATGCAAGATCGCGATATCCGCATACATGGTTCCATGTTGCAGAGCGGAAGCCATACGGCCTTTATAAGCGGTATAATATTTGAAATACGGCCACCAGTTGTTATTCTCGTTATAATAAGCCCCGTAACGAATCCATCCGGGGAACGGAGCTTCTTTAGGAGAATAGTTGAAACCGTGGAAGATAGAATGCGTCACACCGGAGATAGCCGTCTGGTCACCTCCAATCTTCAACAACTCCAATGTCATATTGAACACGGTATAAGTATTGGTCATCTCCTCGCAACTCACCAAGCGCTTTCCACGTAAGTGGGCAGCAGAAGACACATATTTATTAACCATCGTATAGGCACGGCCCCGGCGATAATCCTCTTCCGACATCTCCTCGCCCAGACGATGCCTCAACCAAGTCATCGTCCAGGATTCGCATTCGGGTATATCATAATCCAGACTGCTTTCAAGCGGGAAGAAACCACGTCCGTAGGCCTGTGCACGCGATTTCACATTCAGCCCCTTACACCAGTCCAGGTAAGTCTGTGTAAAACGCTCGCGCAGCAGTTCGGCTTTCGTGTATTCAAAATCATAACGCACACGCTGGATCGTATCGTCCAGTTCGGGTGTAAACTGAACCTTTGGTTCATAGGTCAACACATTCCCCATGCTACCCATCTTAAATAGGATGAAAGGCAGATAGGGTTGCACGTCATATCCCCGGCGTTTCTTGAATTCTTCCGCCATATCATACGACCAGTTCGATCCTTCCAGTTCCATGCTATCGGTAAACAGGGAACGGATATTGCCGGACAACGGACCCAAACGGTTCTGAATCTTATCCGACATATTATTCAAATACTTCTGCACGGCCGGCTTGTTGAAATGGTTCAACACCGGTCCCGTAGCACCGGGAGCACCATTGATCACTTCGAGGAAACCGCGTATCTTGACCAAGGCAAACAAGACATATTTTCCATCAGGCACTTTGAACTTGAACGTTCCGTCTACCTCTTTATCCATCAGATCGATAGCCTGATCAAGACTGCCAAACGGCTCAGGAACCAGCTGCAGGGAAACCAGCTCCATCTTCTTTCCAAGAAAAGGAGAACTGATAGCAGGATCGGCCGCACAGAACAGACCGTCGCGAGAGACTTCATAGTCGATCGGACCACTCAGCTTCTCGGAATAGTTCACTACAACATCCGCTCTCTCGTCTCCTGTCAGGAACTCCGCTCCGAACGGCCAGCCAGAACCGACGATCAGATCGCAGGTCATATCAAGCGACTTCGCCTCGTCAAAAGCCACCTTCAACATGTCAATCCATTCGTCGCTCAGCCAAGGTAACGACTTCTTTCCCAAATCGTCCGTGTCATTGCCGGGAAATTTTACCGGATTGATCTCCACTCCTCCGATACCCGCCTCCTTCAATATATGCAGTTCACGTTTCAATTCATCCGCTTCTACTTTATCTCCGTTCCACCACCAACGGACAAACGGGCGGTAAATGGATTGTGGATCACGAAACAATTTATATAGCTCACCGGAACGCAAGGCCGTCCCCGTCACCTCACCGGTTGCACTAACCGCACCCCATAGCGGCATACGGCTACCGACGGCACAACCGGCTGTCCATAAAACACTCTGTTTGATAAATGATCTCCTCTGCATAGTTTTTTCCTCCTTCTTATTGATCGCTTGAGACAGCTTTGCCGTCTGGTGTTATACAATTTGTAAATATTAGATTACGGGATGTCCCAGCACTCTCCAACGGATTCCCCGCCATATTAAAGTAGCAATCTGTCATCTTCACTCCGTCACAGCCGGAAATCGAGATTGCTTTCCGGTCCGATGCACCTGCATTCACAACGACTTTGTCGACTGTCACATTATGGCAATCCTTATATATTTCAGCAATGTTCGCTGCATCTTGTAAGGTGACCTGTTCGATTTTCACATCCTCGCAGCCTTCCATACAGATCAAAACTGGTGCATAATCGGATACATTTCCTTCGATATGCCCTTTTTGCAATTGCTCTTCCACGCTTGCCCGCACAGCGATGCTACGGCCATCGATAATGCCTTTTCCACCGATACCGATATTCTTTTGCTTGTCTGCATAAATAATCGCATTACATCCTCCTACCCCTTTAAAATCATAAACGGAGGGAACTGCAACCAAAACGGCCCCCTCTTCGATACGGATCGTCACATTCGACTTAAGCTCGATTGAACCAGTCAGATAACGGCCCACATAAAAAATAAGCCGGCCGCCTCCCTGTTCACTGATATAATCGACAGCTCGCTGGATAGAACGGGTATTGAGTGTCACTCCGTCCGATTTGATTCCAAACATCGCGACTTGGTAATCTTTAGCTGAAAGTCCCGCCACAAAGACCAAAAGGCCTATCACACTTGCAAATAATTTATTTTTATTCATATCGTCTCACTTTTTTGTTTTTAATCCTATACATCCTTCCAGTCCGATATCGTACTCTCATTTTATCACTTTAGACTTATAAGGGAATATCTGTTTCTTTCCCTCGCCCTCCGGCTCGATAAACCGGACATCCTTGAATGTCACCTCCCCGGCATCATCCATCACGATAGCCGGACGGTAATCTTTTTTCAAAGCCTTAAACGTCACATTATCAAAAGTGATTCCCTCGGCATGACGGATGTAGAAGCCCCAAGCCGGCAATTCCTTAAACTGCGAAAACTCCGGATAGGAAGTCGCCATTTCAGGAATACTGTCCAGTTCGGCCGGTGTCAATCCACGGTAAGCGTAGTAGGGATTACCACCTCCGGGAGAAACAATCTCGATATTCTGGAGTGTCACGTTCTGAATCTTATATTCCGGCAATCCAACAATGCTGGCGGGGGAGATATTGCGGGGAAGATCTTCGATCGGTCCTTCATAATTATATCCGGCATCCGGTTTGTCCATCGGGATCTCGGCATAGACATTCTTGATCGTAATATTCTTCATAACCGGTTTCTTCCCTGCACTCCAACGGTCACCGATACGGAGGTAGATCACATTTCCCGTATGAATGGAACGAACGCCATCTACTTCGATGTTTTCGATCAGAGCACCATCGACTGCTGCAAATGTTATGGCCGAACGATACGTATCATATATCTTGATGTTTTTCACTTTGAAGTTACGGAAACCACCTCTCGATACCGTCCCGAATTTCAAGCCACTGGCACTCGAACGTCCCACACAGTTCTCGACAACCACGTTCTGACACATGCTGTTCGCATCATGCGATTTAAAGCAAAGCGCATCATCCGCCGCATCGATAAAAGAGTTTTTCAGCACAACGCCGTCACAGTCTACCACATCGATACCGTCATTATTCCAATAGGATTTGCTATCCACGTGGATTCCGTCGACATAAAGATTCTTACACTGGTCGTATGTCTGGTTCCAGCTTGCCGGGTCCCGCAGGGTGATATCCTTGATTGTCACATTCTCGCATTCACGGAAATAGATGTTCTGCGGACGGTTCGTCTCGTTCGGACGGCCCAGTTTCAGTGGATCTTCGTAGATACCCCGCTGGATATAGTCCACCATATTGTTGGCTGTTTGAAAACCACGCCCGTTAATCGTCCCTTTCCCCGTTATACCAATATTCTGCTGCTTGACTGCGAAAATCATAGACATCCAACGAATATACGGATCTTTTTCGTAATCCCAAGGATTGGTCGATCCCAATAAAGTCGCTCCTTCTTCAAGATGGAGTGTCACGTTCGACTTCAGGTAAATCGTCCCAGTCTGATAATTACCCGCAGTAAAGACCAAGTGCCCCCCACCTTGTGCATTCACAAAGTCGATTCCTTTCTGAATGGAACTCGTGTTCAATGTCTTGCCATCCGCTTTCACACCGAAATCCGTGGCATAATAATCTTTGGCCGACAAGTGCAGTCCACACATCAAACCTAGGCAAAGAGAGAAAAATCTGTATCTGTTCATCATAATACGGTATTTACAAAAATAAGATTAATCCATGTTCCCATGTGTCTTTCACAATGGACAAAAATATTCACCCTCGCACAAATTTTATCTATGCTTTTGATATTTATAATTAAAAATTTGATACATCTTTGCAGAGTGCTATCATAAACAGAATGAGCCATGAAACAATTATTATTATCTTTATTGACCTTCTTTCTCTACATCGGATGCACAGAAAATAAAGTCGCATCTAAACTCGGAAATACCTATCCGGATATATTTCCGGATTATAAAGGAATAAGTATCCCCATCAATATTGCACCTTTAAACTTTACTGTCAGAAATTCCTCTCATATAAAAGCTGTTTTTTCCAACAATAACCAACCATTATTCAGCATCGAAGGGAAAAACAAAATCGATATACCCTTAAAGAAATGGCAACATATGTTATCCGACAATACTGGCAAGCAAATAGATATATCCATATCCGTATGGAATGAATCTTATCCGGAAGGTATACAATACAAATCTTTTCCTGTTTATATTACAACAGACTCTATCGACCCTTATATTGCCTACCGATTAATCGAACCAGGTTATGAATCTTGGCATGAAATGGATATCCGCCAAAGAGCTTTAAACTGTTTTAAAGAGGATATTATCATATCCAGCAATATGAATGAAAAAGGATGTGTCAATTGCCACTCATTCTGCAATTATTCCCCTACAGATTTCATGTTTCATGCACGGACTTCTCCAGGAGGGACAATCATTATTAAAAATAACCAGCCTACCAAAGTGCAATTATCGCAACTCGGATCATCCAAAGAAGGAACTTATCCCCACTGGCATCCATCTGGCAAATATATCATATTTTCAACCAATACCACCCGTCAGTCTTTTTATAGCCGAAACCCGAACCTAATAGAAGTCTACGATCTGGAATCAGACCTGGTCTTATATGATTTGGTCCATAACACAGTCATAACGGATCCCCGTTTCAACGGTCCGGCATCTTTCGAAACATTTCCAGCGTGGGCTCCTGACGGGAAACGCCTATATTACTGCACAGCTCCTGCCAGACAATTGCCCAAGAGGTTGAAAGAGATTAAATACTCTATTTGCAGTGTCTCCTTTAACCCGGACAACGGTTCTTTCGGAGAGACAATCGACACGATCTATACGGCACACAATAAAAGCGCTTCATTCCCCCGTATCTCACCAGATAACCAATATCTGCTTTTCACCGAATCGGATTATGCAACTTTCCCGATCTGGCATAAGGAAGCGGATCTGAAAATGATATCTTTACAAGGTTCTGCCCCCGTGGATACCGATATCTTAAACAGCACAGACGTGGAAAGCTATCACTCCTGGTCTTCAAACGGAAGATGGATCATATTCAGCAGCCGACGCCTTGACGGGCTTTACACCCGTTTCTTCATCGCCCACCTAGACAAGAACAAAAAGTTCAGCAAACCATTCCTACTCCCGCAGAAAGATCCTGACGAGAACAACCTCCGAATGAAATCATTCAACATTCCGGAATTTATCAAGGATAAAATCACAATCACCAGATCTCAGCTGGATCATACCGTAACCGATTAAAACGTACATAAAAATGAAAAAAGGAAACATCATACTTCTGGTCCTGTCAAGTATTTATACACTCGTTATCGAATATATGTTCTATCCCGAATATATTCGTTATCAGGAGGCAGGCGGATTATTCCTGATGACAAACGACTACCTGCAAAGTTATCTACTTGCTCCAACCGGATGGAACAGTCTGATAACGAACTTTTTGTCTCAGTTCTACCATCCGCTCTCACTGGGACTTTTCGTGGAAACAGGTTTACTTTTGATTACCGCAGTCATCCTCCTCCTCTACTTAAGGCAATGGAAAGCAGCACTGCACGGATGGATAATCACCGTACCGATCATCATGTTCTGCATCTATCAATATGCCTGGAACTTATCTGCACTATTACAATACAATCTATTCCTTTTGACACTCGTTTTTTATCTTTTCATCCAGAACAAAGTAATACGCTATACCAGCGCTTTGATCGCTATTCCTTTCTTATATCTTCTTTTACCGGAAAACTGCTTACTTTTATTGTATCTGTATGGAATTGTTTTCGAACGAATTTTCTTCAAACAAAAAGGCTTCCCTATGTTACCGGTTATAAATCTGGTACTTGTTGCCGTATGGCCTCTGTTATGGCAAAACTTTGTTTTTTACACCCCGGTCAATCAGTTGTACACATTCATTAATCCTGAATATGGAATGCGATATATTTACGTATACTATGCCTTGTTCCTAATTCCGCTCTGCTCTGTTTTCCTCTCCGGCAGAAAAGAAAACCGCTATATCTCTATCGCATTCCCCCTTCTCTTAATCGCATTCAGTTGTTACAGCATTTATTCTTCTCCCAACCGGGAAAGGGAGAAACGCCTGGCTGTACAACGGTATGCGGAAGAACAACAATGGGATCGGGTACTACAAACGATCCATACCAGTAACAGCAGCGAAGCCTACTATCATCCTTACCTGATGCTTGCCCTTAATGAAAAAGGTATCCTGCCGGAGCAACTCTTCCACTATCCAGTACAGTCAGCAGACCGCATTTATTTTCCGGCAAACGAATTGGGCGGAGCCAATTTTAACAGCCTTTTCGCCTATGCTCTCGGACTGAAACACGAAGCTCTCCACCAACTTGCACAAGCCAATGCCATGTCTCCACAAGGTCTTTCTTTCTCCCGGCTCAGAAGATTGATTGATTGGCAAACAGAATCCGGAAATCTTCCCCTGGCCCAGAAATATATGGACATCTTACAAACCTCCACCTGTCACAATCAATGGATAAAAGAACGAACCGAACGGATCTCCAAGTCCCTAACAACTTCCAAAGAAGCATACAAGGAAGATTTCATTATCGACGCATCTTCCCCCCTCATTCTTCTGACACAAGCGATAAAAGCCGATACAACCAACCGTAAAGCACTCGACTATTTGTTATGCGGCGTCCTTTTGGATAAAGACTTGAAAGGCTTTTATAATTTATTCCGGCAATACTTTCCACTAGGTGAAGCGATACCGATTCATTATCAGGAAGCTCTGTTAGTGGTCGACCTCATGTTTCCTCATTTGGAAGCCACCCGCAACTACCCGGTTACCCCAACCTGCAGGCTGGCTTTCGAAGACTTCGGCGTACTGATGTCACAACGTCCGAATACGGATCATGTACTCCGGCAAAAATACGGAAACACCTATTGGTATTATGGATTTATCCGTACCGCCTAAACTCGACACAAAATAAAAGCCCGGAAGCATTTCTGCCACCGGGCTTTAAAACAGATAGTTCTAATCAATATCCTTCATTCTGCGGGAAGTTTGCGCCAGAGTTCGCTTCAATTACCTGTAATGGTATCGGATATTGCCATTGATAATCCTGAATATTGGGACCTGCATCCTTCAATTCGTTTGTAGCTGCCGGGAAACGATATCCATATTTGCGGGTACGCTGTACCAACACCGGATTTTCTTTTGTCGACAGACGAGAGAGTGTTACTGCACGATGTTCTTCGCCATACAATTCACGGGCACGCTCATCCAGAATCTGACTGATATTCACTTCATCGGCAGTCAAAAGACGTGCACCGGCACGTTCGCGTACTTTGTTTAAATCTTGTACGGCCAGATCCGGCTTGTCCAACCAAGTATACGCTTCTGCACGGAGCAGGTAGGTTTCTGCCAGACGGAAGACATACCAATCTGCCCAGCCACCACGCCACCAACTGGCTTTCTGGTCAGCAACATTGGATTTATAATGCGGCCATCCGCTCCAGCAACGAATCGTATCTTTAACAAGAATATCACCTTTATCATTATACAATTGTACATTCTTTCCATACCATTCGGATTTACCTTCCAGACTTGGATTATTATATTTCAAGTCTGATACATGTACCCAGTTACCGGGTGCATGACGTAGATCGGTATCATCCAACGTCCAAATCATATTCTGATGATACCATGTAGAACGCAAAGAGCAAACGCCACGGCCATACTCCAGCAAATAAGGATTCTTTGTCTGATTATTATCAACAAAAGCAACCTCTCCGGCAGGAGTCGTAATCTGTCCGGATGCCGGGAACCAAGGTACCAACTGACGTTTTATTTCCAGTCCGGCAGCGGAACGCATATCGCTACCTGCATCATAACGATCGATTACAATATAAAGACATTCCTTATTTTCAGGCAAAGATTTATTGTCTGATTGATGCAAATCCCAAATCACATTTTTAGAAGCATCATTTTTATCCACACCAAAACGCTGAGTCATCAATTGATGTACGCCATCATTGATTACTTTATTAGCTGATTCTACTGCATCGTTAAATTCGCCCAATGCCAGATTGATTTTAGTCAGCAAATGATAGGCAGCAGCCTGTGTTACCATACCGATATACACATCATTAGACAAATATGGAGCAGTACGGTCCAAGTCTTCTTTCAGATATCGCAAGATGGCCTCACGCTTCGTTGAATAGAAATCATAACGAGGTCCGGTCACTTCATTCACAATAAACGGAATATCACCATACTGATGTACCAAACGATAGTAGCGGAATGCCCGGTGAAAACATCCCAAAGCTTCTATCTCTCCTCGTTGTGCTTCTGTCATTTCCGTATCCTTAGAACGACTGAGAATCGTATTGGCATCCTTAATGCCCTTATACAAATAAGTCCAATAGTTATTTATCTGACTGGCATTACCTGTTAGGGAAGCCGAGGGATTAATTTGCCGCACCAAGTCCACAGGAGCATTCGAAGCATCCGTACGTCCGTTCACACTCATTTCTGAAAAGAAATACTCTGAAAGGATACAAGGTTCGGCCGATCCTGCCGTAGGATAGTAGTCGAAGTAACGAACATCGCGGTTCAACATATCCGTACTTGTTTTCAGTCCCTCATACGAATTAAACGTATTTTCCGGCGTAAAGAAGGACAAAGGTTTAGGTTCCAACCAATCGGAACATCCGCTTGCTGCGAACATCACTCCAAGTATACCGGTATAGCCTAATGTATATTTTATTAATTTTTTCATTATCAGTTCCCTTTTTTATAATGTCACATTAATACCAAATGTTATCGTTCTCGGTGTATTGCTGTCCGAATTTTCCGGATCATAAGCAGGCCATCCGGTAAAGTAGCCTACATTCTTCACAGTCAGGTTCAGTCGTAGCGCTTCCATTCTCAACGGAGATATCAGAGCTTTCGGGAAAGTATATCCCACAGAGATGTTATCAAGACGCAGAAAATCAGCTTTCTTATAGATATAATAAGTCACACCACTCGGACTTTTTGCACCCAAACGAGGATAACTGTTGATAGGATTCTCAGCAGTCCAATAGTCACGCTTTATCTGATTTACCGTATTCAGCAAAGCATTGTTATTGGTGAAGCGATCCATCTTCTTCACATGCCCCAGATAGGAATACATACTGAATGAGATATCTAAGTTCTTGAACAACGTAAATTCATTACGCATATTCCAACGAACTTTCGGAGTCGTATTTCCCTGGAAAACTTTATCATCATTATTGTATTTATAATTCTGATCTACATCCAGAATCTTCGGATCACCGGGGATCTGGCTATATTTAGCTGCTTCTTCCGCTTCATTTTCCTGCCATACACCGATAACGTTGTATGTCCAGATGGAACTGATATCCTTTCCGATGAACCATTCGTTTTTGATATCGTCCATCTCTTTCCGTCCGATGACATTTCCGTTGTCGTCCAGTACATTTTCATAATCGCCGTACAGATGGTTTACTTTGTTGCGGTTTAAAGAGAAATTAAATGTGGTATTCCACTGGAAGTTCTTTGCATCGATATTCAAAGTCCTTAGGGAAAGTTCAAAACCTGTATTCTGAACTTCGCCCAGGTTGGCCATAACTTCACCGAAACCGATTGTTTCCGTGAGGCTGCGGTTGATCAACAGGTCGGAAGTAACCATTTTGTACACGTCGATATTACCGGAAATGCGGCTGTCGAGGAATCCGAAATCAAGACCGAAGTTAAAGGAACTGGTTGTT
>ENA-OROK01004012-OROK01004012.1-human-gut-metagenome-genome-assembly--contig:-NODE-4012-length-11090-cov-3.550249_pt1 | contig 11090 bp, 7 predicted proteins | sample MGYA00242127_ERZ509046 | MGnify/ENA primary metagenome ERZ509046 (study PRJEB26280, sample SAMEA2338728) | human gut metagenome | biome: human gut; feature: human-associated habitat; material: faeces... | reverse complement strand
CAACCGAAAGCGCCTCATCGACGATCAGGATTTCCGGGTCGATATTGATGGCAACTGCAAATGCCAGTCGGACAAACATACCGCTGGAATAGGTCTTTACCGGCTGGTACACATAGTCCCCGATATCCGCAAAATCCAGGATATCCTGCAGCTTTTCATCAATTTCTTTTTCAGAAAAACCGATCATCGTTCCATTCAGATAAATATTTTCGATGCCGTTGTATTCCATGTTAAAGCCTGCGCCCAGCTCCAGCAAGGCGGAAATTCTGCCGTTTACCTGCACAGTGCCGCTCGTCTCATGTAATACGCCGGTGATAATCTTTAAAATCGTCGATTTGCCGGAGCCGTTCGTGCCAATAATGCCGACAGTCTCTCCTTTATAAATGTCCAGACTGACATCCTTTAATGCGTAATGCGGCGTGGAAAGTTTCTTTTTTGTCAGTCCCAGGGATTCGATCAGACGGTCCCGGTTTCTGCGGTACAGCTTGTATACTTTGCTCACCCTGTCCACATGAATTGCCAGTTCTTTTTGTTCCATAACCAGTTTTCCTTTACATGATATCCGCAAAATGAATCTTGAGTTTCTTGAAAATCAGCGCGCCAATGCCAAACAGCACCACCGTGATAATCCAGAAATAAACCGTGGAGTAAAAATCCTCCCAGAACCACTGTTTTCCGTATACAGCGCTTCTGTAGCCCTCCACAATGTATACAAGCGGATTGATTTTCACGATCATCTGAAGCTTCATCGGAAAATCATTGATATTCCACAGCACCGGAGTTGCCCACATACCGACCTGCAGAAAGATATTGACAATGGACTGCAGATCCCTGAAAAAGATGACAACCGAGCAGGTCGTATAACTGAGTGCCAGTACAAAAACGAACATGCAGAAGCTGTAATAAAATACCTGCAGTGTATACAGGCTCGGATAATAGCCGTTCAATGCTGCCACGATCAGTAAAAACAGCACGAAAAACGCATGAATAAATGTCGCTGCAATAATCTTGATAATCGGCAGGATACTGATTTTGAATACGACTTTTTTTACCAGGTAATTATATTCCAGCAGCGATACCATTGCGCTGGTCAGGGCTTCGGAAAAATAAAACCAGGGCACCAGTCCCGCTGTCAGGAAAAGTACAAAAGGCACTTCCACGCCCTCCCGCAGGGGTGTGCTGGTATTTCCCATGATCTTGTCGAAGACGATGTAATACATCGCCACGGTTACCACCGGCTGTGCCATCGCCCAGACCGCGCCCAGGTAAGAACCCGCATATCTCTTTTTAAAATCGTTTTTCGCCAGCTTCCAGATCAGATGTCTATTCTGGAATAACTCTACCGGCAGTCCGGTAAATTTATCGTACCAGTGGATAAACGCAAAGCATGCCGCCGCAATGACAACGCAGGAGATGATCTTTTTCGCCAGCTCCTGGCTTTGATCCACAGCAGGTCCCGGATTCTTATGGAACACGATGAGCAGAGCCATGATCACTGCCGCTGTCACGAACAGGGCAATACCTGTTTTCTTACTGATTTTCACACTTTTTTTCATGCTCTTTTTCCTTCATGTACTGTTCCAGAGTGCCCCACTTGGTATCCTTCTCGGATAATATCAGTTCCATACCTTCGGGGATGGGCCATTCCACACCGATATCCGGCGTGTTATATGCAATACCGCCCTCATCATCCGGATGATAAAAATCGGTACATTTGTAGCAGAACTCTGCGTAATCGGACAGTACCAGAAATCCATGCGCGAAATTTTTCGGAATAAAGAACTGCTTCTTGTTCTCCTCAGACAAAAGTACACCATACCACTGCCCGAAAGTCTTGGAGCCTTCCCTCAGATCCACGGCCACATCATAGACTTCTCCGCGGATCACACGTACCAGCTTGTCCTGCGGAAAATGCTTCTGAAAATGAAGGCCTCTGAGAACTCCTTTTTTAGAAGCAGACTGATTATCCTGTACAAACACTTCCGGGATTCCCGCTGCTTTAAGATCATTGTAATTATAAGTCTCCATGAAATACCCTCTGGCATCACCGAATACCGTGGGGGTAATGATCTTCAATCCTTCGATTTCACATGTTTCTACTGTTATCTTGCCCATTTATTTCATCCTCACTCTTTATTATTTTCATTCATAGGTGATATTCATATCGACTCTGCCTTCGATACCGTCCACTTTTCCCTTGGAGGTATACTGCCAGGTCTTGTAATATCCCTGATATAACGGCACACTGCGGTACTCCGCAAGCCAGATATGATAGTTCTCCAGTCTGGCGGTCTGCAGATTATTGTTGTACCAGTTGCGGCTGGCATAGACGCCTGCCGTATATCCGGCATTTTCTACCGTCCGGCAAAAAGCCTCACATACCAGGGTTCTGGTCTCCGCATCCAGTCCGTCCGCCCGGCCGTTTCCTCCGGCACCCTCCGTATCAATAAATACAGGATAGCTCAGTTGGAAATCACGGATCAGCTCCAGCACGGCAGAAGCCTCTTCCACCGCCTCTTTCTCATCTGTAGCCTGGGTAAAAAAGTACACGCCCACCGGAATCCCAGCGGCTGTTGCACCTTTCATGTTGGCGACAAACTGTGGATCCTCCACCAGACTTCCCGTAACCGAACCGCGGTAGCCCGCACGAACGATGGCAAACTGCACTCCGGCATTTTTCACCTTATCCCAGTCGATAGTGCCGTTCCACTTGGACACATCGATGCCGACCTTCGCATTGCCGGATGTAGTCTGCAGCTTTTGGATCTCGGTCTTGTCCGCATCTGCCAAAGCTCCTGCCACAGCACTGTCCTCGGCATCCGCATCGACTTCATCCTCTGTCTTGATCAACAGAGAAATATCATCAATGGCCAGATATTCCACTTTTTCTTTTACATGCACTTTGGTCTCGGTGATGGGAACTTTATATCCTTCGATGGGTAACAGTTCCATATAATAATCGCCGGAATCCAGATCAGCAATGTAGATCACGCCGTCCTGATCCAGATCCTTGTAATCTCCCAGACCGTCCACCCGGACATAGAAACTCTCTCCGGTCACCGGTACACCTTCATTGTCCACGATCTGGATACGCAGATCCTTTTCCACGGAAGTCGCCACCAGTGACAGGCGGTGGCTGTTATCTTTCGCCGCCTCCAGGATCGGATTCACATCCGGATCAAAAAACGTATTATCTTTTAAAAAGGCTTTCAGGTCATTGCCGATCCTGCCATCCGCTTCCGCGGTGTCCGTCTCCCCGGTGCCCTCCGGCACGGGATCCACTGCTTCGCCGTCACCTGCATTCTGCGCTCCGGACACCGCCGTGTTCTGGCCGGATGTGGGGGACAGTTGTTCCCTGTTCACATACATTACTGCCAGTGCCACCAGCAGGATCACCGCCATGGAGGCCAGGATCCCCATTTTCCGCAGCTTAGAGTCCATTTGCTACCTCTACCAGATATTTACCGTAATTCGTCTTCAGCAGCGGCTCTGCCAGTGCCAGCAGCTGCTCTTTATCAATAAATCCACGTTTGAAAGCGATCTCCTCGATACAGGAAATATACAATCCCTGTCTCTTCTGGAACGCTGCCACGAAATCTGCCGCATCCAGAAGTGCATCGTGATTGCCGGTATCCAGCCATGCGAATCCACGACCCAGAGTCTCTACCTGCAGGGTTCCTCTGTTCAGGTACTCGTTATTAATACTGGTGATCTCGATCTCACCTCTTGCGGAGGGCTTTACGTTCTTCGCGATCTCCACTACATCGTTATCATAGAAATACAGTCCGGGAACTGCATAATTGCTCTTGGGATGCTCCGGCTTCTCCTCGATAGAAAGTGCCTTGCCGTTCTCATCGAACTCCACTACGCCGTATTCTCTGGGATCGCGCACATAATAACCGAAGATGGTCGCGCCTTTTTCTCTGGCGGCTACTTTACGAAGCACTGCCGAAAAGCTCTGCCCGTAGAAAATATTATCTCCCAGTACCAGTGCCACTCTGTCGTTGCCGATGAATTCCGCTCCGATGATAAAAGCATCCGCGAGGCCACGGGGTTTGTCCTGCACCGCATACTCGAGACGCATGCCCAACTGACTGCCGTCTCCCAATAACTCTTTGAATACCGGAAGATCTCTCGGGGTGGAAATGATCAGCACCTCTTTGATATCTGCCAGCATCAGGGTTGACAGGGGATAATAGATCATCGGTTTATCGTACACCGGCATGATCTGCTTGGATATTGCTTTTGTCAAGGGATAAAGTCTGGTTCCGGAACCTCCCGCCAGTATAATTCCTTTCATAAAAACCTCCTTAAAATACTTGTTTTTTAACACACCGAATGGGAACGACGTTCATCGTTCCCATTTAGCAGATATTCTTTACTTTTCCTCATACATTTCATTGTAGTATTTCTGGTAATCGCCACTGGTCACATTGTTCATCCAGTCTTCATGCTCGAAGTACCAGGCGATGGTCTTGCGGATGCCTTCCTTGAACATGGTCTCGGGATACCAGCCGATCTCTGCCTTGATCTTGTCCGGCGCGATCGCATATCTTCTGTCATGTCCCTTACGGTCTTCCACGTAAGTGATCAGATCGTTGTTGATATGTGCCTTGCGGGGATCGGAATCGGGAAGCATCTCCTGTAAGGTCTCAATGATAATATGGATGATCTCGATGTTCTGCTTCTCGTTGTGTCCGCCGATATTGTAAGTCTGGAACAGTCTTCCCTGCTCCTGTACCATGTCGATGGCCTTCGCATGATCCTCTACATACAGCCAGTCGCGGACATTTTTGCCGTCTCCGTATACCGGAAGCTTCTTACCGTGAAGGGCATTGTTGATGATCAGAGGGATCAGCTTCTCGGGGAACTGGTAAGGTCCGTAGTTGTTGGAGCAGTTGGTGATATTGGCAGGGAAATGATAGGTATCCATGTATGCCTTCACCAGCATGTCCGAGCTTGCCTTACTTGCGGAGTAAGGACTGTGGGGATCGTAAGGCGTGGTCTCATAGAAGAAAGCATTGTCATCATCGGGAAGAGATCCGTAGACCTCATCCGTAGATACATGCAGGAACTTTTTGCCCTCCTTGAAGCTGCCGTCCGGAAGCTCCCAGGCTGCCTTGGCACAGTTTAACATCACTGCGGTACCCAGCACATTGGTCTGTACGAAGATCTCCGGGTTACGGATACTTCTGTCTACATGGCTTTCGGCTGCGAAATGTACCACGCGGTCAATATCGTTCTCCGCGAAAATTTTGCTGATGGCTTCCTTGTCGCAGATATTTGCCTTCACGAAAGTGTAATTGTCACGCTTCTCCACATCCTTGAGATTCTCCAGGTTTCCCGCATAGGTCAGGGCATCCACATTAATGATACGGATCTCGTTATCGTATTTTTTGAACATGTAATGAATGTAGTTGGAACCGATAAAACCGGCACCGCCTGTTACCAGATAAGTTCTCATTTTCTCTCCGTTCTGCGCAGGTGTGCGCATTTTGCTATAGATAGTGATATTCTACCATAAAATGGGGTGGATAGCAACACGGGCTATCGTCCTGCCTGCGAGCAGTCTCACTGACTGTTCATTGTAAATATTAACACGGCTTCTCCGCACTTCGTGCTCTCGAATCCGTGACACCCATTCGCATTCCGGACTATCGTCCTACTTGCTCATGTGTGTTTGATTTGCTAATAAAGCACCAGAACCGCCTGCGAGCAGTCGGTCTTGGCTTTATTGCAAATCTTAATATCCCAGGTAGCTGATATTTAAATCGACTTTGCCGCTGATACCGCTGACTTTTCCGTCGGATCTGTACTGCCACAGATCATATCTGCCGGTATAGGTCGGGGTCTTGGCATACTGTGCCAGCCAGATCTTGTAACCGCTCAGAGCACCTGCATCCATCTTGGATGTCAACCATGTCTTGTTGGCATAGACACCGGGAGTATATCCCGCATTCTTGATCGTGTTGCAGAATGCCTTGCAGACTGCGGTTCTGGTAGCAGAATCGATGGCATCGCCTCTTCCGCCGCTGCCTTCCACATCCAGGAATACCGGATAAGAAATCTTATATCCGCTGATGCGGTCCAGTACCATGGATGCTTCCTGTACTGCTTCTACCTCATCCACTGCCTGCGTGAAGAAGTATACACCTACCTTAAGACCAGCTGCCGTAGCTCCCTTGATATTGGTCTTGAACTTGGGATCCTCGATCAATGCTCCCTGAGATGATCCACGGTATCCCACACGAATGATCACATAATTCACTCCGGAATTCTTAACCGCATTCCAGTCAATGCTGCCGTTCCACTTGGACACATCAATGCCCATAGTACCTGATCCCACTACCAGGGAACCGTCACTTGCGAAGTTATATTTTGCACCCTGGATGACCTGCTCACCGGTCACCTTGCTGCCGTCTGCCTTGAAGAAATATACCTTACCGTCTAACGTCTGCCATCCGGTATATCTGGCCTCCTCCATGAGGAAAAACTTTGTGGCAGTGTAATAATCCGCATACGCTGCCGCCCGGTATTGGTTGTCACCGATGGATACATACAGCTGTCTGCCGCTGGTATCCTTTAACGGTGTTTTTGTATCCTCTCTGGGATTCACATCGCCCGCTACCGTAACTGTAAAGGTGGCTTTTGCTTCCGCGCTGCCCTCCTTATATGTGACAGTGATGGTTGCGGTTCCTTTTTTCACACCGGTAACAGTGATCGTTTTGCCACTTACAGCTACCGTGGCAATATTCTTATCTCCGGAATCTGCCGTTATGGTTCCGCTTCCGCTGACAGAGGCTGTTACAGCAGCCGTAGATTTCGGATAAACGGTTACAGCTGTCTTATCCAAAGTAATCTTGATTCCATTAGTGACCTTCACTGCCAGATCCAGTGTCTTAGTCTCAGTTCCCATCGTTACGGTGACTGTGATCTTCGCATCACCGGCTGCTACACCTTTCACTGTGATCTTACCGTTTGCATCTACCGCTGCAGTGGCTGCTTTATCATTGGAATTTGCAGTGATCTTATAAGTTGCACCTGTGAAATTTGTAACTTTAACCTGTGCTGTTGCTTCTTTTCCTGCTTCTACGTTCAGGGATGCCGGTTCCAAAACAGCGGTCGGCTTTTGGACTTCCGTAACAGTAACTTCCCAGGTAAAGGTCTTCTGTGTGCTTCCTACCTGTGCATATGCTGTAGGAAGGCTGCCGCCTCCCACGGACTGCGACTCACCTGAGGAGCTACCATCCTCCCCTGTTCCTCCTGAAGATGTACCCGAATCCGGTGTTGTGGGAGTCGGCGTCGGTGTCGGAGTAGTCGTTTCTCCCGTCCCCGGTGTTGTTGGAGTCGGCGTCGGTGTCGGAGTAGGTGTAGGTGTCGACGTAGGTGTAGGAGTCGGCGTAGGTGTAGGAGTCGGCGTAGCACTGCCAGCCTCCGTATACGTACAAGTGATCGTTACAGGTCCACCTGCCTTCACGCCGGTAACCACACCATTATTTACACTGGCCACCGCCGCATTATCGCTGCTCCAGCTAACAACCGTGGCTCCTGCCGGCGGATTCAGCTGCTTGGTCTCTCCTACCTTGATACTTATCTGTTCATTTGCTATGCGCAGGAATCTTCCACTATAAGCCGTCTGTTTTTCCGGATTTACCACGGTATCCTTTGTTACCTCTCTATAAGTAGGAGGTAATTTCTTACTTTCTACCCACTGCACGGTATCTTCCAGAATAGACTCCACCACAGTATCATTTTTCATGGTGTCCTCTTTTGCTGCATTGATCTCGGATTCCTTCTTGATCTCGTTTGCCACATCGACCTTTTTATAAGCGATATTCTTTCTGACTTCTACCTTCTGGGTACCGGTAGGCAGTGTGTAATCCTTATATTTTTCATCGGTCAGGGTATTTACCGCTACCGTATAGTTGCCGGGGGTAATGCCCTTCTTGTAGATAATACCGTCCATATCATCATCGGTCCAGGTATCAGATTTACCTTTGGGATCCGTGATCGTCACGCTGAAAGGTACATTGGAGATCAGTTTACCGCTCTTTTTATTGGTAAATTTGATCTTTAGATCCTTCTGCACGGAGACCAGTTCCAGTTCAACGGTACCACCGTTAGTATACTCGGCCTCATCATATTCTTTTTGTTCCTCATTCTCATCATCGACTGCATTGGCTGCTGCGATCTTCGCAAGCTTTGCATCTGCCACTGCCAGCATACCCTGCTCACCGATCATCTGGATGCCGTCCAGCTGGCTGCCCACACTGACGAACTCCGATACCTGATGATCCACCATACGTGCGCTGGCATATACACTGCCTGTCACAATGGCCAAGATCAGCACTGCCACACCGGTTGCCGTCATAATGCGGTCCATGGTACTCATGTTCAGGAATTTGGTCCAGATAGCAGCTATTTTATTGCCACCCTGCTTTTTACTCTTTTTCCCTTTACCGCCACGAGCAGGTGCCATATCATCGTCGGCATAGTACTCTTCATCGTCGGCGTAATATTCTTCGCTGTCCTGGTCTCCGATATACTCCTCGTCGTCGGCATAGTACTCTTCGCCATCCTCGTCTCCGGTGTACTCCTCGTCGTCGGCATAGTACTCTCCGCCGTCCTCGTCTCCGGTGTACTCCTCATCGTCGGCATAGTACTCTCCGCCGTCCTCGTCTCCGGTGTACTCCTCGTCGTCGGCATAGTACTCTTCGCCGCCCTCTTCTCCGGTGTACTCCTCATCGTCGGCGTAGTACTCTCCGCCGTCCTCTTCTCCGGTGTACTCCTCATCGTCGGCGTAGTACTCTTCGCCGTCCTGCTCTTCATCCCAATCGTAACCATCCCGTACGTCTTCTTCCCAGTTACGGTCCGGACGTTTTGTATGGTTAAATAATTTTTTCATTTTATCTATCCCTTCTGCTCATAATTCTTCAATGTACTTCAGTGTAACAATTCCGTAACATTATAACATTCTATTTCCGCCGCTTCAAGCTGTTCGTCCATTTCTTCAGAATTTCTTAAATCTTTCTAATATTGTGGACTTTCTTTCCGTATAATAGTAAAATCAGAATAACTCTTTTTACCACTTAAAAACAGATACTTAAAACGGAGAGATGGAATGAAACGAGACGAACACGTGAATGACATGCCTGATATTGAGATTATAGACCTGGAAAATGAAACTGTGCAAGACACAGATTTTGGGAAATCCGATATTTCCGATGATTTCGAGGGGAATCCGGATGATGAATATGAAGAAAATGACCGGGAAGAGGAGGAAGAGGAACATCCCGCTCCTAAGGGTATCCGGCGTTTTCTGAATCTTCATGTCCTTTTTGCCCTGGTATTGCTTGTGGTGGTAGGCCTGCTGGGTTATCGCATTACGCATTGGGGACAGCGGGTAAGCCAGTCGGATATTTTCAAGGACGGACAGGGATCCTATGATGACAGCTGGGATTCTATCCTCCCCCTGACCGATGAGAACGGTAAAATGATAGTAAACGATGCTTCTAATATTGTCGTGTTCGGAAATGCACCCTTTGCCGATGACCGCGGTTCTTCCGACAATCTGGCCAGACTGATTGCCAAGGAGACCGGTGCTACCGTATACAACTGTTCCATCAGTGGAAGTTATCTGGCCGCGCAACACACCAATTTTGATCCCACCCTTGCCCCTATGGATGCTTACTGTCTGTATTGGCTGGTGAATCTGGCCGCCGGAGTTCCCCTGGACGGCTATTACAATGATGCTGCAGAAGCTTTGGGTGACAAGACTCCACCCGAAGCGGAAGAAGTCGTAAACACTCTGAAAACTTTGGATTTCAACACCATTGATACCGTGGCGATCATGTATGATGCCACCGATTATCTGATGGGAAATGCTATGTATAATGATGACAATCCTACGGATCCTACGCAGTTCACCGGCAATCTGGAGGCAAGCCTCGAAGTCCTGCAGCGTCTGTATCCGCAGATCCGTATTATTGTAATGTCTCCTACTTACGCATATGCAATAGATGAGGATGGCAATTATGTAAGTTCCGATATCTATATTTATAATGGTCGCGATGTTTTATCCACTTATGTGATCAAAGAATGTTATTCCTCCAACCTTCACAGTGTTTCCTTTATGGATAACCTGTACGGAAGCATCACAGAAGATAATGCCAAGGAATACCTGACCGATAACCTGCATCTGAACGTAAAAGGACGAAAGCTCATCGCCAAACGTTTTGAGTACTTCCTGAACTACTATTCCAAGGGTTACGCTTCACAGGAATAATAAATAGAATCGTTGATCGCATACTTCTGCCACCCGGATGCCAATGATATGCTCCTGTCAAATAGACAGCGGGCATATCAATTCCCGGGTGGTATTTTTTGTTTTTGGTATTTTGGGCTTTTTTGGCTTTTGGTATTTTTGCTTTGATGTTCCGGTCTTTACCGTCTGAAATTCATTTTGTGCTGTAGAAGCAGTAAATTTGAAGTGATTTTCTTTTGCAGTGACTGATAATTACTGCCGGAATGGAAGCATCCTATGTCGAAGCAGTAATTTTAACAACTATCTCAGGCATTTTTCGATATAAATACTGCCTGGATTTCTAAAATCACTTTCCTGACGGTAATATACTTGTCTTACTAACTTGAGAATTACGAAAGCAGAGCAGAGCACAGGCATAGTGAGGACAGCGATGGGAGATTGCGCACAAATCGCTGTCTTATTCGTTATGCGGGGCTTAATCATCAATTATGGTCAATAAAGCCCCGATAGTTTTCGTTACGCGGGGCGTGATCATCAATTTTAGTCAATAAAGCCCCGATAGTTTTCGTTACGCGGGGCGTAATCATCAATTTTAGTCAATAAAGCCCCGGCAGCTTTCGCTATACGGGGCGTGATCATCAAATTTAGTCAATAAAGCCCCGATAGTTTTCGTTATGCGGGGCTTAATCATCAATTATGGTCAATAAAGCCCCGATAGTTTTCATTGCGCGGGGCGTGATCATCAAATCTTGTGTGTAACGCCCCATACCTTGGTTTAAGGGCACAGATGAGCTTCTTCCTGTCACCTGTGCCCACGCTGAGGTGG
>ENA-OROK01004010-OROK01004010.1-human-gut-metagenome-genome-assembly--contig:-NODE-4010-length-11098-cov-3.096622_pt1 | contig 11098 bp, 8 predicted proteins | sample MGYA00242127_ERZ509046 | MGnify/ENA primary metagenome ERZ509046 (study PRJEB26280, sample SAMEA2338728) | human gut metagenome | biome: human gut; feature: human-associated habitat; material: faeces... | reverse complement strand
TCATTCAATGCAAATTTTAGTTCCCTTTCCGTAGCTTTTCTCAAATCCATTCCCTAAGCCGCTTGTCTAACTCCTTTAGCTTTTATGCACTGGAGATTTTAATTCGCGTCGGATTTAGAATTTTGCAAAAAATCTTCAGAGGGGATTCACAATAAAAAAAAGTTAAAAAATGTCCCCTATAATATTTATCCACACTTCCCCATAGAATACCGCCGCCGCGAAAGCCGCCGATAGGTATTCCGAATGCGGAAGGCGGATTACACCTGCATAAAAAAACGGCGGACAAATATCCGCCGTTTCTATCAGGAGTTCATCAGGCTACCCGCGCTTTCTGCGATATGCCGCAAATGCGAGAGCTACCGCTCCCAAGAGGGCGGCTATGGCGGCCGGCTCCGGGACTTGGCTTATGGCGTAGGAGCCTAAACTGTCAACCGTAAAGCTTGCAAAGCCGTCATTATATTCAATGTCTGTATCGTAAATATCCCATACGCCGCCTTCGGACTTGTGCCACGCCATCAGATTCGAGAGCTCGACATCTCCGACATACGCGCTGAATACAACAGTCCATTCTCCAGATTGGTCGTACTCCGCATCGATTAAATATGCGGCCTTGACTTCGCCGGAAATGCCCGCGGTATCGGCAGTTTCGCTTATGGAGTTTATAAGAATCTCCTTCTCTCCCATATTCGCCACGTTAAAGTCGAGGCGGAGAGTGGTATTTTCGCCCGACATATACCGTACAGAAGCGACGTCGTCGTCTCCCTTTCCGACAGTTACTTCGGAAATCGCTTGGGAGATTATGGCGGTTTTTCCGGCGGTAAATTTGCCGTTGGAGAAAGTTCCGCCGAACGCGTTTACCGCGCCAGCACCCGTGTACGACGATAGGGCTACCGACGCGCCGTCCGCGAGAGAACCGCGCTTGAGCGAAAAAGTTCCGTCGTTTGCCACACCGGTTTTCAAGAGCTGGTCCGCCGCGGAACCGAGCACGATTGAAAGCGACGAATTGGAGGCGATGTTGATGGCCGTCCCGCCGTCGGACTGGGCGTATTCAAATAATTCCGCACTGGAGCCCGCCGAGACATTTATCTTATCAAAATTCGCCACCTTGAGCGCCGAAGTCCCGTTGTAGGCCTGTTCCGAAGTGCCGAGGTTGAGCGTTTTCACGCCTTCGACGGTATCGTATTCGCTGTTCCAGCCTGTTCCGGTTATAGTTCCGCCCACCGTCGCATTGCCTACGAGAGTTATATTTGAGTTTCCTTTTATAACAGAGGGCCAACTTGCGCCGTCGCCCCAGCCGCCGCCATATACGTTATTGCTGATTACGGCATTTGAGCCAATAACTATATTTGTCGAACCGTTTACAACGGCAGGTATAGCGCCGTTGGAGATTCCGCAACCGCCCGCCGTAATTGAAGAAACTGTCGCGTTTTGGACGCTTATGTTTACGTCGCCGCCGATTGTAGTTCCGGACGCCGCGCCGTATACGGAATCCACAGAGCCGCCGTTGATATTGAGGCTTACGTTGCCGTCGACATCGCTGTACATAGCGCCGGAAGCTACTATCATATCGATCTTGCCGTTATTTACGGTTAACTCCACCGCGCCGACTTTGCTCGTCCCTATGGGTTCCGTTCTGCCCAAAACCGTCTGTTGATTGCCTCCGTTGCCGCCGTATACAAAGTGCAGAGCGGTATTTTCGCCGTCAATCACGGTCTTGACGGTGCCGGAGACGACCGCCTCGCCGCCGGTAAGCCCGCCTACAAAGCTGCCCTCGTTCGTCGCGTCGGTTATGTTATTTACTACGTCTCCTGAAACTTTGAGCTTCCCGCCCTTGGCGATAGAAGTGCGAGTTCCTAAGATGCTGCCGCTGAGGTTTTGGGTAATGCCCTCTATTTGCGCCGTAGAGCCCGCCGAGACGTTTATCTTATCAAAATTCGCCACCTTGAGCGCCGAAGTCCCGTTGTAGGCCTGTTCCGAAGTGCCGAGGTTGAGCGTTTTCACGCCTTCGACCGTCCCCCCGTTGAGGCCGCCGCCATATAGAGTTCCGTTAATTACGGCGGTTGAACCGGTGAGGCTTATCGTGGAATTTCCCTTTACGGATGTTCCGACCGCGCCGCCGCCGTACACGTCGGCGTTTATTTCGCCCCCGGAAATATTGACGGCAGTGTTTCCGGAAACGCTTGAATATTTCAAACCGCCGGCGTAAACATCGCCGTTGAGCGTTCCGCCCGATATGTTTATATTCGAGGACTTCACCCCGCTTTCATCAGTCCTGCTTGCACCGCCCGCGATGATTCCGTCCACTACGGCGTTGTCCGAAACATTGACGGTGGTCGTCCCGTTCACAGACGCATACGAACCGCCGGTGGCAAGAATAGATTCGCCGTCGTACGCGCCGATATGCGCGTCGCCGCCGACATTAATCACGACGTCCCCGTTAAGAACCATCTTCTGCTTGGCGACAGCCACATCGCCGGCATTATTTGAGTTTATTCCGCCGCGGATATGGTTTACCTCTCCGCCGGATATGTCGATTGTGACGTCGCCGGAAACCCCGTTAAAATTTTCCGCATTCGGCGTATTTGAGGAATAGTTGGACCCGTATATTGTCCCGACTTTTCCGCCCTTTACGCTGATATTTATATCGCCTTCGACTTTCCCGCCGAATTGGTCGCCCCCATAGATGTTGGAAACGGATCCGTTTTCGACGGTGATTGAGGTATTGCCGACATGCACGCCGCCTCTGCCCCCGCCGACGAGATTCTCGACTTCCCCGGACTTTACGGTGAGGCTTATATCGCCCTTTACGCTTGCGCCGTCCGCGCCGCCGCCCGTGAGCGAGTACATCTTAACGCCGTCTACCACGATATCCGCGCCGTCCCCCATAGAGGAGCCTTCGCCGGAGCCGCCTATTGCGACATTGCCGGCGGTATTCCCCAAGACGGTTGTCGAATCGAACGTATGCGATATTTTTTCGGTTGCGGAATATTCATTATTGCCGCCGAAGTAAATGTAGCCCCCGTTGGCGCCGAGAGTCCCGCCGTCGTTTGAGTTTTTGCCTATTATGGGAGTGTTGCCGTACATGAATACGGAGCCGCTCGTAGTGGTATTTGACGTAGAATATACCGCGATATTTTTCTTTTGCGCCCCGTCAATGCCGGCAAGCTCGAGAATCCCCCCTGTGGAGCCGGAGAAGTTCACGCTATCAGCGAGTTGGGATTCAATTCTTATCGAGGAGCCCCCGGAAGCCGAGTAGCCGCCGGTGAATTCGGAAATGTTGCCTCTGACGACGACGTTTGCGGGCGCGGCGTCCTTTAAAATTTCAGTGCCGTCGACGAGCGTGATGTCGACGCTTTTATCCGCGCTTAGCGTCCCCGCCCCGCTAATTTTGCCGTTTAAGACATAGTCGCCGTTTGTGAAAAGCGCCCTGGCGCCTTCGGCGAGCTCAAATGAAGCGTTTGCGGGATTATTAGTCTGGGATACAAATATTATCGCTGGATTTTGCGCGTCATGAGCCTTGAAGATGGAAATTTTTCCAGAAAAATCCGACATATCCGCAGTTGGCGCCAAATACAATCCAGATGCGACCCACAATTCGCCAGAGCCTAAAATTTTATCGGCGTCAAAGAGGCTTAAAGCAGACGCCGTATATTTGGATTCGAATATGCCGTCGATAGTGAATTCGCCTACATTGTACACGGGGCCGCGGTGGATATAGCCCGAAGCGTCTTTATAGTAATACCCGCTAGCCGATATGTACGATCCGGAATCCACTAAATAGGAATCCTCATTTTCTATCGACACCACAGTTTGAGGTTCTGCCGCCATTGCAGCTCCCGCAAATAAAGGCAGCAGCATAAAACCAATTAGTTTGTCTTTCATTTTATAGATTCGTCCTCCGTTTTCCCTTCCCTATTGGCTTGAAATAGACCCACATATTGCGAGGCAATAGCATGTAGATCTAAATTAAAATATTTCTTAAAATGTTTCCGGGGCCTACATTGTCAAGCAAACTATACCTTTATATGAATATTTTCTACCTTTTTTCAAAACGCCAGTGCATAACTGACGGTAGATGTTTTTATATATTGTTAGTTTTTGTAAATATAAAAGTTTAAGTTGTTGATTTATTTACTTATTGCCCCCTAGGGGGCGGCGCACTTTAGTTCGTGAAGATAATCGCTTGGACTTTTCCAATTTAGTGTCTTTCAGGGGCGAGAGTTGATCTCATTCAATGCAAATTTTAGTTCCCTTTCCGTAGCTTTTCTCAAATCCATTCCTTAAACCGCTTGTCTAACTCCTTTAGCTTTTATGCACTGGAGATTTTAATTCGCGTTATTATTAACCGAAAAAGAACTAAAAAAGCTTTTTAAATAATGCGCTTCAAAAGCCGCAAAAAAATTTTCCCGAAATAAATATTCCCGCTAAAAATGGTTTTGACTTGCGAGTAATTTTTTAAATACTTATCGAGTTTTTTATCAAGAGTTCATTGGAAAAATAAAACTGCGATTCGGAGGAGTTTCTCAAAAAAAATGACTGCGAATTTTCTTCAAATGCAATGCGCCTTAATATGGAGGTTGATTTAATCGGCAGTTGGTAACAATTTTGCTCGGGTGGCGGAATGGTAGACGCAGCGGACTTAAAATCCGCTGGCTTAACGGCCGTACGGGTTCGAGTCCCGTCCCGAGTACACTCCGTTTTTTTTACTCGCGGGCGCAATTTTTCTCTTCATATAAATTTTAACGCGAGAGAAAAAATATTTTAAATTCCAATTCTCTTATTTTGCGGCGGTTCTTGTGCCTAAATATTAGCGCACGCAAAACCCGCATATTTTGTTAAATCTTAAACTTTCTCAGCCCAGAACAAAAGTCTGGCTCCGACTTCCATACAGAATCAGAACACGCAAGCGCAAAAATTAAAAAATCAAAGCGCACATTGCAAAATCAAAAAAATCGACTCGTATTCTACTTTTTCATTACTCACAAAAAAGGCTGCAAAAAGTCCTTTCCGGCACACAATAAATCCATATTTAAATTGACTGATTTTTAGGAGAAAATATTTTTGAGTTATGAATATTTTTAAGTCTATAGCTTGTATTTCATTCTTTCTAATATCCTGTATCGCCTACGCGCAGTCCAATACGGGAAAAGATAACAATCTTGAAGACTTTCCACGTTTGGAAGGCGAGAAATACGACTCCGCAAGAATACAGCGCGCAATAGACGCCTCGGCATTCCGCGTCCTAAAAATTCCCGCGGGCGACTATCTGTTGGACAAGCCGCTTCAAATTGCGAATTGCGCATCCCTCGATATGCACAAGTCGGCAAATTTCTCGCCCGTATCCGAGATGGATTTTATGCTTACTTTCGACGGCGCGCGCGGTTTTTTAGGGAAGCCTCCTTTCCCATTCGGCGAGGACCACAATCTGTTTATAAAAGGCGGAAACTTCAACTGCAAGGGAATGTCCGGCGGAGTTCTCATAATGAACTACCACCACTTTACCTATAAGGATTCCACTATACGCAACGCAAAAACGGCAGGCCTTAGAGTTGACAGTTCCCTAAAGCCTGGCGGGCAAGGATACGAACTGGTTGCGAGCAATATATACTTGCGATGCACAATGAAAGGGCTTGCCGGAAATGTAGGCATACTGTCGAACGACGGCGACAACCACTTTATAGATTGTATTGTAATAGACTACACGACCGGAATATATGTGCGCAATGGCGGCGGATTGAGATTGACGCGCTGCCATGTATGGGGAGGGCCGATTCCTCCCGCAAAAAAGGGCGAACTCCCCGAAATGCTAAAAGATTCCGTATGCTTCAAACTAACTGCCGGCGACACTCTGCTAACGGACTGCTATGCCGATACGGGCATGACAGGCTTTTTAGTCGACGGCTACCAAGTGCGCCTAATAGGCTGCTCGTATTACAACAATTACAGAGCATTTAAAATGGACAATCCTGTTGCAGTAGAGCACAAAAAGGGGAAATTGTTAGTTCAAGGCTGCCTTTTCACAAAAACATCGCCCCACGCAAAATTATACAAAGGTAACGGGAGAGAATTAATCTGGAATAGCAACATTATAAACGGATTCAAAGAGAGCGAATTTGGACTGCCGGAAAATATCACAGACTATCCGGATATCAGGGTAGATTTCTATTAAAAACACTCCATCACCAATAATTCCGCACGGATAAGGCATACAAAGTCGCCGGAACGCAAAATAAAATTTTTTGCCGCAAAAAAACGCGGGGAGTATTGCTCCCCGCGTTGATTTTTCATTATATTTCACAACCCGACTGCCTAAAAATTTACCTCCACGCGAGCCCCCACTACATACGCCGCGCCCGAAGCTCCATTGCCGGGATTCATAAATATCTGCATGTCCGCCGAAAGAGGTAAGTAAATTTAGTCTCATAAAAGTTAGATTAGTCTAACTTGTCAATTAAATTATTAGCCTTATCTAACTTTTATGGGGAAATCTTTTCTCTTCTCCGTTGGCTTAGCTGGCAAAAGTGCTAAGCGAAAGGTTTTCTGATAAGGAAGAAACCCCGCAGCACCCTGACCCTTTCCGCCCCCAAACATGCATTTAAAATAAAAAAACTGCGCATTGCGCGATGAAAGCGCAGATAATTTTGGGGAAAGTACAGAGTGCCGCCACGCACTAAAACCGCCGCACTTACTTTAATTGACAAACAAAATATCGCGCATCCCCCACAAAGTATTGCACACCCTTGTACATGTCTATTGTACTACACCTTGCATTTTGCAATACTTGCAGCCTATCTGTTTTTCAACCTGTCTATGCATTTCCTTGCACTATTTGGGCGCAAATAAAAAACGCGGGGTATTGCGAACCGCTTTCGCAATAAGATAAAGCCCAGGGGAAAAATAAAAAAGCCGAGTAAACCCACACCCGGCTTTCAAAAAAATTCAAAAAAATTTAAGTGCGCGAGTGGCATTTCAAAAAGTTTGAATAGAAGAGCAACCCCTTCTTCTGGCTCTTCTCAGGGTGGAACTGGCAGGCTACAAGATTGCCGCAAGATATGGCGCTCGTAAATTTTTGCCCGCCGTATTCAGTCGTCCCCAATACGATGTCAGTTCTTGGCGTATCAACATAATAGCTGTGGACAAAGTAAAATTGGTCGTCCGAAGATATGCCTTCAAGCAGCCGCTCGTTTCCCTTGCGCCTAAATTCCACATTATCCCACCCCATGTGCGGAACTTTATAACCGCGCGGGAGGTTCAATTTTTTTACGCTTCCCTCAAATATGCCCAAGCATTCCGTGCCGCCGCCCTCCTCGGAAAACTCGAAAAGCGCCTGCAAGCCGAGGCATATCCCAAAGAACGGCTTGTCTGCCGCTATCCAATCGCGTATCGCTGAGTCGAATCCGGTGCTCTTTAAGAGTTTCATTGTGTCCGCAACGGCCCCCTGCCCCGGAAAGATGAGCAAATCGTCGCCTTCAATTTCCGAGGGCGAAGAAATAATCCGAGCCTTTGCGCCAACGGCCTCCCACGCGCGGTACACGCTGCGCAGATTGCCCATTCCGTAGTCTATTATCGCCGTCTTTGCGCCGACTGACATATTTATATCGATCCTTTCGTGGTTGGAAGCGCCCCTCCGAGCCGCCCGTCTATCTCGACCGCCCTTCTAAGCGCCTTCGCGAAACATTTGAATGCCGCCTCTGCAACATGGTGCGGCTCCCCGCCGTATATCAGCGACACATGCAGATTCGCCCCGGCCTCGTTGGCAAACGCCTGGAAAAACTCGCGGCAAAGCGAAACATTGAAGTCGCGCACGCGCGCGTCCTTGTCACCCAAGTCGTACACCAAAATCGGCCTGTTCGACAAGTCAAGCGCGACTCTCACGAGAGTCTCGTCCATAGGCAGAATAAAAAATCCGTACCTAAAAATGCCCGCCTTGTCGCCGAGCGCCTCGCGAAACGCGCGCCCCAAGACTATCCCGACGTCTTCGACTGTGTGGTGGTAGTCTATGTCTATGTCGCCCGAAGCCTTTATTTTCAAATCGAACAGCCCGTGGCGCGCAAAGAGCTCGAGCATATGGTTGAAGAACGGTATGGAAGTGTCTATCTCGTAATTTCCGGAACCGTCTATATTCAGCTCTATATTTACGTCAGTCTCCTTTGTCTTGCGCGCTATTTTGGATATTCTCGACTTCATTATTCGCCTTTCTTCCACTCGATTGCCGCCGCCCGGAACGCCTCCATCTGCCCCGGAGTCCCCACGGTCAGGCGTATCGACTTGTTTACGTTCTTATCTTTCGGAAAATAGCGCAAGAGTATTTTTTTCGAGCGCAGATATTCAAAGAGCGACGACGCCTCCGACACCGACGCCTTCTTCCCGTCCCGAAACGGCTCAAACAATATAAAATTACTCGAGCTCTTTATATACTTCCAGCCTATCGAATCGAAAAACTTTTCAGTTGCGCTTCGTTCTGCTATGACCTTCCCCACGCATTCCAAATGGTATGGGGCATCCCTCAGCGCCGCGACTCCCGCGGCCTGCGCGAGCCTGTCTAAATTGTAGCTGTCCCTCACCCTGTCGAGAATTTCTATTATCGCCGGCTGCGCAAACGCCCAACCTATTCTCATTCCGGCAAGTCCCCAGCCCTTGGAAGACGTACCCGTCACTATCAGGTTTTCGTACTTCTTTACAAGCGGAATGGCGGTCTCCCTTGCAAATGGCGCGTATGCCTCGTCCACAAGGACTATCCCGCCAAAGTTTTCGCATATTTCCGCAACGGCGTTCAGCCCGAACCCCTTGCCTGTCGGCGCATTGGGATTCGTAAAGAAAAATATGTTCGCTCCGCTCGAGAATATTTTTTCGAACGGAATTTCGAGATCGCCCGCAAATGGTATTTGGATTATCTCCGCCCCCTGTATCTTTGCGAGAACCGGATATAGGGAGTAGCTCGGGTCTATTGTGGCAATTTTAAGAGACTCGTCGGAGAACGCCCTGACCGCCAAGTTTAGCGCGTCGTCGGAGCCGTTTGCGGCAAACGCATACTCGGCCTCCATTCCGTAATACTCGGCGACTGCCTTTCTAAGCTCACGCGAATATGGGTCGGGGTACAGCCTGAGCATTTCACCGTCGGGGCCCATTGCAGAAATTACCGCCTCGCGCACTTTCGGGGACGGCGCGTACGGTAGCTCATTCGTGTTCAGCTTTACCCAGCCGCTCTCGCCGGGCTGTTCCCCAGGCGTGTACGGCGACATCTTCCTAACGCTTGCGGATACTTTGTCGTTTAGCGCAAATTTATTTTTCATTTTCCATTTTCCTCGCTTTTATAGCGTACTCCGCCGGATTCTCGACGGGATTTTCCCTCATTCCGCTCTGGAGCCTCGCAAGGTACGGGTCGGGCTTGCGCTCAAGGCTGAACGGCTCGTCGGGGAGATTTTCGGCGTCTATATCGAGCTCGTCCACGGCGTCGTAATCGTCGAAAATCATTGAGATTCTCCGCGCCTCGTCTATCATGAGCTCTATCGGGTTTTCGGTTTTAAAATGCTTGTCAACGTATTCAACCAAATGGGGATGGCGCATTTTTTCCCATCTCAGCTTCAGCTCCTCGACGCTTTTGTTTGACACTCCGCTGCGGCGGGAAAGCAGTACACAGTCGGCAAAGTGCGCAAGCATATCCAGATATTTTGACGTCTCCTTCGGAAATTTCTCGGCCATCGAGCAGTCGACAACCGACCATATTCTCGCAAGCCTTATCTTTCCGCCGTCGCAGAGCCCCTTAAAACTCTCAACTTCGTCCGCCGGATTTTTTGTTGAATCCGCCACATAAAATACCCTTGTTATTTTAGAGGCATCGAGCGCGCCAATCTTTACCGCAGCATCTGCGGCGTCGGAATATTTTACAATTCCTGCATTGTCGGCCTTGGCTATCGAAGAGTCGCTCTCGGAAGGCTTCTCGTTCTCCGAAACGAACACTATCGAAAAATCTCCGTCCATGGATCCCCGCTCTATGGCGTCGCGCACAATCCCGCGCCGTCCTGATGTCGGGGTTCCCATTATATAATACGCGGGAATTTGCATTGCGCTTCTCCTTTGCTGCGCGGCGCGCTAAATGCGCACCGTGCGGTTAATCAATAGAAAATCTGCCGCGACAATCGCCGCCATTGCCTCGACTATCGGAACTGCGCGCGGCAATACGCACGGATCGTGCCGCCCGCGCCCTATTACCTTTGCGGGCTTGAACTCGCGCGAGACGGTGTCCTGCTCTTTGGCAATTGTTGCGGTGGGCTTGAATGCCACCCTGAAATCAACGGGCGCCCCGGACGTAATCCCGCCGAGCACGCCGCCCGCGCGATTCGACGCAAGCGACACTTTTCCGTTTTCGTCGAGGCAAAAAGCGTCGTTGTGCTGCGAGCCGAACATGCGTGTAGCCGCAAATCCCGCTCCTATTTCAAAACCCTTTGTCGCCGGCATTGAAAGCATGGCCTTTGCGAGCTCCGCTTCGAACCTGTCGAATACGGGGTCTCCAAGCCCTACGGGGAGCCCCTCTATCCTGCACCTTACAATGCCGCCTACGCTATCGCCCTCCGACCTCGCCTTTTTTATAAATTCAATCATTTTGTCGGCGGTTTGCTTGTGCGGGCACCTAACGGGGGAAGCCTCAATCTCCTCGGCTGTCGGCATGGATGACAGTGCTGGCATTGTTATTGCATGCACGCTCTCGACCCACGCGCGTATTACGACGCTTTCGCCCAATATCTTGCGCGCAACCGCGCCCGCCGCGACACGCCCTATTGTCTCGCGCGCAGAGCTTCTGCCGCCCCCGCGGGGGGGTTGGGGGAAGCCGTATTTCATATCGTAAGTGTAGTCTGCGTGCGACGGCCTCCATAATTTTGCAATCTCGGAATAATCGCCCGGGCGCTGGTCGAGATTTTCAACCATCACGCAAATCGGAGAGCCGAGCGTTTTTCCCTCGTACACGCCTGACAATATACGGCAAGTGTCGGACTCCTTGCGCAGGGTTGAAATCGTACTCTGCCCCGGGCGGCGGCGGTCAAGCTGTGCCTGTATGTCGGCCTCGGAAAGCTCTATGCCCGAAGGGCAACCGTCAATA
>ENA-OROK01003992-OROK01003992.1-human-gut-metagenome-genome-assembly--contig:-NODE-3992-length-11131-cov-2.926869_pt1 | contig 11131 bp, 12 predicted proteins | sample MGYA00242127_ERZ509046 | MGnify/ENA primary metagenome ERZ509046 (study PRJEB26280, sample SAMEA2338728) | human gut metagenome | biome: human gut; feature: human-associated habitat; material: faeces... | reverse complement strand
TAAGTCATTATTATAGTAATCATTTATTACTTGATATTGTTTTTCAGTTAGCATTTTTCCATATATTTGGCACAGCATACTTACTTTAACATTCTTCTCCAAATGACATCACTCCTTTTTTCCTGAGTAATAATTACTTTTCTGAATTAGAAAAGTTGTCTAACCGTTGAGTTCATAACTCAAAGGTCAAAAAATATATTAGCATTATTTTGTAATGCTAATATACTTTACACTATTTTTGTTCATTTGTCAAGTATTTTCATCAAATTTCAGCTTTATTGTATAAGTATATTCAAGTCTTGCGCCCACTTTTTTTCCATTTCATCATTTCCTGTATAATATAAAACACCATTTATAATAGAAAACTTATCACTTAATTTTTCATTTACTTCATCTGGATTTGTACCAATTAATGCAGTATCAATTACATCAAATGCATAACCAGCATCAGCTATATCATTTTTTACTTTTTGTAAATTACTTGCTTTTTGTCTTAGTAATTGATCAATTTCCATAAGGTAATTTTGTGCATTTGTTATCGTTTGATCAGTTTTTAATGCATCACTTCTTGTTTTAACAGATATTCCTTTAATTCCTAATTTAACTGTATCTATCTGTTTAATATATGATAAATTTCCTTGTAAAAGACTTCTATTTGCTACATTACAATACTTTAACTCTCTTTCAATTTCTTCAACTAATGCATCTATTTCATATTGTATTGCTTGCCTGCCAGAATCTGTGTTAGTATCATTTGCTGCTTGTACTACAAGTTCTTGCATTCTTAATAAACAACTGTCAACTTCACCAATTGCTCCTCTTGCAATTGTTATAAATCCTATTGTTGTATTCCATGAATTTGCATTTGCTGTTGCTGTTTCTTTATCAGCTGTAGCTTCATATCTTTTATCTAACTGTTTTTCATATTCTTCTTCTATTTTATTTTGTTTTGTTCCAAGTTTTTCTCTTTCTTTGCTTACTTTTTCTAATGCTGTTTGTATATTTGTAATAGTTTCGACTGGTTTTGTATAATCTATTTTATCTGTACCATAAATTGATTTCCAATCCATACTATTTATAGAAACTGATACATTGTTCCCTTCATCATATGTAAAACCAATTTGTACATCCGCATTTAGGCTTCCATCTAGTAATGTTTTATTATCAAATTTTGTGTTTTTAACTATTGTGTTTATTTCATCTTTAAGTTGTTCCATTTCATTTTTTAACTTTTCTTTATCAGAATCTGTTAAATTAGTACCGTTAGCCCATTGTGTCATAAGTTCATGCATTCTTTGTAACATTGAATGTGTTTCAACAAGTGCTCCTTCTGCCGTTTTTACCATTGATATGCCATCTCTTGCACTATATGCACCTGCAGCTAAAGTTACTTGTCTATAACTAAAAACATAGTTTGCTAAATCATATATATTACTATTTAATTCATCAATGTAATTAACTGTATGTTCTAATCTGTTTTGTTTTGCCCCAAGACTTGATCTTTGCTGTGAAACCTTTTCTAATGCTTTGTCAATCTTGTCTAAAGAATCTTGTGAAAGAGTATAATCAATATCATCTTCTCCATAAATGCCTTTCCATCCCATATTACTTATTGAAATTTCCATACTTCCCTGACTATTGATTGAATCTCCAAGTTGAACTGTAGATTTATATGTTCCATCTAAAAGTTTTTGATTATCAAACATAGTAGTTTCTGCTATATGGTCTATCTCATCTTTAAGTTGACTCATTTCATTTTTTATTTTTTTAATATCTTCATCAGTAAAAGTATTATTTAAATATTGAGTCATAAGTTCTCTCATTCTTTGTAATATAGAATTTGTTTCACTAAGTGTGCCTTCTGCTGTTTGTATTAAAGATATGTTGTCTTTTGCTTCCATTGCTGCTTTTTCATATGTTCTCATTTGAGCTTCTAATTTATCGCCTAGGTCTGTTATATGATTAACTTTAATTACTTGTTGACTTTTAGCACCTGCTTTTACATATGCTTTTTCTTTGTAACTTCCTGCTTCCATTTTAAATTTAGCTTCTTGTGATTTACTTACAAGCCCTTTGTTTGAAACCATAGTATTTATTGTTACTGATGCAAGTACAAGTAATACTATAATTGTTATTACTAAAGCTAATAAAGTTATACCTTTTTGTTCTTTCATTTTGTACCTCTTTTCTTCTTTTGAATTTTGTATTTTTTAATAATATCAAACTTAAATATTATTATTGTTTAATTTGTATATTAAGCTCTTGAGCCCATTTTTTTTCAAGTTCATTTGTACCTGTATAATATAAGATTCCATTTTCAATTGCGAATTTACTGTTTATTACTCCATCTATGTCCATTTTTTCTGTTTGTTCTGATTTTTTACCATCACTTACTATATCAAATGCATAGCCAGGATCAGCTTTTTGGTCTTTTATTTCTTCCAAGCTATTCATTCGATTTCCTAAGTTTCCTCTAACCTTAGATATATATTCTATCGCATCACTTATTAGTTTTTTGGCTTTTCTTGCATCTTTTCTTGTTAAAACAGATACATTAGATATACCTAGTTTATTTGTATCAATTTTTTCAACATATTGTAAATCCCCTTGTAAAAGATTTCTGTTTGCTACAATACAGCAAGAAAATTGTCTATCAAGTTCTTTGATTAGTTCATCTATTTCAAGTTGCAACCCTTCTCTTTCTCTATCTTCAAGTGTATCATTACTAGCCTGTACTGCAATTTCAGACATTCTTTGTAACATAGAATGTGGTTCAGTAAGTGCTCCTTCTGCTATTTGTACAAACCTCAATGTTGTTTCCCATGATGTTGCCATTTTTATTGCATTATCTTCGCTATTATATCCTGTACTCAACTCTTCTTCTGCATTTAGGTCATTGTTTTGATATCTTTCCATTGCTTCTGCCATATTTGTATCAAATATACTACTTTCCAACATTGTAACATTTTCACATACATTATCTATATATGAAATAGTATGTTCAAGTCTATTTGATAGTGCTCCTAATTTTTGCTTTTGTTTTAATACTTTTGCCATAGCATTTTTAATTTTTTCAGTAAGTTCTGTTAAATTTTTATAATCTATTTCATCTGCTCCATATAATTCTTTCCATTTTACACTATCAATTGCAAATGTTATGCTTCCTTGTTTACTTGCTTCTCCTCCTAGTTGTATATCAAAGCTTTCTCCCTTTAATATGTTTATAGAATTGAATTTTGTTGTTTCTGCAACTCTATCTATTTCTGTTTTAAGTTGATCCATTTCATATTTAAATGCATTTATCTCTTCTGCATCTGTCTTATATGTCATTTCAACAGCAACAATTTCGTACATTCTACTTAAAAGGCTTCTATTAGTTTTTCTAAGTTCTTTTTTTAGTTGTTCCATCTGAGCTTCTAATGCTTTTATATCTTCTTCTGTATTTGATTTATCTGTCATTGAAATTGCAATATATCTCATATTTTCTAATAATCCAATATCTGATTCGTTGTATATTTCATTAAGTGCTCCATCTGCAACTTGTATAAGACTCATGGCATCTTGCGCATTGGTTGACCCTTGTGCAAGTGTTCTTTCTTGACCTCTAAGTATTTCTCTTATTGCCCATATATGGTTATAATCTGTTGTTTCTTGGCCTTGTGGAACTTTTGTAGGTTGTGTTCTTTCTTTATATGTAGTTGCTTCCATTTTAAATTTTGCTTCTTGTGATTTTCTTACAAGTCCATCATCTGAAACTATAGTATTAATTGTAACTGCTGCTAATATTAGCATTACAACAATTGTTATTACCAAAGCTAATAATGTTATTCCACTTTGTTTTTTCATTTTGCATTCCCTCTCTTTTTCTTTTGAATTATATATTGTAAGAATATCACAGTCATTTTATTTTTTCAATAGTTTTTTTTGCATTTTTATGCATTTTTTACCAATTTATTTTGTTCCAAAAATTCTATCTCCTGCATCACCTAGTCCTGGCACTATATACTTGTTTTCATTCAAATGGTCATCTATATGTGCGCAATATATTGGTACATCTGGATGTTCTTTTTGTACTCTTTCAATTCCTTCTGGTGCTGCAATTATACATAAAAATTTCATTTTTTTAACACCTTTACTTTTTATAAGTTCTATTGCATCAACTGCTGAGCCTCCTGTTGCAAGCATTGGGTCCAGTATAATTACTTCCTTTTCTTCAATATGTTTTGGAACTTTAAAAAAGTAGTTTACAGGTTCAAACGTCTTTTCATCTCTATACATTCCAATATGTCCAATTTTGGCATTTGGTATTACTCTTGTTATTCCATCAAGCATTCCCATTCCTGCTCTTAATATTGGAACAAATGCATATTTGTCTTCATTTAGCTTACCTGTTTTTAATTTTGTTATAGGTGTTTCAATTTCCACCTCTTCTAATTCCGCTTCTTTCATTGCTTCATAGCACAAAAACATTGCTATTTCACTAACTAATTCTCTAAATTCTTTTGTTCCTGTCTTTTTATCTCTTAATATTGCTAATTTATGTTCAATTAATGGGTGTTTTAATTCTTTTACTTTCATACAATCTTCTCTCTTTCTTTATTATACTTTCATTGTTTCTTTTTCTTTTTTGGCTTCTGCTGATTCTATTTTCTTTTTTTCTTCTTTATTATTTGGTATGCAAAGGTTTAATAATATTCCAACTACTGCTGCTAAACTCATCCCTGAAATTGTAATTGAAAAGTCACCATTTACAATAGATATTGCTGCTCCACCTAACCCCAGTACTAGCATTGTTGAAGCAACAACTACATTTTTAGGATCTTCAAAATTCATTTGTTTTTGAATAAGTACTTTTAAACCATTTACTGATATAAATCCATATAAAAGTAATGATACCCCTCCTAATACTGGTTGTGGTATACTTGAAACTATTGCTGTAAATTTACCTAAGAAGCCAAGTCCTATCGCTAAAATGGCTGCTAAGCCTATTACCCAAACTGATGCAATTTTTGTCATTCCAACTACTGATGTATTTTCTCCATAAGTTGTATTAGCAGGTCCTCCTAATGCTCCTGCTACAAATGTAGCAATACCATCTCCTAATAAAGTTCTGTCTAATCCAGGATTTTTTAATAAATCTTTATTTATAATTGTACTTAATGCTGTGTGGTCTCCAATATGTTCTGCCATTGTTACAAGTGCAATTGGCGCTATTGTTAGCACTGGTCCAAAGTTTAGTGCATAATCTTTAAATGGCAATACAAAATTTGGCATACTGAAAAATCCTGCTTGTGCTACTTGAGTAAAGTCTACTAATCCTAAGCAAATTGATAATACGTAACCTGATACAATTCCAACTAAGAATGGAATTATTTTCAAAAATCCTTTTGCTTTAGTCATTACAATTGCCGTTACTAAGAATGAAACTGCTGCAACCAATACGCCCTTCCATTCAAATGGTGTTCCTGAGCTTAAACCTATTTGTGATATAGCACTTGGTGCTAACCCTAAGCCTATAATCATAATCATTGGGCCAATAACTACTGGTGGTAATAGTTTGTCAAGCCATCCCTTTCCTGTAAAGTGAATGATTGTTGCTACTATTACATAAATTAAACCTACTGCCATAATTCCTGTCATTGCTCCTGATGTTCCACCTTTCAAAAAGGCTGCTGCAATTGGTGTTATAAATGCAAATGAGCTTCCTAAATAAACTGGTGATTTTCCTTTTGTGCATAGTATATAAATCAATGTTCCTATTCCTGAAGTTACTAGTGCTACTGGAATTGTAAGTACTGTCTCTCCTGCTGCTGAATTTACTAATATTGGCACTAAAATTGTTGCACCAAACATAGCAAAAACATGTTGGATTGCTAAAATAATCCATTTGCCAATTGTTGGCTTTTCATTTACGTCTAAAATCATTTTGCTTTCGTTCATAAACATTTCCTCCTTTTATTTTTTGGTACAAAGCACAAATAAAAAACACTAATAGTATTATTAGTGTTTTTCTAAAATATTTATAGTAGGAAAATTAGAAATCATAAATAAAGCAATTACTTGCTTTGCTTTTGTTAGTTTCAATTTATTTCCTAAAAACTTTGTCATTTTTTGTACCTCTTTCGAGAAATATTACTATACTTTTTATAGAATTGCAATAGTTTTCTAGATTTGTAATATTATTGTAATATTTATATATTAAAGTATATGATTAAGGCACCTGTTATTGACACTAAAAAGCCTAATATTTTTATCCCTGTCGAGCCTTCGTTTTGGTCTCCAAAGCCAAACATCTTTTTAGTTATAACTCTTGCATCAAAAATGCATATCACTCCAATTGTTGCTATTATTAGTCCTATTATTATTAAAATTACTTTTTCCATAATTAACCTCTAAAAGAATTCTACTGTATACTTGCACTCAAACAAAGTATTTGGTTTAAGCGAAATAATATCTTGTTTTTGTGTAAACACTCCTGTACTTTTTACGCTATCTGCTGTTGAATACCATGGTTCAATACATATAAATGGTGCATTTGGTTTTGACCAAATTGCTAAATATGGAAAGCCTGTAAAATCCATAGTTAATAAAGTTTTGCCAGTTTCTTTGTTTTTTAAGCTTATTTTGTTTGATGTTATACCTTTCATAATTAAAGCATCATTATCAAATGTATGTGAATCTATAAGTATTTTTCTTTTATCTACTATTCTATCTTTAGCATAGTCTATTCCAACTAGTCCATCTACCAAGTATAAAAAGTGAATTTTCTCTTCGTCTTCTTCAAATTCTAAATAGTAATTTCCTTTTTTTAGCTCTTGAGCATCTATTTTAAATGCAGGATGTCCACCTATTCCAAAAGGTAAATTTATTAACCCTGTATTTACTACTCTATATATTGTAGTTAATTTATTTTCCTCAGTACGATATGTATTATATAATTCAAATTCATATGGATACCTTGTTAAGGTATATTTATTACTTTTTAAAACATAAGAATGAAAGTGGTCTAATTTAGTAATTGGTTCAAAGTCTAAATCTCTTGCAAAACCATGTTGCATAAGTTCATAAGTTCTTCCACCAATTAGTGTTTGATTTTTCTTTAGTTTTCCCACTATCGGGAATAGTACAGGTGAATGTCTTTTCCAATATATTTTGCCGTTTTCGTCCATACATTGTTCGCCTTGATGTATTTTTTCTTCGCCGTTTACTTTAAAACTTATAAGTTCTCCACCTTTTTTTGATGTTAGCATTTGAGTGTACATAGGCCTCTCCTTTCTTATTTTTACCATATATATAATATTGCTTTTTTATGTAAATGTCAAGGTTTATAGCGAAACACTTTGCTTTAATTTATTGTCTACCAGTTTTCTAAGCCTTTTATTTTTCTCTTGTGTTAATCCTTTATCTTCACTTTCAATTTTTAATGCTACACTTTGTACTGATTTTAGCATTGGCATATCTACAAACAGGTTTGCTATTTTGAATTCTGGAATTCCATGTTGTCTTGTTCCAAAGAATTCTCCTGTTCCTCTTAACTCTAAGTCTTTTTCTGCAATTACAAATCCGTCATTTGTTTCTTGCATTGTCTTCATTCTTTCTTTTCCTACTTGTGAACATTTGCTATTATATTTAAGCACACAATATGACTGATACTGTCCTCTGCCAACCCTTCCTCTTAATTGATGTAACTGTGCTAATCCAAATCTATCTGCGTTTTCTACTACCATTATATTTGCGTTTGGCACATTTACTCCAACTTCTATAACTGTAGTAGATACTAGTATGTCTATCTCTCCATCTTTAAATTTTTGCATTATTTCGTCTTTTTCTTTTGGTTTCATTTTTCCATATACACATTCAACTCTATACTCTGGAAAGATTTGCTCTTTATATATTTTGGTCCATTCTTTTACAGCCTTTAAGTCTTTTGTAGTTTCATCTTCTTCCTCTTTTTCTTCCACTAGTGGACATACTACATATATCTGTCTGCCTTCGTCAATATTCTTTTTTATAAAGTTGTTTATTCTTTCCTCCATGCTTTTGGTTACAGCATATGTTTCTATTTTCTTTCTATTTGGTGGGAGTTCATCAATTATAGATATATCCAAATCTCCATATAAAATTAAAGCCAAAGTCCTTGGAATTGGAGTAGCTGTCATTACCAATACATCTGGATTTTCTCCTTTGCTGTTTAGCGTGCTTCTTTGTCTTACTCCAAATCTATGTTGTTCGTCTGTTACAACAAGTCCTAAATTTTTAAATATGACATTTTCTTCTAGTAAACTATGTGTACCAATTAATACATCAATTTCACCATTTGATAATCTTTTTAAAATATCTTCTTTTTGTTTTTTAGAAATGCCACTTACTAATAATTCACATTTAATATTAAAATTTGAAAGAATCTCTTCAAAATTTTTTAAATGTTGTTTACTCAAAATTGCAGTAGGTGCCATTACTGCTACTTGATAACCAGATTTAACAGCTTTGTATGCAGCAATTATAGATACAGCAGTTTTTCCGTGATCCAACATCTCCTTGCAAAAGTCTATTCATTGGCTTTGAACTTTCCATATCTTTATTAATTTCTTCTAGTACTTTTATCTGTGCATTTGTAAGTTTAAAAGGAAGTTTCTCTATTGCATCTTGCATTTTAATATTTTCATCAAACTCGATTCCCTTTGAATTTACTGTATATTTTGTCTTTAAATTTAAAAGTGCAAGTTGCATAATAAGTAATTCTTCAAATACTAATCTTTTTCTAGCCTTATTATATTCTCCAAAATCTTTTGGAAAATGTATATCATTTATAGCCTTATTTATATCATCTAAATTATATTCCTCTGTTAAATATTGAGGTAAAGTTTCATCCAAACCGTTATTTAATTCTCTCAAACCATTTTCTATTATTTGCCTTATAACATTTTGAGATAAATTATATGTAAGAGGATACAATGGAATTATTTTTCCTGTATTTTTGTTTTTATTTTCTTCTTCGAACACAGGCGAATTCATTTCTACAAATCCAATTCTTTTCTGTACTCTTCCAAAAAAGTTATATGTTTCTCCGAAGTTTAAATTTGTTTTTTAAATATCTTTGGTTAAACCAAGTAATTTGGCAAAGTCCGGTTTCATCTCTTACTGTAAGTTTATAGATTACCATATTTTTTCTTATTCTTTTTTCCATAAGATTAGAAACGCATATTGCTTTTATTAATGCCTCTTCCCCATCTTCTAACTCTGCGATATTCTTTTCTTTTCCTCTATCTTCGTAGTCTCTTGGAAAATATGTAATTAAATCATATAAATTAAATATGCCTATACTGTTTAAAAGTTCTGCTCTTGCAGGCCCTACGCCTTTTATGTATTTAACATCTTTATTTAAATCTAACATTAAAAACTCCTTTTAAATTAATCATGAGAATTGTAATTTACTTAACTTATATTTTAATCCTGTATTTCTCTTTTTTATGTCTGTATTTTGTATCATAAATTCTATTATATTTTTATTGCTAATTACTATTAAAAGTTTTTTTGCTCTTGTTATTCCTGTATATAACAAGTTTCTTGTAAGTAGCATTGGTGCTGATTGTGGTACACACATTATTACTACATCAAATTCACTTCCGTTGAGATTTATGTATTGTTATACTATAGCTATGTTCTAGCTCATCTAAATTTGTAAAATCATACCACGCAACTTTTTCATCATCAAAGCAGACTTCTATTTGTTTGTTTACTTCATCAATTTCTGTAATTATACCTAACTCTCCATTAAATATGCCACTACCAGCTTCTAATGTACTATTTGTTTTTTTCTCCCAATAAATATCATAATTATTCTTAACTTGCATTACTCTATCGCCAATTCTAAAAACTCTATCTCCATTTTGTTTTTCTATAGTAGATTTTGGATTTAATGCATTTTGCAATTGTTTATTTAATTCTTTTGTTCCAAGCATTCCTTTTTTGGTTGGTGTTAAAACTTGTATGTTTTTAAAAAAGTCATAGTCGCCATACTTCTTTAGTCTACCTGTACAAAGTGATATCACATCTTGAAGCATTTTTTCTTGTGACATTTCGTTTATGTAAAAGAAATCTTCTAATTTGTCTTTTTCTTCCACTCCAATAAATGTCTCTCCACTATTTACTCTATGTGCATTTGTTATTATCTTGCTCTTTGCAGCTTGTCTAAAAATTTTATTTAGCTCTATTGTTGTAATTGCATTTGATTCTATTATATCTTGTAAAACATTTCCAGGTCCTACTGATGGTAATTGGTCAATATCTCCAACTAAAACTAATTTTGTTCCTAAATATATTGCTTTTAATATGTGATTCATTAAAAACATATCCACCATAGACATTTCATCTATTATTACCACATCAGCATCTATTGGCGTTATTGGATAATCTAAACTTATAAAGTTCTCATCATCTAACTTTCTAATTTCTAATAATCTATGTATTGTTGTTGCTTCTTTGCCTGTTTGTTCTTGCATTCTTTTTGCTGCTCTTCCTGTTGGAGCACATAAAACGACCTTCATTTTTCTTGCTTCATATAATTTTATTATAGATTTAATAATTGTTGTTTTACCAGTACCAGGCCCACCAGTAATTACACATACATTGTTTTCATTTACTGCTTTTATTGCTTCTTTCTGTTCTTCTTTTGTATCATATAATCTTTTAATAGCTGGTACCATGTCGAAGCACATACCTAATGCATGCATTCTTTCGTAGTTAAATGATGCCTGCTGAAGGTTTGTTCTCATGAACATATTAAATCTATCGCCTTTTGTTAATTTCTTTTCACTCATCTTTAAGTTCCTCCTCTTTCTTAGTCAAGTTCGTCGTCTAGATCATCATCCAGATCATCGCTTCCACCTGCTGTTACTGGTGCTGCCACTGGTGTCTGGAATTTAGGATTTAACTGTACATATACGATTGCGAATACCGCACCCATGATTCCGAATGCAACTAAGTTAAATTCTGTAAACGCTGCAATTACGAATCCAAGGAAGAAAAATGGCATTAAGTATTTTGCACCCATCATGTTTAATACCATTGCGTAACCTACGACTACGATCATTCCACCTGCAACTGTTAATCCACCAGTTACTACTTTCGG
>ENA-OROK01003990-OROK01003990.1-human-gut-metagenome-genome-assembly--contig:-NODE-3990-length-11134-cov-3.523964_pt1 | contig 11134 bp, 8 predicted proteins | sample MGYA00242127_ERZ509046 | MGnify/ENA primary metagenome ERZ509046 (study PRJEB26280, sample SAMEA2338728) | human gut metagenome | biome: human gut; feature: human-associated habitat; material: faeces... | reverse complement strand
CAGGGGGAGGGACGCCTCCATGCGCAGGGTATCCCGTGCGCCCAGGCCCGCCGGACGCGCGCCCAGCTCCACCAGCCGGTTCCACAGCCACACGGCGTCCTCGCTGCGGACGTATACCTCATAGCCCAGAGGCTCGCCGGTATAGCCGGTCTTGGCGATGCGGGCCTGGCGGCCCTCCAAGGACACGGTGCCCAGGGAGTTCTTGGTGGGCTCCTTGGTGGGGGACACGCCGCCGGTCAGGGTCATGAGCATTTCCTTGCTCTTGGGACCCTGCACGGCGATGGAGGCCCACTGGTCACTGATGTTGGTGATGGTGCAGTCGAAGCCCGCCAGTGCCCGGTTCAGGTGCTCCAGGTCCTTGTCGATGTTGGCGGCGTTGACCACCAGCAGATAGTTGTCCTCCTGGAACAGGTACAGATACGCGTCGTCCACGGCGCCGCCGTTCTCGTTGGGAATGATGCAGTACTGGGCCATGTTCAGGTCCAGGGCGCTGACGTTGCTGGTCAGCACGTGCTGAAGAAATTCCTTGCGCTGGGGCCCCTCAATCAGCAGGCGGCCCATGTGGGACACGTCGAACAGGCTGCACACCTGGCGGGTATACAGGTGCTCGGCGATGATGCCGGAGGGATACTGGATGGGCATCTCCCACCCGCCGAAGTCCACCATGGTGGCCCCGGCGGCCACATGCACGTCATACAGCTGCGTGCGCTTCAGTTCGCTCATTTTCTAAGCTCCTCCTTCAGATTTTTTCCGTTTCTGGGCAACAGAAAAAGGGCGCAAAGCTTTTGCTTTGCGCCCCCGTATCCTGACCTGAGAGATTCCCCGCCCCATCCGGGGCAGGTTGCACCTTCGGTGGCCGGACGTATCCGGCCTTTTCGGAGTATCGTCCGGACCCGGTCCCTTTTGCCTGAGAGCTTCTGCGTTCCCCTTCGGCGCCGCGCCCGCAGGGCGCAGTCTCTCCCGAGTCCATCCACCGATTTCCCTATTCCGTTGTCGCACCCATTCTATCACGGTGCGGGAAAGGGTGTCAATCGGAATTGTTCGCCGCAGGAAACATTCGGCTGATTGCCGAAAAACCGGGCCCCTCTTTGGGCTATCTGCCCAACGCCCCTCTCATACGGAGATTTTCCGCACCCCGGGATTCTCCTTGACACCGGAAGGATTTACCACAGAAAAATTCTGGAAAAACACTGGACATCCGCCTGCTGCGGCGTTATACTCACACCACAGTGCTACCCATATATAGTTCACGATATACACTTATTCGCACAATTTTGCGAATACCCACACAGAGCGGTGTCTGTTCCACCCATTCAGATTTTGCTAAGATCTTGAGAGAGAGCTTGCTGCGGCATGCATTCCGGCGGAAAGTGCAGCGTTTTACAACGATAAAGCAGACGCAACAAAAAATTCTCACCATTCCGGCGGGTTGATTTTTCTCAAAACGAAACGAAGCCGCCGAAAATTGTCATTTATCTACAAAAATCGTCGCCGCAAATGGGCCGAAATGGAGAAACCGAAAAAATGTAATGCATTTTACATACTGGAAAAATCCTTTTTGCTACTATTTTTTTAACGACAGCGGATGGGCCGGCGTTGTGGGCAGCCGTATGAAGTACGCCCGGGTGGCCGCTGCCGCCGCCACCGTCTGTTTCGCCCTGTTCGGCGGTACCGGTGCTGACGTCAACGCAGCTGAGGCCGAGGCCATCCTGGCCCAGTACAGCAATCCCAAGGGCCTGATCATGCTGATCCCCGTGGCCATCCTGCTGATTGTGGCCTTCATCAAGCGCACCATGAGCCCCGCCTATATCCCCGATATGGTCCGCAAGCTGGAGAAGGCCATGGCCGTGGACAACGGCCTGGTGTACCTGCATGTGTACAATCCCTGCGTCCCCGGCTGGGGCTGCAAGTCCGATGAGAGCATCGAGGTGGCCCGCCTGGCGGTGGAGACCAACTTCGCCCCCCTGTACGAGGTGGAAAACGGCGTGTTCAAGATGTCCGTGGACGTGAAGAACCCCAAGCCCGTCAAGGAGTTTGTCACCCGCTTCAAGAAGTTCCGTCACCTGACGGAGCAGGATATCGAGGAGCTGCAGGAGTTCACCGGCCGCCGCCTGGCCCGCCTGAAGAAGCTCTGCGGCGAATAAGCCCCCTCTTACCACACAATTACCCTCCACACATACACTTTGCTCCGACGCCCGGCAGACTTCCTCCTGCCGGGCGTCGGAGCATTGCTGGCCCTTCGTCGATGGCTGCTGCGTAGGGGCGTGGGCTCTGCCCCGCCCCTAAAACCAGATGTATCCGCCCCCTTATTTCCCCAGCCACTGGCGCAGCATTTCCCACAGCTCCACTGACCGGAACCGGAGCTCGTACCCGGCGTCCTCCTCCGCCATCAGGGACAGGTCATCCTCCTCCAACCCGGCGGCCCGTCCCGCGTCCTGCCACTGGCAGGCGGCGGCGGTGCACAGAGGCGGAAACACCACGCACCACCAGTTCTGCCCCGCTCCCTGGCCGATGATCACCCGCAGGGCCAGGTATTTCCCGGCGGGCAGGGAGAAGCCGTCATAGTCCTTGGTGGGGAACTCCGCCGGCTCCAGCCGGGCCTGGACCGGCTGGGCGCAGCCCTCTGCCGCCAGGGTTTCCCGGGCCTCCCGGGTCAGCTCCGGCAAGGCGGCGGTCAGGGCCTGCTCCGCCTGCTCCATGTCCGCCGACTGCTCCAGAATTTCCTGGGCCCGGGCCAGCACCCGGTCCCGGACCCGCAGCTTCAGGGCCTGGTCCTCCGGGGAGTCGGAGTTGGCGATGACGTGGAGGCGGATGACCTTCCGGCCCAGCTCCTCCTGCTGCCCCAGGGAAGCTGCCCCCCACAGAATGGTCACGGCCAGGGCCAGCAGCAGCGCCAGCTCCCAGTATCGGAAATGTGATTTTTTCATACAAAAACACCGTCCTATGCAGGAATTTCCTACAGTATGGACGGCGTTTTCGTATTTTATACCGGTTTCACAGCCGGGGGGACAAAAAAGTCAGGGGATAGGATTTTTCCAGCTCCCGGGCGGCCAGCCGGGCGGTTTCCTCCCGGCGGAACAGCCCCATCACAGCGGAGCCGGAGCCGGTCATGCACGCGGTGTCGGCTCCCAGACGAGAAAGCTGGCGGCGAATGGTGAAAACCTCGCTGTCCTCCGGCAGGGCCTGCTCAAAAACGTTCCCCACCAGGCGGCAAATCTGCGCCAGGTCGCCAATTTCCAGCGCTTTGGCCATGGCATCGGAATCCGGGCGGTTTGCAATGGCGATCTCGTCCAGCTTCCGGAACATCACGGCGGTGGAGTGGGCCACCGGGGGCTTCACAATAACGAACCAGCACATAGGAAGCGGCGAAAGAGCGGTAAGCCGTTCACCCCGGCCCCGGGCCAGGGCGGTTCCGCCCCGGACACAGTAGGGAACGTCGCTGCCCACCCGGGCGGCCATGGTTTCTAACGCTTCATCGGACACATTTGTGCCGAATAAACGCCTCATGCCCCGCAATACGGCGGCGGCGTCACTGCTGCCGCCTCCAAGACCGGCCTGGGAGGGGATCTTCTTCTCCAATCGGATGAAAATCCCTGTATGGGGGATATTTGTCTCCTGGAAAAAGACGTCCGCCGCTTTCCAGGCCAGGTTGTCCGGCCCGGTGGGCAGGTCGGTGCCGGGGCATTCCACCACAATATCGTCTGTTTCGACGGTTTCCAGCGTTACAACGTCATATAGAGCGGCGCTCTGCATGACGGAGGTGACCTCGTGGTACCCGTCCGGGCGGCGGGCCCCTACGTCCAGGGTCAGGTTCAGCTTGGCAGGAGCCAGCTCGGTGATGCTCATGTTTCATCCTCCTGGTCGTCAAAATACGCTTTTAGATTGCGCTCCACCGGCAATATCAGGGCCACCGCCCCGACAATTTGCAGAATTACGGCGATATACAGCAGAATCTGCTGCCCAGTGCTTGCCATCAGCCGCACAGAACGCATAATCATAAACGACAGGGCCGCAAAGACCAGGCCGGACTGCCGCAGCAGCTTCAGAAACAGGCCGTCAGCGAATTTCTGCCGCTCGGGAGCCAGGGGGCCCTGGGGACTGCGGTATTTCCGGCCCGGCAGCAGCTGCCCCGCAAAGCCCGCCAGCACCATCAGGCCCGGGACAATATACGCGGGCCACCAGATATAAAGCATGAACTTACCTCATTTATCGCGAATTTTGTCCCGATACACCCTGGGATGTCCCGGGCTTTGACCCGGGACAGGGCAGGGACACACCGGGTCAATGCATACGCTTGAGGGTCTCCACCACCATGGCGTACACCCGCTGCACGGAGGCCACGGACATGGACTCCCGGAAGGTGTGAATTTCCTTCAGGTCGGGACCGAAGGACACGCAGTCCAGACCCGGCAGCTTGGCGGAGAACAGACCGCACTCCAGACCGGCGTGGATGGCCTCCACCTTGGGGGCGTAGCCATACTGGTCGGTGAACACCTGGACCATCAGGTCCCGCAGGGGGGACTGGGGCATATACTCCCAGCCGGGGTATTCGCCGTGGGTGCTGACGGAGCCGCCCAGCCGCTCCATCAGGCAGCGAAGGCGCTGGATGAGCATCTGCTTCTGGGTGGCCACGCTGCTGCGGACGCTGAAGGAGGCGTGAACGGCGTCGTCCCCGGTGGTGAGGATGCCCAGGTTCAGGGAGGTCTGCACCAGGCCGGGCATATCGGCGCTCATGGCCTGGATGCCGTTGGGCAGGCAGGTGAGCATACACACCACGCTGCGGCTGGAGGCCTCGTCCATGGGCAGCAGGTCGGTTTCCGCCGGACGGGCGGAGACGGTGATGGCGGGGTCGTTGACCCGGTATTCCTTTTTGAAGGCGGCGTCCATTTCGGCGCAGACGGCCTGGACGGCGCCGGCGTCGGCGGCCACCAGGGCCACGGAGGCGGTGGGGATGGCGTTGTCCTTCAGGCCGCCGCTGACGGAGATCACCCGCAGGGGCGTTTTCTGCTCCAGGGCGCACAGGACCCGGCCCAGCAGCATGCTGCTGTTGGCGCGGCCCTTGTCGATCTCCGCGCCGGAGTGACCGCCCACCAGGCCGGTGACGGAGATCTCCAGCACCGGGGCGCTGAAGGCACTGCGGGTCACGGGCAGGCAGCAGTCGGCCCGGGCACCGCCGGCGCAGCTGACGGTGAAAATGCCCTCGTCCTCGGAGTCCATGTTCAGCATCCGGCGGCCCTTCAGCACGGAGACGTCCAGCCCCTCGGCGCCGTACATGCCGGTTTCCTCGTCCACGGTGAAGATGGCCTCGATGGCCGGGTGGGACAGGGAGGTATCGTCCAGGATGGCCAGGGCCATGGCCACGGCGATGCCGTCGTCGCCGCCCAGGGTGGTGCCCTTGGCGGAAACGGTGTCCCCCTCCAGCACCAGGTCCAGGCCCTCGACAGCCATGTCCTTGGTGCAGCCGGGCTCCTTTTCGCAGACCATGTCCATGTGACCCTGGAGGATCACAGGCTCCGCCGACTCATAGCCGGGGGCGGCATCCTGGAAGATCACCACATTGTTCAGCTGATCCTGGACATACCGCAGGCCCCGGGCCTTGGCAAAGTCCACCAGCCAGTCGCTGACGGCCTTGGTGTTGCCGGAACCGTGGGGAATGGCGCACAGCTCCTCGAAGAAGTGAAAGACACGCTGGGGCTCCAGATGATTCAAAACGGCCATAATGCACGCTCCTTTTTTATATTTTCCAGGGTCAGTATACCCTATTCCATGGGGATTTGCAAGGGGGAAGGGAACGGTGATTATCGCGGCAGAGAATCGCCGATAGAGCGCCTGTAGGGCCCGCTGCTCTCAGCGGGCCGCATAAAAACCCGCTGCCGGGAGAACGGCAGCGGGTTTTTTGCAGCAGGGGAGAGGAGAATTTACTGGCCGGAGTTGGCGGCGCGGTAGGCGCTGGGGGTCATGAGGCGGTATTTCAGGAAATTCCGGTTCAGGGTTTTGGCGTTGCGGTAGCCCACCTCCAGGGCGATGTCCAGCACCGTCATTCGGGTGGTGGTCAGCAGCTGGCAGGCGCGGTTCACCCGGACCATGGCCAGGAAATCCTCAAAATTCTGCTCCACCTGGCACAGCAGGGTGCGGTTGAGCTGCTGCACGGAAATGCCGAAGGACCGGGCCACTCCGGCGGCGCTGAGGTCCTCCCGGTAGTGGCGGTAAATATGGTTCACCAGGCTGCACCCCAGGCGGCTCTCCTCCAGCTGGCAGATGTTCTGCACCTTCTGATAGGTGGCCCGATATTGGCCGATGCGGGTGCCCAGCCGGGCGGCGAACACCTTGGAGATGTGGGACTCGTCCACATAGCCCAGGATCTCTGCCAGCTCCTTCAGGGTCAGGTCCGTGTACAGCAGATAGTCGGCAGTCTTGCCGATGCGCATTTCGTTGAGCAGGTCGAAAAAGGACAGGCCCGTCATGGCGGTGATCCGGGCGCTGACGGTGGACCGGCTGCACCCGAACACACCCGCCAGCTGCTGGAGCGTCAGCTTCTGGCCGCAGTGCAGGTACATGTACCGCAGCAGCTCCCGGTGGTCGGGCCCCTGAGCGTCGGCGGGACGGTCTGCCGACAGGGCCTGTCGGGCAAACAGCACCGTCAGCTGCACCAGCAGACTCACGGCATTGAGACTGGAAAACAGCTGCCCCTCCTCCTGAAGGGACGCAAGACCCAGCTCCCGGGCCAGGCCGTCAGCAATGCGTCCGGCCTCCGCCCGCTGCCCGGGGGACAGCTCCAGCACCGGCACCGTCTCCATCAGCCGGGCCATGGGCATGGGCTGGCCATCCTCGCCCCGGAACAGATGGGCAGCCCGGGCCACGGTGTCAAAGTGATAGGCCATGAGGCTGTAGGTGACGGGCTCGTCCACCCGGGTGATCTCGCTGATCTGCCAGGGCAGGATAGCCGCCAGCGTCCCGGGGGCCAAAGGATACTCCCGGCCCTGGAGCCGCAGGATGCCGCTGCCGCTGCGCACCAGGAGAAAACGGGCGTCCCGGTGGATCACCGGGGCCGTGGGCCGGGCGGCGGTAAGCTGGTCATAGGAAAACAGGCTGCTCTGGTCCAGCTCGGAGCGGCCAGGCGTTTGCAGGGCAATGGTCTGCTTCATGGAAATTCCCCCTTTATGGGGGCTATTGTACCACGGCGGGTCTGTCTTGCCAAGAGATAATCGGACATTTCGTGAAAAAAATCTTGTACAAAATAATGACATTTTCCCTGGACGGCACATCAAAAAAACGCATGAACTTACAGGGGGGACCGGCGGGGAATGAGTATTATTACAATAAAGCGTCAAAGCGCAGAAGGAAAACACCGGTTAAAATACAAAAATCGGCCCGCCGGATGGTGAGAAAAGGGCGCAGAAATCTGGTAAAATAGAGTGCAATCGGAGAGGAGGAAATTCCATGCCCATTTGCGTGAAAAGCGAGATCGGACCCCTGAAGCGGGTGCTTTTGCAGCGGCCCGGCCGGGAGCTGGAGCATCTGAGTCCCAATACCATGGGGCAGCTGCTGTTTGACGATATCCCTTATCTGTATGGCGCACAGCGCGAGCACGACTGCTTTGCCCAGATCCTGCGGGACAACGGAGCCGAGGTGGTATACCTGGAGGACCTGACGGCTCAGGTGCTGGCCAGCGATGAGGTCCTGCGGCGTCAGTTTGTGGCCGAGACCATCCGGCGGGCCGGCAGCACCGCCATGGGCTACCGGGCAGATCTGGAGCGGTATCTGCTGGACATCCAGGACCCGCTGTGCCTGGTGCTCAAGACCATGGAGGGCGTGTCGTATCAGGATGTGTTCCCCAATGAGCAGGGACGGCTGTCCAGCCTGGTACATACCGGCGTGCGATTCCTGATGCCGCCGATCCCCAACCTGTATTTCACCCGGGACCCCTTTGCCTGCATTGGCCGGGGCGTCAGCCTGAACCATATGTTTACGGCCACCCGCAACCGGGAGACGCTGTATGGCGATTACGTGCTGCGGCATCACCCGGACTACGCCGGCCAGGTGCCCCTGTATTACACGCCGGACCAGTATTTCTGCATCGAGGGCGGCGATATCCTGAACCTGAGCCGCCGGGTGCTGGGCGTGGGCATTTCCCAGCGCACCCAGCCGGAGGCCATCGAGCAGCTGGCGGCCACTATTTTTGCCGACGAAGCCTCCGAGATCGACACGGTGCTGGCCTTCGAGATCCCCAGCACCCGGGCGTTCATGCATTTGGACACGGTATTCACCCAGGTGGACGTGGATAAATTCACGGTGCATCCGGGGATCCTGGGCACCCTGCGCATTTTCGAGCTGACGGGCCGGGGACAGGGCAACGTCACCACCCGGGAGGTCAGCGGTTCCGTGGACCGGGTACTGGCCGGATATCTGGGCCTGGACCGGGTGCAGCTGATCCGCTGCGGCGGCAGCAGTCAGATCGCAGCCGAGCGGGAGCAATGGAACGACGGCTCCAATACCCTGTGCATCGCCCCCGGCGTGGTGGTGGTGTACGACCGGAACTATGTCACCAACCAGATCCTGGAGGACAGCGGCATCCGGGTGCTGAAAATGCCCAGTGCCGAGCTGTCCCGGGGCCGGGGCGGCCCCCGCTGCATGAGCATGCCCCTGTGGCGTGACGGGATTTGAATCCATCCAAATTTCATTTTATCAATAGAAAGGGAGAACATCATTATGGCTGTGAATATCAGAGGCAGAAGCTTTTTGAAGCTGCTGGACTACACCCCCGCGGAGATCCGCTATCTGCTGGACCTGTCCCGCAATTTCAAGGACATGAAGCGCGCCGGTGTGCCCCACCGCTGGCTGGAGGGGAAGAACATCGTGCTGCTGTTTGAAAAGACCTCCACCCGCACCCGCTGCTCCTTCGAGGTGGCCGGTATGGACCTGGGCATGGGTGTGACGTATCTGGAGCCCGGCAGCAGCCAGATGGGCAAAAAGGAATCCATTGCCGATACCGCCCGGGTGCTGGGCCGGATGTATGACGGCATCGAGTACCGCGGCTTCAGCCAGGATCTGGTGCAGGAGCTGTCCGACTGTGCGGGCGTGCCCGTGTGGAACGGCCTCACCGATCAGTTCCACCCCACCCAGATGCTGGCGGACCTGCTGACCATCGAGGAGAAGCTGGGCCGGCTGAAGGGCGTGCGCTTCACCTATTTCGGCGATGCCCGCAACAACATGGGCAACTCCCTGATGGTGGCCTGCGCCAAGATGGGTATGCACTTCACCGCCTGCGCTCCCAAGGAGCTGTTCCCCGAGGAGTGGCTGGTGGAGAAGGCCCGGGACATCGCCAGGGAGACCGGCGGCAGCGTGACCCTCACCGAGGATGTGACCCAGGGCGCAACCGACGCCGACGTGATCTACACCGATATCTGGGTTTCCATGGGTGAGCCCGACAGCGTGTGGTCCGAGCGCATCCGCCTGCTGACCCCCTATCAGGTCAACGAGAAGGTCATGGCCATGACCGCCCCCGGCGCCATCTTCATGCACTGCCTGCCCTCCTTCCACGACACCCGCACCACCATCGGCGCAGACATCGCCAAGAAGTTCGGCATCACCGAGATGGAGGTCACCGACCAGGTGTTCGAGAGCAAGCAGTCCGTGGTGTTTGACGAGGCCGAGAACCGGATGCACACCATCAAGGCCGTGATCTACGCCACCCTGCACTGAGAAAGGAGACGCCCCATGGCTTTTGCATTTCCCGCCTATCACCATCCCGACTTTGACCAGCCGTCCCTGAAAAATGCGCCGGACGCCCGCTGGGAGACGGTGGAAAAGGACGGCGTGGCTCCCGAGGAGTTCCACAGCACGTCCATGTATCCCGAATATTTCAAGATCAACGGCCGCTGGACCCTGGCGGAGGAGAGCCGCATGGACAGCTGCGTGGTGCTGGAGGACGACGGACACCTGTCCGTGGTGGAGAGCCGCAACCTGAAAAAGGGCCAGCGGGTGATCCTGGGCCGCACCGAGCACGGCCAGGACGGCATTTATATGCACTGCAACGGCTTCACCCAGGACAGCGAGACGCTGGAGGATCAGTTCGTGTTCCGCCAGGGCCGCAGCCGGGAGACCTCCTATGCCAAGGACTATGACCGGCTGGTGGAGCTGCTGCGCCACGAGAAGGACCACGGCAACATCGTGTGGGTCATGGGCCCCGCCTTCGCCTTTGATGACGGCGCCCGGAAGGCCATGCAGGCCCTGATCGACAACGGCTACTGCCACGGCCTGCTGGCGGGCAACGCCCTGGGTACCCACGACCTGGAGGGTGCGCTGCTGCACACCGCCCTGGGTCAGGACATCTATACCCAGCAGTCCCAGCCCAACGGACACTATAACCACCTGGATGTGCTGAACAAGGTCCGCCGCAGCGGGTCCATTCCTCAGTTTATCGAGGATTACCACATCGACAACGGCATCATCTACGGCTGCGTGAAGAACCATGTGCCCTTCGTGCTCACCGGCTCCATCCGGGACGATGGGCCGCTGCCGGAGGTGTACGGCAACGCCTATGAGGGCGCAGCCGCCATGCGGGAGCTGGTGCGCAAGTCCACCACCGTGATCTGCCTTGCCACCATGCTGCACACCATTGCCACCGGCAACATGACCCCCTCCTTCCGGGTGATGCCCGACGGCACCATCCGCCCGGTGTATCTGTACGCCGTGGACGCGGCGGAGTTTGTGGTGAATAAGCTGCTGGACCGCGGCAGCCTGTCTGCCACCACCATGGTCACCAACGTGCAGGACTTCATCGGCAAGGTCGCCACCGGCCTGGGCGTGATCTGAGAAGAATTTTCGTCCAGGTACACGCCCCGGACGAAAATGATCTCAATTGATTTGCCGCCTGCGGGCGGCAAACTCCGCGAGGCTTTTTTGACAAACTGAGACATCCCCGATGCCATGCATCGGGGATGTCTTTTGTATACGGATTGTTATTTTTGAGAAAAATACTGCGAACAGGAATCAGAATTCCTGGGACTCCGGGTGCATCTGCTGCTTGACCCGGCGGCCGGTGGGGGTGGCGGCCAGGCCGCCCAGGGCGGTTTCCCGGAACTCCACCGGCATGCGGCGGCCCACCTCGCCCATGGCGTCGATGACCTCGTCC
>ENA-OROK01003987-OROK01003987.1-human-gut-metagenome-genome-assembly--contig:-NODE-3987-length-11152-cov-4.385870_pt1 | contig 11152 bp, 10 predicted proteins | sample MGYA00242127_ERZ509046 | MGnify/ENA primary metagenome ERZ509046 (study PRJEB26280, sample SAMEA2338728) | human gut metagenome | biome: human gut; feature: human-associated habitat; material: faeces... | reverse complement strand
GCTCGAACCGCTGCACGAAGCAGAAAGCAGAAAACGGAAGAGATCGAGCGTTGATTCAATATTTGAACGGGCAGGGTGTCTTGATGACACCCTGGCGTTTCTATTTTGGGTGTTACATTGACACCCTGTGCGGAAGGACCCTGCGAAACCGGATGTCTGGCGCTGCTGCCAGACATTTCTTTTTTCTGGAAAAGGTGCGGACCGTGTCCGCCTGTATTGGAATCAATCTACCTCCCAAAAAACGCCCCGCCGACGGCGGGGAACAGCCAACGCCGCCGTGGGCGGCGCTGGCGCAAGCATCGCGCAAATGTACATTTGCACAGCTTGCTGGGGTAAGCCCCAGTCCCCAATGCCGCCGGCGAGCGGAAGTAACGCGGCAGCGCCGCAGGAAGGAGCACGAAATGGCTGAAATCGAAAAAAGGCACCATCTTCATATCGTCCTGACACCTCGGCAGTACAGACTGCTGTGCAGTCAGGCAAAGCATTGCCGCTTGACGAAGCGGGCCTACCTTGCCAGTCTCATTGAAGGGCAGCCGGTCAAATCCCGCCCCAGCCAGGAGATCAAAGACCTGCGAACGGAGATCCATCACATCGGAAATAACATCAATCAGATCGCCCGCAGTGTTAATGCCGGCATTGCCAAACCAGAGGATGCCAGACGGGGACTCTATCTGCTGGATCAGGTCTATGAACTGATGTTTCAGGTGGCGAATAAGTAGTGGCCGTTACCAAAATACTTCCCCGTAGCGGTGGCCTGCAGCAGGCCATTGATTATGTCCTCAATGGGGATAAAACGGATGACTGTATCTTAACGGCTCACTTCAACTGTGATCCAGGGCGTGAATACCGCCAGATGATGCAGACCAAGCGGGAAACACACCGGACAGACGGGCGTCAATGTTACCACATTATTCAATCATTCCGCCCCGGTGAGATCACACCGGAACTGGCGTTGGAGATAGCCAAAGAATTTGTGCGGGAACACCTGGACGGGTTTGAGGCGGTCATCGGTACGCACGTGGATCGACACCATATCCATTCGCATATCGTATTCAATTCCGTCAATGCGGACACTGGTGAGAAATACCACAGTACCCAACAAAGTTACTATCAGCAGATCCGCGGCATTTCAGACCGGCTCTGCCGGGAGCATGGCCTGTCCGTTATCATGGCGGGAGAGTCTGCCAAAGCCATCAGCTATGTGGAATGGCTGCGGCAGTCCAAAGGGCAGCCCACATTTCGTTCCATGCTGGAGGCGGATCTGCGGACGGCTATTCAGGATGCCAATGATCTCGGCCACTTTTTCCTGCTCATGGAGCACATGGGCTATGAGGTCCACCACGGTGATCGGCTGGGATTTCGCCTGCGGGGGCAGGAGCGATTCCAGTATCCCGGCAGGCGAGATCCGCTGTTCACAGAGGACGGAATCCGTGCTGCCATCCAGGGCAACCTGGAACAGATCGAAGCGGGACTGCGGCCTGTCTTGCCTGCGCGGCCGGCATATCAGCCGTACCGGAAGCATCCCAGATACAGCGGTTTTCTCGCCCTCTATGTCCATTATCTCTATCTGCTGGGCAAGATCGAAAAGCGGCAGTATCCGCCCCGCATGACGCCGCATCTGCGGCAGGCGGTCATGCGCTTTGAACGGTATCAGGCACAGTTCGCGTTCCTGCGGGAAAATGACATCACAACGCCTGCTGACATGGCGGCATTCGAACAACGCACAGAGGAAACGCTGAGCAGATTGACAAAGCAGCGGACCCTCCTCAATGTGCGGAAGAAGAAACGCCAGCCGCTCTACGCGGCGCTGGCAGATGCGGAGGCGCTGGAACCCAGCAGAGCGTTATATGAGGAAGGGCTCACCGGCATGGAGCAGGAGTTTGAGCAGTACATGAAAGCCGTGAAGCTGCTGGAGGACAGCGGCATTCCGCGGGAGGTGCTGAAGAAAGAAAAGGCAGAAGTGTATGAGCAGCTCTCAGAGGTGAATCGGAAGATCCGGGCAGAGCGGGAAAAGCGGAAGCTCTGCCGGGAGATCTGCCAGCAGACGCCTGTAATGGAGCAGGACATCCAGAAAACAGAAGAACACCAGAAGGAGGTGCGGGAACATGAACATCGGAGGCGGTGAAGCGGCGGACCAGCTGGTACGCATGATGCTCTCCGGCAGCGAGGTCGCTGTCCGGCTGAGCGGCTCCGCCATTAAAAATGTACTGGCGCTCACCATGGCGCTGGCGAAAAAACACAAGACCATTTCCGGTAAAGTCAATCTGGCAAAGATGCTGAAGGAGACCCGCGATGTGCGGCGGTTCGCCATGTCTCCGGAGCAGTATCAGCAATTCAGGCAGCGGGCAGGAAAACAGAAGATCCTGTTCTCTGCCATCCGTGATTCGGATAACAAGGGAAAAGTCGTGGATGTGATCATGCCGGTAACGGAGATCGACCGCGCCAATATGATCTTTGAGCGCATCCGATATACCGGGCAGCCGGAACAGGCGCGGCAGGATGCCCCCTCTAAGGAGCAGGAAGCCCGTGTGGGACAGGAGGCGCCGCAGCGCGAACAGCAACGCCCTCGGCAGGGGGAAACGCCTGTGACACCGCCTGTGGGCAAGCGGCAGGAGGTGACGCCAAAAAAAGGATCTCGGTCGGGAACAGACTTGCCAGATACCAAAGGCAGATCGACCTCATCCAGCGGCAGGGAAACGGCTGCCGGGACGATGACGAGTGAGCGGCCTTCGGTTCTGGAACGGCTGAAAGGCTATCAAGCGCAGCTGGACCAGCAGCAGAAGTCTGCCCCGGCCAAGGAAAAGGTCCATCAAAAAGTACGACCGGACAGAACAAAGTAAGAAAGCCGTTTCGTCAGCGAGGCTGGCAGAGCATTCCGCTCTGCCGGCCTCGTATTTTTTACGCAGGAGGTGATGCGGCTGAAAAAGACATCCCAAACAACGGATCTGGTACTTGCCCTGTTCCTCTATATCCCTGTGGTATGGGCGGCGCTGCTGATCGCCCAATCCCTTGGCGGCGGTCTGCCGGAGCTGCTATCAAGCTTAACTGCCGCACTGGAACAACCCTTCCAGATCCAATGGACAGACAAGAGCCTGTTGTCCATTCTCGTCTGCACCGGCGCGTATCTCATGGGGCTGTGTCTCTATGCTTCCGGACAGGGCAGGACACGGGACGGAGAGGAACACGGCTCCGCCGCATGGGGCTCGCCCCGGCAGCTCAACGTGCAGTTCCGGCAGAAGCAGAACAAGATCCTCACCCGCCATGTGCGGCTGGGGCTGGATACCCACAAGCACCGGCGCTCACTGAATGTGCTGGTCATTGGCGGCAGCGGCGCCGCCAAGACGCGCGGCTATGTCAAGCCCAACATTCTGGAAGCCAACAGCAACTATGTGATCACGGACCCGAAGATGGAGGTGCTGACCGCCACCGGAGGGTATCTGAAACGGCAGGGATACGACATCCGAGTGCTGAATCTGGTGGATCTGTCGCAGTCGGATGGCTATAACCCTTTCCGCTACTTGCGGGATGAAAAAGACGCACTGAAGCTGGTGAATACGCTGATCCAGGCAACCACGCCCAAGGGCAGTCATGAGTCTGACCCATTCTGGACGAAGTCCGAAACAGCTCTGCTCCAAGCCATCATCCTCATGTTGTACCAGGAAGCGCCGGAATACGAGCAGAATTTTTCCATGGTGCTGCGTGTGCTGGAATATGCCGAAGTGAAGGAGGACGATGACGAGTATGTCTCCCCGCTGGATCTGCTGTTCCGGGCAATGGAGTATGAGAACCCGGAAAGTGTTGCCCTGCGGCAATATAAGGTTTTCAAGCAGGCGGCGGGCAAAACAGCGAAAAGCATTTTGGTGTCTGCAGCTGTGCGGCTGGCACCCTTCAATCTGCCGCAGATCAAAGCTGTCACCGACCATGATGACATGGATCTCTACACGCTGGGAGAGCGAAAGTGCGCTCTGTACGCCGTCATCCCGGATAATGATACGACCTTTACTTTTTTAGTGAGTCTTCTGTACTCCCAGATTTTCCAGACCCTTTACTACTGCGCAGACCAGATCCATCACGGAGCCTTGCCCTGCCACGTGCATTTCATCTTGGATGAAGCGCCATCGGTCAATCTGCCGGGGCTGCCGCGGGAGCTTGCGACCATGCGCTCACGCAACATCTCCTGCAGCACCATCATCCAGAACATGGCGCAGATCAAGGAGCTGTATAAGGACTCATGGGAAACCATCCCCGGCAACTCGGACACGCTGCTCTATCTGGGCGGTAACGAGGCAAGCACCCACAAGTACATTTCCGAGGCGTTGGGCAAGTCCACCATCGACACCAAGACCCACGGGCAGACCAAAGGGCGGTCCGGGTCTTACTCCACCAACTTCCAGATCAGTGGGCGGGAACTGCTGACGCCGGACGAGGTGCGGATGCTGGATAACCGGTATTGTATTCTGTTCATCCGCGGCACACGGCCGGTGATGGACGAAAAGTATGAGCTCATGGAGCATCCCGCCATCCGCTATACGATGGATGGCGGCGGACCGCCCTACATCCACCACGGGACGGCAGAGCCTCCCATTCCGGGAGAGCCGCTGTTCCAAACTGATTTTGACAATGAAAAGGAGAATGCTGCAGCATGAAACATGATTTGAACAACAAAAATTTCGAGAGAAAGGCAAAGCGCGTCTATTCCGTGTTTGCCTGCGTTGCCCTGCTTCTGGTCGCCACCGCAGTGCCTGCGCTGGCGGCAGATGACCCGCTGACGGTGGTCAACAACCTGTCTGATTTCATTTTCTCGCTGATCCGCGCCATTGGCCTCATCCTGCTGGGCTTCGGTATTTTGCAGGTGGGCCTGTCTCTCAAGAGCCATGACCCCTCCCAGCGAGCCAACGGTATGCTCACCGTAGCAGGTGGCATTGTGATCACCTTTACCAAGGAAATCCTTACCCTTATCACCGGTTGAAAATCGAATAAGGGGAGCAGCGTTTAGACTGCTCCCCTTATTTCTTCCCGTAGGAGGTGATTTTGAATGGGAAGTGGAAACTGGATCGTAGACAACTTAAACTCCGCGCTGGAAATGTGGAACGGAAGGCTGGAGGAGATCTGGCAGCTTATCAGCACCTCGCCGGAGTCCTTTAAGGGCGGCGGTGTCTGGAATGTCATCGTGAACATCAACGATGGATTAAAAGCTGTGGGGTATGCGCTGTTGGTACTGTTTTTCGTGATGGGCGTGGTCAAGACCTGCGGCAGCTTTACCGAGATGAAGAAGCCGGAAGTGGCCTTCAAATGCTTCATCCGCTTTGTGCTGGCGCAGGCGGCGGTATCGTGGGGCATGGAGCTGATGACCGGCGCGTTTCGCGTTGCCCAGGGCATGGTGACGACCATCATGGATTCCTCCGGGCTGACGGCGATGTCTGCCACCACATTACCGGATGAACTGGTGAGTGTCATCGAGGATGTGGGCTTTATTGACTCCATCCCCCTTTGGGCGGTGACGCTGCTGGGCTCGCTCTTTATCTGGGTACTCTCCCTTGTCATGATACTGACGGTATATAGCCGTTTTTTTAAGCTCTACATCGCCACAGCCATCGCACCCATCCCGCTGGCCAGCTTTGCGGGACAGCCCTCCAGCAGTATCGGCGTAGCCTTTTTGAAAAGCTATGCCGCCATCTGTCTGGAGGGCTGTGTCATCGTATTGGCTTGTGTGATTTTCTCGGCGTTTGCGTCTTCACCGCCTGCCATCGCGGACGATACGCTGGCGGCAGCCACCATCGTATGGAACTATGTGGGCGAGCTGATCTTCAATATGCTGGTGCTGGTGGGCGCGATCAAGATGAGCGACCGCATCATCCGGGAGCTGATGGGCCTTGGCTGATTCAGCGCCACAGACCCTCTGTGCTGACGGTGTCTTCGCCGTTCTCCCGTGCTTTGCGAACACGGTAGGAGAAATACTCCATAGCGGCAGCGTCATCCCGTGCCTGCATAACAAGATCGCAGACAAAGCGGATCAGCGAAAGCAGCCAGGACAGCACCACCAGCCCTACAAGGGCGAACAGGATGCGGTCTGCCAGCACGGTATGGGCGCGATACCAGCCGTGGAACACCGTCAGCATGGACACGGTGTACAGCAGCGGGATGGTCATCCGCGTCAGCACGGCGAACCGGGAGAGAAGCGCCAGGACGCCAAGCCCGGCGATCATCAGAAAAGCGATCATGTGTCACGACCTCCTTCATCGGGTTTGTGGCATAGTACCATGACTGCACAGACAAAGCAAGAGTCTGTTCAGCAAAACTCAGAAAAAACTCGGAGGTGATCCATTGGAGGTCCGCATCAACAAAGAAGTACGAAATTACCAGGAGAGTCTATTCTTCGGGCTGTCCCTGCGGCAGTTGCTGTTCGCACTGCTGGCGGTCGCCGTGGCAGTGGGCGTATATTTCGGCCTGCGCCCTGTGCTGGGGAATGGGGAGATCGGCTGGGTCTGCGTGCTTGCAGCCTTTCCCTTTGCCCTGGGCGGCTTTTTTCAGTATAACGGCATGACGCTGGAACGCTTTCTGCTCGCGTATATCCGTTCTGAATTCCTGTTTCCCCGCAGGCTCGTGTTCAAATCGGACAACATATACGCCAAAGCTCTGGAAAATTCAACGATAAAGGAGGCTCTCAAACTTGATTAAAACTCTGCAAAATACACTGAAGCAGGACAAAGAAAGATTTACGGTTCCGAAATCTGTACAGGACATCATCCCCATCCGCCGCATCTGGCCGGATGGGGTCTTTCAATTTGGCAGCAAGTATTCTAAAACACTGCGTTTTAGCGACATCAATTATGCCATTGCCTCGAAAGAGGATAAGACAGCCATGTTTCTCAGCTATTCCGAGCTGCTGAACGCACTGGACACCGGCTCCACCACGAAGATCACCATCAACAATAAGCGCCTGGACCGGCGCAATTTTGAGCAGGAGATCCTCATCCCGCCCAAGGGAGATGATCTGGACGGCGGACGCAAGGAATACAACGCCATGCTGCTGGATAAGGTTACCGATTCATCCAACAGCGTGGTGCAGGAGCGCTACATCACCCTGTCCGTCCACAAGAAAAATGTGGAGGAAGCCCGCGCGTTTTTTGACCGCACGGTCCATGACGCCTCTTCCCGTCTGAACCACATGGACTCTCGCTGCGAGGAACTGGATGCGGCAGACCGCCTCCATATCCTGCATGATTTCTACCGTGTGGGTGAGGAAAGCGAGTTCCGCTTTGACCTCCGGGAGAACATGAAAAATGGGCGCTCCGTCAAGGACGCCATCTGCCCGGACAGCATGGAATTCAAAAAGGATCATTTTATCATGGGCGGTAAATATGGCCGGGTGCTTTTTTTGAAGGAGTATGCCAGCTACATCAAGGATTCCATGATCAATGAACTTACCAGCCTGAACCGCAGTCTCATGCTGTCCATTGACATCATCCCTGTCCCTACCGATGAGGCGGTGCGGGAGATGCAGAACCGCCTGCTGGGTGTGGAGACCAATGTGACCAACTGGCAGCGCCGGCAGAACGCCAACAATAACTTTTCTGCCGTTGTCCCCTACGATCTGGAGCAGCAGCGCAAGGAGACCCGCGAGATGCTGGACGATCTCACCACCCGCGACCAGCGGATGATGTTTGCCGTGGTGACGCTGGTGCATCTGGCAGACAGCAAGGAAGAACTGGACAGTGATACGGAAACGCTCCAGTCCATTGCCCGCAAGCACCTCTGTCAGCTCACAACGCTGAACTGGCAGCAGGCGGACGGGCTGGTGACGGCGCTGCCGCTGGGCTTGCGCCGCATCGACGCCCTCCGCACGCTCACCACCGAGGCGTTGGCTGTGCTCATGCCCTTCAAGGCACAGGAGATCTGGGACCGGGGTGGCGTGTACTACGGGCAGAACGCCATCAGTAAAAATCTTATCGTGGCGGACCGCAGGCAGCTTCTCAACGGCAACGCATTCATCCTGGGCGTCTCCGGTTCCGGCAAATCCTTCAGCGCCAAGAAGGAGATGGTGTCACTGGCGCTGTCCACGCAGGACGATATCATCGTCATCGATCCGGAATCGGAGTACCGCCCCCTCATCGAAGGACTGGGTGGCCAGGTCATCAACATCTCCGCCACATCACCCAACCATATCAACGCCATGGATATGGAGCAGGGCTATGGGGACGGAGAAAACCCCGTGGTGCTGAAATCCGAGTTCCTGCTCTCCCTCTGTGAACAGCTCATTGGGGCAGGCAAGCTGTCTGCCAAGGAAAAATCCGTCATCGACCGCTGTACCGCGCAGGTGTACCGGGACTATATCCGCAGCGGCTATCACGGCGCGGTCCCCACCTTGCAGGACTTCCACGCGGAGCTGCTCCGCCAGCCGGAAAAGGAAGCACAGGATGTGGCGCTGGCCATTGAGCTGTTTACGGACGGCAGTCTCAACACCTTTGCCAAGCCCACCAATGTGGACACCAATGCCCGTATCCTCTGCTACGATATCCGGGACCTTGGCAAGCAGCTTCTGCCGGTAGGAATGCTGGTGGTGCTGGACAGCATCTTCAACCGCATCATCCGCAACCGTGGGCTGAAGCGCAACACCTGGATCTATATTGATGAGATCTATCTGCTGTTCCAGCATGAGTACAGCGCCAATTTCCTGTTCACCCTGTGGAAACGAATGCGAAAATACCAGGCTTGCGGAACGGGGATCAGTCAGAATATCGAAGACCTGCTGCAGTCCCACACGGCCCGCACCATGCTGGCGAACTCTGAATTTCTCATCATGCTGAATCAGGCGGCCACAGACCGGGAGGAACTGGCGCGCCTGCTGAACATCTCGGATAATCAGCTCTCCTACATCACCAATGTGGACTCCGGGCGTGGGCTCATCAAGTGCGGCAGCGCCATCGTGCCTTTCGTGGACAGTTTTCCCCGCCACACCAGGCTGTATCAGATGATGACGACCCGTCCCTCCGACCTTATTTCGTGATGTGCTATGAAAAAAATCAAAGAAAAACCCACGCTCTCTGAACGCATCAAAGAAAAAGCAGTATCGACACCCAGAGAACTGCTGCACAGAGGTCTGGACGACGGCTCTGAGCGGCTGCGGACGCAGCTGCGGGATACGGCCCAGCACGGGCAGGCAGACGAGTACGGCGGCGACACCATTGAGGATGCCGCCGCCCGCGGCCTGCGTCGGGCAGAAAAGGAACTCACCCGGCAGCGGAAGAAGAAACCGCAGGAGCAGCCGCCGAAGGGCGGCGCTCCTGCTGCCGATGCCACAGAGCAAAAGCCTTCTGCTATCAAGGGAAAAGATACCACTTCTGCCGGGCCGCAGCCGCAGAGCGCTGCGGAGCGTGGACGGCAGCAGGCGCGCCAGAACGCCGCGCAAAAGGCCGCCAAGGTCAAGGCAAAAGATACTTATATCGGCGCACAGACAGAGACACAGGTCACAGTGGCAGCGGAACCGCAGCGGCAGGGGCAGAGAGTATTCATGGAGGAACGCGGGCGCAAAGCTGCCCGATGGCAGGCAGAGCAAAAGCGAGCCGTATCGCGCCGCCGAATCAAGACGGCACAAGCCTTACATTCAGACAGGGACGGTAGCGCCATGCCGGACAGAATGCGTTCGGAGCAGATACCGCACATCAAAGAACGGGCTGAAACCAGCTTGCCCAAACCAGCGAGGAAAAAGCACTTGCCGATGGGGCGTGACATCGTCTCTGTTTCGCCGCGTTCTAAGAAGATAGCTGATACAGCGAAAACTTTGGAGTCCGCACAGAAGCAGGCGGTCATGCTGCAAAGCAGCGCCCGCACCGCACGGGAAGCAGCGGTGCAGACAACGCGGTATCAGCAAGCCGCGAAAGCGGTGCAGGCCACGGCGCAGAAAGCATCCCAGACGGCAGGACGGGCGCTGCGGGCCATCCTGTCCGCCGCCAGAAGTCTTGCGGCGGCGATGATGGCTGGCGGCAGTACGGTCCTCTCGATGGTGTTAGTTATCTGCCTGATCGGGCTCCTGGTCGCGTCACCGTTTGGGATATTCTTTTCCGGCGAGGACAGCGGCACCGGATATACGATGCCGGAGGCTGTGACTATGCTGAATACAGAGTTTACAGACCGCATCGAGCAGATCAAGGCGGAGAATCCGCATGATGAATTGGATATGGACAACGCCGGCAGCGCCGCCATGATCTCTAACTGGCGGGATGTGCTGGCTGTTTATGCTGTGCGGACAACGACAGATGCATCGTCGCCGGACGAGGTGGCGACGCTGACGGAAGAAAAGCTGGATATTCTGCGGCAGATTTTCTGGGATATGAACGCCATCTCTTATTGGGTGGAAACCATCTCAGGCGACAAGGATGAAAGCGATACCGTCATCCTGCACATCACTGTCACAGTCAAGGATCATCTGCAAATGGCGGACGAGTATCGGTTCAACGCCGAGCAGCACAAGCTGTTGGAGGAACTGATGCAGCCGGAGTATCAGGAACTGTTCGCGGCGCTCACCGGTAGCTACCAGGACATTGAGCTGAGTCCCGACGAGGTAGCGAAGATCATGGAAAACCTCCCCGCCGATCTCAGCGAGGCACGCAGAGAAGTTGTGCTGACAGCATATCAGCTCTTGGGCAGAGTCCATTATTTTTGGGGAGGAAAATCTTTGGTAATCGGCTGGGACTCCCGCTGGGGAATGCCGATGGAGGTCACAGCCGAGGGCAGCTCCACCACCGGCACTGTGCGGCCCTTCGGACTGGATTGTTCGGGAATGGTGGATTGGGTGTTCTACAACCAGAGCGGCGGACAATATGTCATTGGGCATGGCGGTGGGGCTACGGCACAGCACAGCTACTGTACCCCCATTGACTGGAGCGATGCCCAGCCGGGCGACCTTGTGTTTTACCCGGAGGATTCCCATGTCGGCATTGTCTGCGGATTTGACGGCAGCGGCAATGTGCTTATCATCCACTGCGCCAGCAGCGAGAATAATGTGGTGGTGACGGGGAAAAGCGGCTTCACCTCGATTGGCAGGCCCGAGTATTTTGCGGATTGAGAAATGTGCGCATGGAGATGTGTTCATAGTTGATTGCTATCGTGCTCCATGATATACAGCGAAAGGCAGGGAGCCTCAATAGAGGCT
>ENA-OROK01003977-OROK01003977.1-human-gut-metagenome-genome-assembly--contig:-NODE-3977-length-11180-cov-2.110472_pt1 | contig 11180 bp, 9 predicted proteins | sample MGYA00242127_ERZ509046 | MGnify/ENA primary metagenome ERZ509046 (study PRJEB26280, sample SAMEA2338728) | human gut metagenome | biome: human gut; feature: human-associated habitat; material: faeces... | reverse complement strand
TACTAAAATGAAAGCAAATCACAACACAATTGACAAAATAGAAAGTATCGCAATGCTGTTTCCAATGGCTCAAAGTTACTAAAATGAAAGCAAATCACAACCTTATTGAAAGTTTGTGAAAATCTACAATAGCTGTTTCCAATGGCTCAAAGTTACTAAAATGAAAGCAAATCACAACATCAGCTTGCGGTTATCCAGCATTATTATAGCTGTTTCCAATGGCTCAAAGTTACTAAAATGAAAGCAAATCACAACTAAAACTTGTCCTTTTCATTCTTGATAAAAGCTGTTTCCAATGGCTCAAAGTTACTAAAATGAAAGCAAATCACAACGAATAGGCGGATATGGAGTTAAAGGGGATGCTGTTTCCAATGGCTCAAAGTTACTAAAATGAAAGCAAATCACAACGTGGGCAGATGGTTGGTCTGCCCGTTACCTGCTGTTTCCAATGGCTCAAAGTTACTAAAATGAAAGCAAATCACAACCGTTTGATGTTTTTGATCACTATACTATGGCTGTTTCCAATGGCTCAAAGTTACTAAAATGAAAGCAAATCACAACTGCAATCGCATTGAACCAAAACGCAGAGAAGCTGTTTCCAATGGTCCAAAGTTACTAAAATGAAAGCAAGTCACAATAAAATATTGCAAAATATTGGGGCAGCTACACCAAAAAGTAAGCCATTCTCTTTTATGTCATCAAAATATCTCTTTTTCTGTCATTTTGCTCAAAATGGAGACTTTTAGCTGATAAAGGCTTTTTATGGAAATGCGAAAATAGAGAGAAAAGGAAGGCGGAAACAGCGTATTTCGCCATTTTTTAGTGTATGAATAGGCTTTGTAGAGGGATTATGATCCAATAGTAAGGTGTTTATAACGGCGTTGTATGCTGTTTTCGACTGCGATCCTTATTGTTTCCGACCGGAAATCCGATTGTTTTCGGATGAAAAGCTTATTGTTTTCAGATAAAAAGTCGCTTGTTTGTCCGACTGAGGTTGACAGAAGACGAAATCTTTCGCTAGAATAAATCAGTGAAAATTTGTAATGCGTTGTTCAATAGATTATTGTGAAAAAATATTTTCGAATTTGGAAGCAAGTCGTACCTTGCCTCGAAATAATCGATTCTCCAAGCGTTTAGATTGCAAAGTGTCAGAATGACAATTTGCATTGATTGAGGAATATTTTGGTGCGGTGTTCTGGTAAAAGATTGTTTAGGTACGGCTTTTTTATTTTTTTTGGAAAGATTATCCTATTTTTTAATACTGATTATCAGTTTCTTATATATAAGTTTCTCTCGTGAGCTTATTGTGCGGAATTTTACTTGAGATCCATGCATTCCGGCCTGCTGAAACGGATGGGTAAATGAAAGAGCCGTGTTGTTTAGGTCTTAGATAAATGATTTAATTTCGTACATTTGTTTTTGATAGGCTTAAGCTGGAAACTATGGGGCTTGGTTCCCTATGGTTGAGATTAAACAGATTGTAAATATATAAAGAGTAGGTAAGATGGAAACATTCGACGATATCATTAAAGGGGATAAACCTGTATTGGTGGATTTTTTTGCGACATGGTGCGGCCCGTGTAAGGTGTTGAGTCCGACGGTCGAGGCATTGGGGAAGGAGTTGGCGGGACAAGTGCGTGTCCTTAAAATTGATGTAGATAAGAACGAAGCACTTGCCACACAGTTGAGGATCCAATCCGTACCCACTTTGATCATCTTTAAGAAAGGTGAGATCGTATGGCGCTCTTCCGGCGTGATGGATCACGGAAGCCTATTGCGGAAGGCGCAAAGCTATATCGATTAAAAGCCGTTCATCGGGATCAATACCGTTGGGATCAATAATAGGAATCCTAGGATCACTAGGACAAGGATGAACTTCCATGCCCATTTGAACCATTTATCATACGGGATACGGCTTACTCCTAGAACCGCTATCAGGACACCTGATGTGGGAGTTATCAGGTTCGTGAAGCCATCGCCAAACTGAAAGGCCATGACGGTGGCCTGCTTGGATAAACCGATCAACTCCGAGAATGGGGCCATGATAGGCATGGTAAGGGCCGCTTTGGCGCTTCCGGAAGGAATAACTAAATTGATAAGCGTTTGAATAACGTACATCATCCCGACCGTAGCTACTTGCCCCAAGCCTTCCATCCCTTTCGCTAGGTTAAAGAGAATCGTATCGATCACTTTGCCTTCTTGTAGGATTACGATGATACCTCCTGCCAAACCGACAACCAAGGCGGCGCTCATAATATCCTTGCAACCCTCTAAGAATAGTTTCACAAGCTCATTCGGATCGCGTCCATTGGCGATTCCCGCCGCTATGCCCAAGGCGAAGAACAAGGTCGCTATTTCCATAATATACCAACCGTAGCCCATTACGCCTGTTATCAAGAAAAAGATCGTGAAGAATAAAAGGTTCAATATATATAAATGTACGGTTTTCCGCAGAGTGAATATCGAACTGATTATGAACGCTACGCTAAGAATCGGGATTAAGGGAAGTCCCTCGATTACACTATTCCCGATTTCTAAGGATGTCTGGGGATAATAGACAGAAAAGACCGCTAAGATGATTGCCAATAGGATAAAACTGACCCATGCGGCTTTCGGGGTCCTGTACACGATTTCCAAAGAATGGGTATTATGTAGGTCTCTCCAGTATTGATCATCCTCATAGACTGGTGACAATTGAGGGTTCTTTTTTACCTTGGCGGCATAACGCAATATCCATGTGAAGCCTACCACATTGATAATACACCAACAAACGATACGATACTCGATGCCGGAAAAAAGAGGAATTCCTGCTAAGCCTTGCGCTATACCGATAGTGAAAGGGTTTAAAATCGCTCCGGCGAAACCTAATCCCGCCGCTATAAAAACCATACATACGCCGGTTATGGAATCGTATCCCATAGATATCGCCATCGGGACCAAGACCAGACAAAAAGCGATGGTCTCCTCACTCATCCCGAATACGGCCCCGAATATACTGAAAAGTAGCATGATGGCGGTCAATAAGAAATTATCTATGCCTATTTTACGAAGGATGGGGTTGTTCTCCATTTTGCGTGCTTTCCGTAGGAAACTGACTGTCCCGATATCAAATGCCTTACTGTCGTTCACGATCCAGAATGCCCCGCCGATGATAAGGATAAAGACAATGATATCCGCCTTGTCTACAAATCCTTTATAAAAGGCGGAGAGTACCTCCCAAGTCTGGGGTACGCTTTCCACGGATTCATATACAACGGTTCGCTCTCTGTCCGGGCTGATACTTTCCGTATATTGCCCACCGGGAATAATCCATGTCAATATGGCGCAAAATAAGATAATGTAAAAGATAATTACGTATGTGTGGGGTATTTGTCTCTTTTTCATGATTCTGTTTTTTCGTCTTCTTCTGTTAATATTCCGATCTCGGGAAGGATAGCCCGGGCCTCACGGTCACTAAGCGTATCTACGTCTTTGAGTTTACGTTGGATGGCACGGGTACGGGTACCTAAAACCTCTTCTATTTGCCCGCTGGCGGTTTGCAAGTTCTTTTGGGCTTTCTCGAGCATACCGCCTACTTTCTCGAATTCTTTTTTCACGGCCCCTAAGATCGTCCATACCTCCCCTGAGTGCTTTTGGATCGCCAATGTACGGAAGCCCATTTGTAAACTGTTTAGTATGGCCGCTAGGGTAGTGGGACCTGTTACGACTACCTTGTAGTTTCGTTGCAAGTCCTCCAATAAAGCGGAACGGCGTACGACCTCGGCGTAAATGCCCTCGAACGGCAGGAACATAATGCCGAAATCGGTCGTGGCGGGAGGTGCCAGATATTTGTCCGAAATATCTTTAGCCATCTTCTTGATCGTTGTCTCCAATAATTTTCCGGCTGTCTCGATCGCTTGGGAATCTGCGGCATCGTAAGCGTCTAGGAGCTGTTCGTATACATCTTTCGGGAATTTAGCGTCTATGGGAAGGTATACGAATTCTCGGGCATCATCCCGCCCGGGGAGCTTGACTGCGAATTCAACGACCGCATCCGAACCTTTCCGGGTATGTACATTCGCCTCGTATTGCTCTGGTGCCAATAACTGCTCCAATAACATACTGAGTTGGATCTCCCCGATATTTCCCCGGGTCTTAACATTACTAAGTACCCGTTTTAACCCGCCTACATCCTGCGCTAAGGTTTGCATCTCGCCCAGTCCTTTTTGTACACTTTCTAATTGTTCGGTGACTAAACGGAAAGATTGCCCGATACGGTCATTCAATGTCTTTTGAAGTTTCTCGTCTACGGTGACTCGGATCTCTTCCAGCCTTTTTTCCGTGTTATCCACTAATCTCTGTTGGCGTTCGTCCAAGGCGGCGAATTTCTCTTTCTGCAACCTGTTAAAAGAATCGATTCCACGTTCGAAGGCTTCCTTGAACTCATTCATGGAACGAGCCAGCTCTTCTCGGTTATCTTTTGCTACTAATCGGCTTTCTTCCCGGTTCAGGCGGAAGTCCTCCCTAAAGTTTTTCTCGATACGGTCGAACGAGCGTTGTATCTCGTTTAGCAACTTTTCTAGGTCTTCTTTGTTATTATTTAGCTGTTTAGGACGCAAAAGGATTTGCGTCACGATGATTATAAGAAGTCCGCCGATAATAATCCAATCCATCTGTTTTTAATTTTGACGTCAAAGATAGGTAATCTGTATTTTGCAACAGTAGTTAAATAGAGTTAAATGAAAAAACATTGTTTATTTTCGTTTGTTTTATCGACAGAAAGCTGCTTATATTTGTGCAGCCAACTTAAGTAAGACTATTAAATTTACATACAAAGATGGCAAAAGTAACATTAAAAGGTAACGAGATTCATACGAACGGCGAGTTGCCAAAAGTTGGGACAGAGGCTCCGGACTTTAAGGGTGTAAAAAGTGATTTATCCGAATTGTCGCTAAGCGACTTGAAAGGAAAGAAAGTGGTGATAAATGTTTTTCCGAGCTTGGATACAAGTGTATGTGCGGCATCGGTAAGACGCTTCAATAAAGAAGCCGCTTCGCATCCGGATACGGTGGTATTAGCTGTTTCTAAAGATTTACCTTTTGCGCATGGACGTTTCTGTACTACGGAAGGTATTGATAAAGTGATTACATTGTCAGTGTTCCGGTGTTCATGTTTTGAGGATAAGTATGGGATGCTTCTGGTAGACGGTCCGCTGAAAGGGTTATTAGCCCGTGGCGTGATAGTGGTCGATGGAGCTGGTAAGGTGGTTTATGAGGAACTTGTTCCCGAGATTACTACCGAACCGAATTACGATGCGGCTTTAGCTGCATTGAAATAAATGTAGTAGATTATTGTTTTTCATTGGTTAAAGTTAAGGGTTAGTGTAGGAGGCCGTCGGATGTGAATCTCGCGGCCTTCGTTTTTTTAATACAAACACGTTTATATGGATAACTGGAAGCGAGTATTTGCCATTATTTGGACGGGGCAGTTCTTATCTATACTGACAAGTTCGATTGTTAATTTCGCGATAGTCTTGTGGTTGAGTCTGGAGACAGGTTCCGCTGAGGTATTGGCATTTGCTACGATGGCCGCTTTGTTACCTCAATCTGTTTTGGGGCTTTTCACGGGGATCTTTATCGACCGGTGGAAAAGGAAGCGGGTGATGATTATGGCAGATAGCTTTATTGCTTTTTGTACGTTGATATTGGCGGTCTTGTTTTATTTTGATTTGGCTAAGATTAGTCATATATATGTGTTATTGGCCCTTCGTTCCGTAGGTTCTGCCTTTCATATGCCCGCTATGCAAGCTTCTGTTCCTTTGCTGGCTCCAAAATCAGAGTTGATGCGCATAGCTGGGATTAATCAGGTGATCCAGTCGGTGTGTAATATCGCCGGGCCCGCTTTGGCCGGTCTATTCATAACGATGATGAAGATGACGAATATCCTCTTATTGGATGTGGCTGGAGCGGCGTTCGCTTGTCTATCGCTCTGCTTTGTCTTTATTCCCGATCCTTCTCATGAGGAACGAAATTCAGAATTGCATCTTTGGAGAGAGGCGAAAGAGGCGATTATGGAAGTCCGTAACCAATATGGGCTATCGTGGTTATTCCTATTGTCTATATTGGCTACATTCGTGATTATGCCGGTAAGTGTCTTATTCCCGTTGATGACGTTGAATCACTTTGCCGGAAATGCTTTCCAAGTGAGTTTGGTCGAGGTTTCATGGGGTGGAGGAGCCTTGCTCGCGGGTGCTTTACTGGGGCTTAAGAAATATCGTTGGAATGAGATCCTGTTGATTAATGGGATGTATATAGCGTTGGGATTGACATTCTTGTTTTCCGGGTTGTTACCGGTATCCGGTTTTATCTGGTTTGCGGTGCTGACGGCTTTAGGAGGTGTTTGTGGTTCCCTGTATTTTGCTACTTTTACTACGGTTATCCAATCTCGCATTGATCCGGGAGTTATGGGAAGGGTATTCTCTTTTTACATGAGCTTTAGTATGCTTCCTTCGATGATCGGTCTTTTGAGTACCGGCTTTTTGGCGGATTCTATCGGGCTTGGAAATACCTTTATAATAAGTGGGGGCTTTTTATGTTTGATAGGTATTATATCCTTTTTTATCCCTTCGTTGATCAGTCTGAAAGAGAGTTTTAAGAGATAACGATATCGTATTTAGACACTATTTAATATGAATAAGAAAATACTTCAACTGGCGATACCTTCTATTATTTCCAATATAACCGTACCTTTATTGGGATTGATAGATGTGGCGATCGTGGGACATCTTGGATCTGCTTCGTACATCGGGGCGATCGCTGTAGGCGGGATGCTGTTTAATATTACTGGATATTCGGGTTTCTCCGTATGGGGACAAGCGGTATGACTTCCCAAGCGTACGGGAAACGGGATTTGACGGAAGTTACCCGGATCTTATTCCGGTCTGTCGGGGTTGGTTTCCTGATATCTTTGGGGCTTTTGATACTTCAATACCCTATCTTGAAGGTTGCGTTTACTTTGATCGACGCAACGGAGGAGGTAAAACAATGGGCCTCTCTCTATTTTAATATCTGTATCTGGGGAGCGCCGGCTGTATTGGGGTTATATGGCTTTGCCGGTTGGTTTATCGGTATGCAGAATTCTCGTTTCCCGATGTTTATCGCTATCGCGCAGAATATCGTGAATATTGTGGCCAGCCTATGTTTCGTGTTTGTGCTGGGTATGAAGGTGGAAGGCGTAGCGTTGGGAACACTGATCGCCCAATATGCGGGTCTCCTCATGGCGTTTGCTCTTTGGTTGAAATATTATGGGCGTCTGAAAGCGTATATCGATTGGGACGGTCTTTGGGATGGGGAGGCGATGCGTCGTTTCTTCTCTGTCAATAGTGATATATTTTTCCGGACCTTGTGCTTGGTCGCTGTTACGACTTTCTTTACTTCTACAGGTGCGAGACAAGGGGATGTGATATTAGCCGTAAACACCTTGTTGATGCAGTTATTTACCTTGTTCTCTTATATAATGGATGGTTTCGCTTATGCGGGAGAGGCATTAGCCGGCCGGTTTATTGGGGCTAAAAACGATGTGGGGTTACGTAAATGCATTCGCTTATTGTTCCTATGGGGAATCGGCCTCTCATTGTCTTTCACGATCCTTTATGCGTTGGGAGGGAAGAATTTTCTGGGATTATTGACGAACGATACCTCAGTCATTGAAGCTTCCGGGGATTATTTCTATTGGGTGTTGGCGATTCCTTTATGTGGATTCTCCGCTTTCCTTTGGGACGGTATCTTTATCGGTGCCACGGCCACACGCCAGATGCTTTACTCGATGCTTGTGGCCTCGGGCACTTTCTTTATTATGTATTACTTGTTTTATCAATCGATGGGGAATCATGCCTTATGGATGGCTTTCCTTTGGTATCTGTCTTTACGTGGCGGTATGCAATGGGTACTTTGGCGGTTAAAAAAATAAGGCGAGAACCTGTAACTGATCCTCGCCTCATTTTATCCTAGGAAAACCTATTTACTGTTGTTTGTAATAAGCTAAGTCCTCACGATTGAAGTTGTTGATGAAGGATTCGATCTTATCAATCTCAGCTTGTCCGTAGTTTACATAAACCTCGGCGGAACGGCGGAAGCTGTCATCTTTGTTTGCGTCTTGCAATAGCAAGTAGCCGAATACGCAATGAGCGGCTGCCTCGACCATACGGCGAGCTTGGAAGTCAATATATTCGTTATCCTTTGTCTCCGTAACCTTGGCTACCACTTTCTCATACTTCTCGGTCATAGCGGCAAGTTTGTTCTTCAGAGCCTCTAATTCCGGCTTATACTCGATCGCTTGGTATTCACGAATCTGGTTCAAGTAAGTACCCGTGGTGACGTGGCGGATGGCCGCTACGACTTGCAATTGGGTGGTACCCTCATAGATATTCGTGATGCGGGCATCCCGGTAGATACGTTCGCAAGCGTAGTCCTTCATGAAACCGGAACCTCCGTGAACTTGGATAGCGTCGTAAGCGTTCTGGTTTGCGTACTCGGTAGTCATGCCTTTACCCATCGGGGTGAAAGCATCCGCGAGCTTGCTGTACTTCTTGAATTCTTGACGTTCTTCCGGAGTCAGTTTACGTTCCTTGGATATATCATCCAACGCTTTGTAGACGTCAACGAAACGGGCGGTCTCGTATAACATAGAACGGGAAGCATCCGCTTTCGCACGCATCAAGGCGATAATCTCAGCGATCGCCGGGAACTCGATGATAGACTTACCAAACTGTTTACGATCCAAGGCGTAAGCATAAGCCTCACGATAGGCAGCCTCGCTAAGTCCTACGGCTTGAGCCATGATACCCAGACGGGCACCGTTCATCAAAGCCATTACATATTTGATCAAACCTAGCTTACGATCACCGCAAAGCTCGGCTTTCGCGTTCTTGAATACCAACTCGCAAGTAGGAGAGCCTTTGATACCCATTTTGTTCTCGATACGACGGACATTCACGCCACCATTGCGCTTGTCGTAGATGAACATGGAAAGGCCACGTCCATCCTTCGTACCTTCCTCGGAACGGGCCAATACCAAATGGATGTCAGCGTCGCCATTCGTGATGAAACGCTTTACGCCGTTCAGATACCAGCAACCGTCAGCCTCGTTGTAAGAAGCTTTCAACATAACGGATTGAAGGTCGGAACCTGCGTCCGGCTCCGTCAAGTCCATAGACATGGTCTCTCCGTCGCAAACACGAGGGATGTAACGTTGGCGTTGATCCTCGTTGCCGAACTCGTATAAGGTCTCGGCACAATCTTGTAGACCCCAAAGGTTCTCGAAACCGGCGTCGGCACGGGAAACCAAGTCGGCGGCCATGATGTAAGGGACGATCGGGAAATTCAACCCATTGTAGCGGCGAGGCATAGCGATACCCATCAAGCCGGCCTTGCGAACGGCATCGAGGTTTTGCTGTGTCCCGGAAGCGTACGTGACACGTCCGTTCGCTACCGTGGGGCCCTCATGGTCTACGCCCTCAGCGTTCGGGGCGATAATTTCCCCGCAAATCTCACCAACGATCTCCAATACTTTCTCGTAGCTATCCATTGCGTCCTCGAAATCGATCGGAGCATAATCGTATGTATCCTTGTCGGCATAGCCGCGCTCTTTCAGCTCTACGATACGCTTCATCAACGGATGGTGAAGATGATGCTTCAAGCTGGGATTATCTGTATAGAAATTAGCCATAATCTTACTTACTGTTCTTTTTGTAATACTTAATCATCTTAGGAATCACCTCTTCTACCGTACCATTGATTACGTAATCGGCGATCGTGTTGATCGGGGCGTTCTCATCATTATTGATCGAAATGATGATACCGGCGTCTGCTGGATCTGCCCGGAGATACCGCAAGCGATATATAATTTCGGACGCACCGTGACACCGGTCTGACCGATCTGACGGTCGTGGTCGCAGAAACCGGCATCGACAGCCGCACGGCTGGCACCTACCTCGGCGTGAAGCTCTTTCGCCAAATCGAACAATAAATTAAAGTTCTCCTTGGAGCCTACGCCATAACCTCCGGCCACTACGATCGGAGCGCCTTTCGCTTTCTCTACATGACGGTTGATCACTTTCACCACATAGTCTGTCTCGGGGACATACTTCGCTACGTCGTGGTGGATCACTTCGCCTTTATAGTTCTCGTCCAAAACCTCCTTTTTCATCACGCCCTCACGAACGGTCGCCATTTGCGGGCGGTGTTCCGGGTTGATGATCGTGGCTACGATGTTACCACCGAACGCCGGACGGATCTGATATAATAAGTTCTCGTAGGTGATACCCGCTTTCTTGTCCTCGTGCGAGCCGATCTCCAAAGAGGTACAATCGGCCGTCAAGCCGCTTGTCAAGGCCGAGGATACACGAGGGCCCAAGTCACGACCGATCACCGTAGCGCCCATCAAGCAAATCTGCGGTTTCTCCTCCTTGAACAAATTAATCAAGATGGAAGAATGAGGAAGTGATGTATAAGGGAATAAACCCGGAGCGTCGAACACATGAACCTTGTCGACGCCAAAAGGCAATACTTGTTTCTCTACACCCTCAAGGCCGGACCCGGCAACGATCGCCTCCAGCCCACAGCCCAATTGATTGGCTAGCTTACGACCTTTAGTCAGAAGCTCAAGACTTACATCGGCAACGTTCGTGCCTTCTGTCTCACAATATACAAATACGTTGTTCATAATCTTATCCGATGGTGTGGTTAGCTAACAGTTCGACAATCAAATCCTCTACTTCTTGGTCGGCGCTGGAGATGGTCTTGCTTTCCTTGGCTTGGAAGACGATATTCTCGATCGCTTTTACCTTCGTCGGCGAACCGCTAAGGCCGCATTGAACCAAGTCACCATTCACGTCGGCTACGCTCCATTCTTGAATATCCAAATACGGGCGGGTCTCGTACAATTCCGGGTAGCGAAGAGTCGGCGTACCGTCCTGGTGACAGGCGGGTTGCACGGCCCGTTCCTGTTTACCCATGGCGTGTTTGTACTTTTGTACCAACTTCGCGTTGCGGGGACGGCAGGGAGCGGCGGAGCCGTTCACGGTGATAACGATAGGAAGCGGACCTTCCACGGTCTCGACACCCCCGTCGATATGACGTTTTACGGTGATACGGCGTGCTGCTTCATCCACGTTCAGGATTTCTTCGGCATATGTGACCTGT
>ENA-OROK01003975-OROK01003975.1-human-gut-metagenome-genome-assembly--contig:-NODE-3975-length-11181-cov-3.265684_pt1 | contig 11181 bp, 9 predicted proteins | sample MGYA00242127_ERZ509046 | MGnify/ENA primary metagenome ERZ509046 (study PRJEB26280, sample SAMEA2338728) | human gut metagenome | biome: human gut; feature: human-associated habitat; material: faeces... | reverse complement strand
TTAATGCAAATATATCAAAATTCAATGTAAAAAGCTAATATTGTTCAATTTATTTTGGTAAAATATCTTTCAATGATAATTTTATTCAAAAATTAACCACCATACCATTAGCCTTGTCAAGTTCATTCCAGCGAGTACAGAACAAATGTGAGTGGCGAACAGGAGGATAGTCTGCGAGCAGAGCACCAGTATTAATCAGTTCACACTTCTCGTTGATAATGCCGAATGATTCATAGTCGCTATTCTCAAACAAACGTTTAGTGCGCTTAAAGTATGTGGCACGAAGCACGGTAAATACCATATCCACGAACTTCCAACAATACACAAGGCTCATACGACATGTTACTACCCTTCAGCACCAGTTCTTTGTGCTTCAAGATACTAGCTACTACACTCTAGTTACCAACACGAACAAATGCCTACATCGGTCCATCATCTATGTTATAATAAGATATCTGAGCACCAGGCATCACTGTGAGTACAACGAACTCCTTGTCTTCAGCCTTTGCGAACGAGAGGTTGAATCAGGTATTGGATCAATGTGAGACTTGATAGCTTTGCTGATCTTCTCCGCATCATCTTTTACGTCATCAAGGCCGACCGATAGTTTTATCATTAGCAATACCCCAAATGAGTCTGCCACCAATACCATTGGCAAAGGTGCTCACACTCTTGCACCAACTTTTCGGTTTCTTCACCTCCAGAGCCCCCTTCTTATCATATTTTGTTACCCCGCCTATCAGTTGGTGAATGTCTAGTACTTCCATTTTATATATAACGTATTGACCTACTATTTATTTAAATGTTTAGAGTTCTATCGAACATAACGATTCCCCTTTATATTTTATAATATGTAGCATCTGACTCACAGAAACAACAGATGATTACTTTACCATCAAAGTCACTCTCATGAATTGCCTTCAACGCAATCTAAGCAGCCTCTGCCTTTGGATAGCCATACACACCAGTACTAATACAAGGGAAAGCGATAAATGCTCTTTTCCTTAGCAATGTCAAGTGCAGTCTTATAGCATGAAACCAGCAACTGAGACTCGTCACCATTACCATAAAAACAGGTCCGACGGTATGGATTACATACTTGCAAGGCAAGTTATATGCCCCTGTTATCTTACTCTGACCAGTCTCGCAACCGCAAGAGTCATGCACTCCTTCAAGAGTTCGCGACCTGCAGCACGATGAATAGCACCATCCACTCCTCCACCATCTAACAACGAGCGGTTAGCTGCATTAACGATTGCATCAACTGCCAGCTTGGTTATGCCACCAACGACGAGTTCTATCTGTTTCATATACTTACCTCTTATTCCATATCGGTTAAAACCATATCGCAAAATTCGTTTGCATTATTTGCATTATAAATTTTAGCGCCAATATTCTTTAATGGTTCATAGCTATGTAGAGATTTTGAACCACCAAGTAAAAATATATATAACTTATTATCATCATTCAAATAATCACGGAAATAGCTTACAGATTCATTGATATTGCCTAAGTCACCATTTGTAATCAACACGGTAACTAGATCTCTAGATCTTACGTCTAACGTTGATTTAATTCTTGAAACTTAGTTCCACCGTGACCATTTGTTAATAGACGCTCCCTTACGTCATCATATTTATCACTCCAATCAACGTATGCATCAATTTTATCACTAAATCCTATAAATGCAACCTTGCTTTTTGTTGATTCAAAGTATGATAAAATACCATATGATGCAAGAACAGCCTGATGCATATTAGCAGATTCCTTCATCGCAGACCCCATACTACCGGATGTATCAACGACCAACAACAAATCCATTTGTTTGCTTTCAGTACCATTATCATCATTAGATACATATCCCCACTTTTTTGTAGTCATTCCAGGAATAAGTCGTGGAGATGTCATATATGTTAACATTAAATCCAGCTCCTCTATTGGGTCACCAATTCTCCATACAGAGGGATATGTATATGAAGACTTGTTTCCTGTATTCGAAAATTCAACAATTGGTATGATATTAGCACTTTGAACATTAAACCAAAGAACTCCCTTCTGCTTATCAGACATACCTATAATACCAGCAATTGCTAATAGGTCGATGAACTCTTCTACAGAGGTTTCTTCTGCGAGTACTTCTATTGCTTCTTTGACTTTATCAGGATCCGCAAAAACAAAAGCATTTCCGTGTTCATCGCCATCTTTAGGTCTACCAACACCCCATTGACCGCTCTGTTGCTGTGATCCTTGCTGACCGCTCTGTTGCTGAGGTCCCTGCTGACCGCTCTGTTGCTGAGATCCTTGTTGACTACTCTGCTGGGGATTCTTTTGGTCTTCAACATATAGTTTAAAGAATATTTCTGCATATTCTTCAACTTTATCTAAAAATGACGATTTATCTTCTATGCCGTTTTTCGTGAATGAATCAGCTAATTGATGGACAATTTTTAAAAATTCAGGATCAGTTTCATTTATACCAAGATCTTCTTTCCAAATTGCCTCTTTTGTTAGAAACATTAATTTGCAATGCCTTGGACAAGCACTGATATTTGCACCTATTTTTATCCAATCGATTTCACTCTTTAAAGTTTCTTTACTATGTCTATAATAGTTTTTTGTATCAACAATAATATCAGCTGCTTGATTTGAAATTGCTCCACACGCATACTCGATATTTATACCAAGATGAGAGAAATGCTTATAATAAACATCTCTAATTCTTTTTAGCATTCTAAAATGAGTAATTACATCAAATGGGCAACACATATAGTGCTCTATTTCATGTCTTGTAAGTACTTTTACTTCATTCTGAAACTCATGATAACTTATAGGAAGTTTTCCGAAATTAAGATGAATCTGCCAAGTCTTATCTATAGTAATATAGTATTGCCCAGTTGAATAATTAGCATCATCCGGCAAAAGCATTTTGACAATAGGCATAGGAATCCCCAAGGAATTGTGATACTCCTTGACGAATACATACTCAATTGCTTCTTGGGCTTTCAATCTATATGTTTCAATATCAATTGACATTGTTTGCTTGTAAGTATTTGAATAATTCAGAATCTTCGTCCCCTTGGTAGGTAAAGATATATTTTTTCAATCTCTTAACTGACAAGTCGCATGCATCTCGTGTAATATCCAACAACTTAAATGGTTTTACTTTTTGTATGTCACCATTTGCAAGATCGGTACCAGGAATAACCGCTTGAATAAGAGATGACAGTTGAGGATTCGATATTATTGAATCTTTTTCGAGCTTAAATGTATATTCCTTTATTTCTATCTTTTTGATAGAACGGTTAACTCGCTCTGAAATGTACTGTCGATTGGGAATATCATATCTAAATGCTAATTCTGATTTTATAGCCTTAAGCTTCGAAATGTCACCTTTTGAGTTATCTATCTGGTTGTTATAGGACACAATCTTATCATAAACTGGAGCATATTTTTCATTTAAGACTGGAACAATCTCTGCAGATATTACAAGAGAATTATATGATGAGTTTCTTATTTCTTTAAGATACTCATTGAATTCTGGAACTGAAAGTGTTCCTGTCTTAACTCTTTCAAAACCCATAAGAAGATCTTTAATACCATCAAACTCATTTTTGATCATTTGTATGATATTTCGAGTTCCATCTAAATCAATATTTGTTACAAAAATGGATGTTTGCTTCCCTGAATTTGTATTTTTCCAATGTTCAGTTAAAGTTGACACATACTTTTTGCTCAGAACAGCTCTATGCCAAATCATATATGGGGCTAAAACCTCAATATGATTTACATTGACTTCTCTGTTTCCAAGGAACCATGCAAGAGCTTTTCCATATCTGTACAGGTCTTCTTTTACTCTGACGCTTAGTGGTAACTTGATTTTTGAGCACACTTTTTCTGGTGCACACATATGACAATTCTCACAAAGAATCTTGTCAACAGACAAGTTATCATTAGACTCCTTAAAGGCTCTTTCACATAGGCGATATGAAGCAATTATGTAGTTGATAAACAATTCGGCTTCTTCTGTATATGGAATATTCTTAACAATTTCTTGAAGTTCTTCTAGATTAACATCCTGAAGATATTCCTCAATACGATCATTATAAGATGATTTATCTCGTTTTCCAATAGTACTGAAACTGTCATAATCAGGCATGGTTATCGGAAGTGCAAGAGCAAATCTATCCTTGAATGGCAAAGACAATTCTGTGTTCGCATTGTCCTTTGGGTTCAAGGTTGCAAACAGGGTGAAAGCAGGAACAATCATACTCTGATCATGATATTTTACTGACCCTTCTGCGAGCAATGACAATAGAATATTTTGTGCGTATGGAGATAAACGATTTATCTCATCAATGATTTTCCATCTTGATGTGACAAATTCGTTCCAGACCACTGACAACTTACCATTATCAAGTGGTTTGTTTCCTGTCATTTGAGCAAAATCTAAACTACCAAGGATTTTTTCTTCTGTCAATTGTGGATGTCCTCTCAATATACAATCTTCAATCTTTTCCTTGGTAAGATGGCAAAACAACTGACCTAAATACTTAGACAAGGTGGTTTTTCCTCCGCCATGTCCTCCATACAACATCATTGTGCCACGCTCAACAAGTGCATTGATTACAGCAAGCGTTTCTACCAAATACACTTTTCGATCTTTCAACTTCTCGTTCGAGAACTTTGCACCTTCAAGTTCTGAATTGTGCACATACAAATTGTTTATTCGTATGTTATCCAATGCCTGAATTATATCAATATTTGTCATTATTAGTATTCTTTTGTATATGATAATTTAATAAGTCCACTCTCCAATAGTTTTCGGAGATAGTCATGATCTAAATCAGATGGCGTTAACTCTAAAGACTCTTTTTGTTGAAGCCAGTTTATCTCTGTTTCCAATCCAGATTTTTTCATGATGTCTTCAAATATCTGCTGAGTTTTATTCTTATCCTCAAGCATTGTATCTAAAGTTTCATCAGAAATAGAATTCATAAAATCAGAGAGTGGCCCTAAACCATTCACAATTGTTGCCAGAGTTCCATTTTCAGAATCATATATTGAGTCAATCATTTTGTAATTCTGGATGAGTTTTTGCAATCTTTTCCAACATAGCTTTTTTGGTCTTGTTATAGTTTGCCAAGAATTCATCAAAGCAGTCTTTTACTTCGTCAAAAATCTTTATTTCTGAACTATGGAGCTTTGCAATTTCATTATGACATTTGTTTAGTTTTGGAACGATTTCCTCAAATTTCACAGTAAGTATCTGTGGTAGTACATTAGCGTTTCTTACTGTCTTGTAATTCTTTATGAGCAGATCTATCTCACCTTCTTTTTCGAATCCATCCCAAGTTTTATTAAACGACAATTCATCTTCTGCATAGAATTCTTTTATGTCAATGTACTTGGCTTCAATATCATTCCAAGTATTCTTAATAAAATTATTCAAGCATTCAGCTACATCTCCTTTTGTTGCCAACATGGTGTCATCGAACTTCTTGAAAAGTTGCTTAAGTGTATCATCCGAATTACTTGAGATGCCAGTATCAGAAAGTATGGTTATTACTTTCTTAATAGACGCGATTCTGTTTCTTACTCGCAAGTATAGTTTTGACTTATTTTCGGACTCATTAAGTGCTGTAAGATTCTGTCCATTTTTTATAGACTGCTTAATTATTTCGGAATAGAATGATATTGTCTCATCATTCTTTTGTTCTTCCGTATATAGATCTTCTACCTTTGTATAAGCCAATTCAGAAATGTCTGCTAAACCAACAAATTCATCCTCTAAATCTGTCAAGAATCCATCAATATTATTCTCAAATTCATCTGGCTTATTAACAAATGCTGAGACATCTGATTTCAACTTTTTATTAAATTCAGAGATGATTTTATTAAATATACACTTGTCATCATCAAAAGAAATGTTTTCAAGTGTACTTAATATTGAATCAATTCTAGAAGAATATGTTTCATAATTACCTTTTAGGAAATCTCGCAATTTAGCAATATTATTTTCGTTATTCTTTGTATGTTCCTCAACCCATGACACAAATGCATCTAACCCTGGAGCTGTCATTTTTTCATACAAGAATCAAATAACTGTTCAAGTTGCTTTGTGCATTTTTCAAAATCTTTTTTGGTAAGGATGTTTGAAATCCTTTCCTCAATTGCGTTAAGCTCATCTTGCCACTCTTGCTTGCTAAGCTCTAATTTAAGAGTTTCGGCATATTTATCACCTTTTTTTATCTCAAGAGCCTTATTGTATTGCTTTGTAATTTTATCAATATTCATATGGTTACTCTTTTAATAAATCTTTGATATATTCATAAACCTTGGTATAACTCAATGCTTCTGCCTGACAATCTCTACAGAACTTTAAGGTTTCGTCCATTCGAACTTTATATGTAGAATTAGTCAAACTTGTTTGAAGAAAGGCCTTGAACTTATGAATATCAGACTCGTCAATTGAAGTTTCTTTTGCAGGATGCAATTTTGCATCAATGACATTTTGAACTTCTGATCTTGGCGTCAAATATCTAGCATACTGTGTCCAACACCAATCACCATCATATCTTTGTGGCTGACCATTAGGCTTAAGATCAGAAAGGTTAATAAGTTTTGATGTCAATGAATCCTGATATATTGTATTGATAGGTAACTGATATTCTTTCTCGATAAGTTCCTTCTTATTCTTTAAGGATATCAAAATACCATTAATTTGATGTTCAACAACTTTGGCTTGTGAAACTATATTTGAGATTCTCCATACGATTGATGAAATTATTGCAAATATTGATACACCATCCTTGTCTTCTAATACGATTCTCTTACAGTTTGACAGTAATCTAGATACCAATTGTAATTCAGATACATATCCTTGGAAAGGCATTTTCTCTGGATTCGCTTTCGCATAATTCTTAGAATACAACAAATCTGTTATAGCTGCTATGTGTTGAGTTGAATTCGATATTGTTGAAACAAGCTCTGTTTGCTTTTCTTCAATTCTTGTATTCAACTGACTACGCAACAAAGAGAAATCAATCTTTTCGATATACGCTTTAAGATATAGCAATTTTATCAATGTACGCCCCTTGCTAAATCCATAAGACATATCATTATTATATGAAGCTATCCAATGATCATTTAGAGAATCCTTCATAAAAGTCAGCAGTTCGTCCAACTTACTTACAGATCTCTCATTATTCATCATAGCTGTGAAAGAACACAGATGTTTAATGATGTAGTCTTCATTATCATAAGAACTCATCAATTTACTGGCAGTTTCTCTTGATAAAATATTTAATATTTGATCAAAGAATAAGGATTCGTTAATCCTATCTTCAATTGGGGGCAGATACAAAGCATTTCTAAAGTTTCCTACTTCTTGAAGGATCTTTAATAATGATTGATAACTTGATGTAGGCTTCTTTGCATTCTCCAATATATAGTACATTGCAAGATACTTACTTTTTGTATCAGTTATATCTGCAGATTCAAGACTGGTAAAATCCCAAAGAATATTGTCTTCATAATCCCTCTTTTCGCAGATTAGGTTTTCCATTGCTGACTCATGGTCTTTTTTCTGCGCAAGAGAAATTGTGTTAATAACACAACTATCCCCTTCCAATACAAGTCTGGAATAGTGTTCAATTGTTCTAATAGCCTCCTTTTGCTTTGTCCATTCTCTATTTTTAATAACGTCAATGGCTGTATGGAAGTCGTATGTACGATTGTCGTCAATCAAAACAATATCATTGCAAGATCCAGCTACTATGACAATTTTTGCCACAGAGTCAATAAAATCTGCTATTTGTCCCCCAAAATTGAACTGATAGTGATTGTAATCCTCAAAAACCAACTTTTTCATTTTACAGATTGGCAGAAGGTTACCTGAACCATCCTTACATACTTCTTCTTTCAGTTGGCTTATATATTCATGTTCTTGGAGATATACTATTCTAATAGTTTTACTTGCATTGGTATGCAAGTCATTCTTTTGTGATTTGATATAGTCTTTAAGCCTGAGGATATACTTTTTTAAAGGTTCATCCTCTAAAATAGGTACAAAGATAATTGTATTGTCACTACTACGAGAAGTCAAAAGGACACTCTGTCTGAAATTTGAGGATTCAAGTTTTTTATCCAAACTCATATCCTTATATTTCAACTTCGGAGAGCCAATAGGCTGTTCAATGATTTCCCTAATGGCACGTAATGAATACTGCATATAAATCTCATTTCCTGATTTAATTTTGCAAGTTTCAAAAATACTATTAAGATTCTCAAAGTTATCATCAATTGTTTCCTCTTCGACAGAAGATTCAATAAATTTGATAGAATCTAAGATAAAATCTTTTGTCTCTCGTGTTACTTGATCCTCATTATCCTCATACTGACTAATAAAGTCGTATGTTAACTCTAGTAATGGAATCAAGAAAGTTGTAGCAAGTGCTTTCTCTTTGTTATTTCTGCATGCAGTTGAAAAAGCAATTTTACCGTCAGAATTAGAACAAGCAGAGAGAATATAGCTAAAATACTTACCAACATTTCTTATATAATCAACGCTTGTGTATTTCCCTTGTTCTTTACACTTTTCAAGATATGCAGAAAAATCATCACTAATTGCAGGATTGAGTTCTTTTACTACAGATACTAACTCATCTGTACAGAAGAAATCTTCTGCACTATCCTTCATTGCCTCTCTGTATGAATCCTCAATCTTAATGGATTGTGGTTCAAAATCTAGTAAAAGTCTACCAACAATCGGACGAATGTAACTATTCATTTGATTGAAATAAGAAACCTTTAGGTATTTTACTTCTTCACCACTTTCATCTATTGGCTCATTGAAAATGTCCTTTACAAGGAATTCTGTTGCATCATATTCCTTATAAATACTATAATCAATGGCATCCCACAATTTCTGTATATGACCTGGACGACAACGAGACATCCACCATATAAAATTCACATATCCATTAGCGCACTCCTTCATAAACTTACGTTTAAGTAAGGCTACCGTTGGAAATGGAATCTGAATTGTCTTCAGTCTTCTATTAGCAGCTGTTTCGCTATCATTATTTCCATCTGTTCCCTTTTCTTTTACTACTTCATAGCCAGAAGCTGGTCCATTGCCAATAACTAATAAGAAAGGTTTTGTCTGAACAACTTGATCAAACAATTCACGAAGGATACCACCCCCAGATGATTCAACATAACGTTTGAGTTCATAGAATTTTGACTCAAATTCATCCACAAGGAGTATAGGAGGTGTAGTGCTTTCTAATGCTTGGCGGATAACTTCTTCGGAAAAAACAAGTTTGCTAATTTCTGATTCTTTGGTATTATTTGAATCCAATGTGACAGGAATGAAATCTTCCAAATACTGGTTTAAGCTTGGATTCTCAGAATCATCACCAGACTTAAAATCAGGGAAATCAATATCGCTTATATCATTCCAATTAGAGTTTCTCAATTTGTCGATCTGCTCTTTAATGATACTATTGATAATTCTGCTAAGTTGGTTATTTTGAACCTTACCAGATTCCAATGACTCTGCTTCCTTCTTTACAGCATCAACAATCTTAGCCAAAGGCATGTAGAAGGTAGGCGTTTTTAGCACTTCCCAACCGTAATGGAATAGATAGTATAATGTTGTTGATTTACCAATACCAAAAGCCCCCTGTAACATTATTGGTTGGATATTGCCTTTGTTACAGCCTTCTTTTAGATCAGACTCTACAGTTTCTCTTAGTTTTTTATGTTCGTTACTAAGATCAACCCATTTAGTTCTTTTTATGAGTGGGATGTAAGTTCCTGCCATATTATTACTTTAATCTAATTGTTATCGTTTTATTCAGAAGTGGAGATTCTATTTGGTATAAACCTTTTCGCAAACCTCCATATACTATTCTCTCAGAATTTGAGGTACCTTCTATTTGTTTGTTTTCTAGATTCCGCAGTACTACTTCTACTTTTGGAATAATAGTTAAAATGAACTCTGCTTTCTTTTTCCTGACCTCAATAAAGAAAGGCATATGCTCATAATTGAACTCAATGCAATCATTCTCAGAAACAATATTATTGGTTCTGGCAGCCATCGCATATTCTTCATGTCCATTAAGAGGAATCAATCTTGGCTTAAGGACATTCATTTGAGGCATGTGTTTTGTCTTAGAATAATCCTCATAGTTAACATCTACAGAGAATGAAAAATTCTCAGACCTTTCAAGATTATTCATAAACGCAATCACAGAATGGTTTAAGAATCGAGCATTTGATATTTCTATTTCTCTGAATTCTTCTTGATCATTTGTCAACTTACAGTCTTTGGAAGAGCTATCCAAATAATAATCACCTACGTATTTATCCAGAATTTCAGTAAGAATTGGCTGCTCATTCCATCTCTCTATAAAGAAAGGAAAACCTGTTATTGATTCCTCTTCACAAATTTGATCATTCTCAGAAGCCATTTCAACAAATGGAGATATAGGACATACTCTAACAAACATTCCATCTTCTCCTATCATTTCTTCTTGAGAAACCAATAAAACCATAATAGGAGCAGCAGCCGACTGGAGTATTCCTTCGTAATCCATATAACTTCTTTTAATTGTCCATATCTGATTCTCTTTGATTTTAGGACGTAGATGCAAATAATTGACAGGCACATCATTCGAAGCGAATAAGTCGTTAATGCTGGCCAATTCTTTATCTGATACTATAATGTCTTCTTTCACCTCAGGAATTATCGGGTTCTTGAGGAAATCATTTATGATGTTCATATATTCTACGTTTGTCATAATGGTAATACTCCCGTTTCTGATATTTTGTCCAAAGCTAAAGCAATATTTTGCAAGAAAGAAATACCTTCCTCTTCATTATTAGGCACATAAGTAGAGAAATTTTTTTTCTTAAAATCTTCTATCTTGCGATGGACAGAGCTTTTCGGAAGGTTATACTTATCAGCGATGGATGATAATGATATACCACCTGTATTCTGAAATATGTACTCTAAGAATATACGTGAATCTACTTGACCTACGTCTTCGATTATTGTCTTTATTGCTTTGGTTTGCTCATCGTCAAGTTGATTATAAACAATTTGATTTTCTGACATATTTGTCTTGAAGACTGACTGATCTAATAATTCAAAGACAGCTTTAGCCAAAGAAGAAA
>ENA-OROK01003970-OROK01003970.1-human-gut-metagenome-genome-assembly--contig:-NODE-3970-length-11195-cov-2.587792_pt1 | contig 11195 bp, 12 predicted proteins | sample MGYA00242127_ERZ509046 | MGnify/ENA primary metagenome ERZ509046 (study PRJEB26280, sample SAMEA2338728) | human gut metagenome | biome: human gut; feature: human-associated habitat; material: faeces... | reverse complement strand
ACCATAAAGAGGGTTTCCAGCCCTCCCAGCTGTTTGTTGGCGTGGGCCATATCCCGCTCATATTCATAATCCAGATTGTTCCGGATGCCCCGGGCCACCACCCGGACGCCTTTTTTATGGCAGTAATCCGCCAGCAGCCCATCAAAATACTCGATGCGCACATTTTTTACATGCTTGGTCGCAAGCGAGATCATATACATGCGGTCTTTGAGCGAAAAACAGTAATTTTTCGCCGGATTGTTGAGCACGGCGACATAGAGCGTGTCCGCCAAAGCCGCGCTGCGTTCGATGATATCCAGATGCCCCAGGGTGATCGGGTCAAAGCTGCCCGGGCAGATCGCAGTAGTCATCAAAGGCTGTCCTTTATATACACGGTAAGTTTTACCCTGCCGTAGTTATACTCTTTCTTCTTTCTGTACGGAGCGTGCATATCCGGAAGCGTCTTCTCCCGGCGCGACTCGCATAATATTATACCACCATCCGACAATATGTCAACCGAATTGATGGTTTCCAGCACAGATTCGTACAATCCGGAATCATACGGTGGGTCGACAAATATCACGTCGAATTTGCCGCAATGGCGCAGAAAACTCTGCGCGTCCTCCTGCAATACTGTCGCCTTCAGGCCGCAGGTCTTCAGGTTGTCGCGCACGATCTGCACCGCCGCCCTGTCCTTATCGACGAACACCGCGCTCTCCGCCCCGCGGCTCAGGCATTCGATGCCGAGCTGGCCGGTTCCGGCAAAGAGGTCGAGCACGCGCCGCCCCTCGATATCAAACTGGATTATGTTGAACACCGACTCCTTCACGTTGTCCGTCGTCGGCCGGATGTCATAATTCTCCGGAGTTTTAAGCCTTCTGCCCCTCGCGGAGCCGGTTATCACTCGCATGTATCGTCACTCTTTTCGTTATGGTAGTAATCATAGACCGCCTGCGCCGTATTCTTCGGCACGACGAGGCGGAGCTGTTCGACGCTCGCCGCCTTTATCGCCTTGACGGACTTGAAGTATTTCATCAGGTCGTTCCGCCGCTTCTCGCCAACGCCGCTTATTTTATCAAGGCTCGAGCCGTAGCTCTCCTGCCGCAGCGAGCGCTGATACTCTATCGCGAAGCGGTGCGTCTCCTCCTGTATGTTCCCGATAAGCGCGAACACGGCCTGATTGCCGCTGATGCCTATCTCCCGCCCGTCTGGCGTTATGAGCGCGCGGGTGCGGTGCCGGTCGTCCTTCACCATGCCGAATATCGGGACGCTGAGATGCAGCTCCGTCACGGCTCTCAGCGCCGTCGCCGCGTGGGTCTGGCCGCCGTCTATCAGCAGCAGATCAGGCAGCGGAGAAAACTTCGCATCGCCGTCAGCATAGTGCTTGAAGCGCCGGTACACTGCCTGGTACATGCTGGCGTAGTCGTCACGGATGGGCATGTCCTTAATGCGGAACTTCCGGTAGTCGCGCTTCAGCGGCTTGCCGTCAACATGCACGGTCATCGCCGCGACGATTCCGGTATCGCCGAGGGTTGAAACGTCAAACGCTTCTATCCTGCTCGGAAACTCTGGCAGCTCCAGCGTTCTCTGAAGCCACTCCAGTGTCTTGGATCGGCGCTGCGCCGCGGTCGTGCGGCGCTGTATCTCCTCGCGCGCGTTCAGCGCCGCACTCTCGATAAGGCGCATGCGCTCGCCGCGCTTCGGGGTCTCGATATATATCCGTCTGCCGGCGCACTCGCTCAGCAGCTCCTCCATGCCGTCATGATCGTCGATCTCACACGGGAGCAGGATCGACTTCGGCCAGCCGCCGCGGTGCGCCGTGAAATATTCGCGCACAAGCTCCGATACGGCCTCGCTGTCGTCCTCCAGCGGTTCGTCGAACATCTCGACGTCCTTGCCAACAAGGTCGCCGCCCACAAAATGCAGCACAACAAAGCAGCTCTTCGCTCCGCGGCAGAAGCCGACGGCGTCCGTATCAGCAAATGCCGTTGAAATAACACGCTGCTTATGCTCAAGCAGTTCGACCGCCTTCAGCCTGTCGCGCAGCTCCGCGGCGCGCTCAAAGCGCAGCTCCTCCGCGGCCTGCTCCATCTGCTGCCGCAGATCGTCCACAAGCTCGCTGCTCTTGCCCTCGAGTACCAGGACTGCCTGCATAATGCTCTTGCGGTAGTTCTCGGCATTGCTGTCGCGCAGGCACCAGCCAGCGCAGCATCCCATGTGGTAATTCAGGCAGGGTCGCTCCTTGCCGATATCGCGCGGAAACTTCCGCCCGCAGTCCGGCAGTAGCAGTGCCTTGCTGATAGTACTGATTATCTCCTTTGTCTGCCCGCGGCTGCCGTATGGGCCAAAATACCGCGCGCCGTCCTTGCCCGGCTTGTTGGCAAGGGTCATCGACGGATACTCGCTTCTGAGATCCATCCTGATAAAGGGATAGCCCTTGTCGTCCTTCAACAGGATGTTGTAATGCGGCTTATGACGTTTTATAAGCGAATTTTCCAGCACCAGCGCCTCAAACTCGGAGCCTGCGACAATGACATTGAAGTCCGCAACCTTTTCGACCATGGCCGCGACCTTCGGCAGATGCTCGCCGTGGAAATAGCTGCTGACGCGGTTTTTCAGCTTTTTCGCCTTGCCGACGTATATGACCTCGTTCTGCGCGTTGAGCATGATGTACACGCCCGGCAGCAGCGGGAGATTATTTGCTTTTTCGCGCAGAGTATCCAGCATACGGCACCTCAAATTTGAAAAACAGGGCGTGAAAACTCACGCCCTGTTATAACGCTTTTTTCGGAATATCACTCGGAGAAATCAGAGTCAATCAGCTCGGACAAGGTCGCGATCGCAGCGTCCTCATCTGCACCGTCGGCAATAATAGTGATGGCGGTTCCCTTCACTATGCCAAGGGAAAGCACGCCAAGCAGGCTCTTTGCATTGACACGTCTGTCTTCCTTCTCGACCCAAATGCTGCTCTTGAACTCATTGGCTTTCTGAATGAAGAAAGTCGCGGGTCTGGCATGAAGACCTACCTGATTGTTGATGACTACTTCTTTGGTTATCATACTCGCCACTCCTCATTTATTATAACAGAATATGCTACGGGTTACTCGTATAATTTATCAGATTTTTTGTCAAGAGTCAACCGCTTTCGACGCTTTCGTTACTTTACACATTTTAGCGGGACGAAGCGCCGCAATTTTATTTAAGTTCGACCACTGTGACGCCGGTTTCACCCTCACCGTAGCGTCCAAGGCGGAAGGATTTGACGCACTTGTTGCGCTTGAGCATCTGCTGGATGGCGGCGCGCAGCGCGCCTGTGCCCTTGCCGTGGATTATCGTGACCGTCTTTAGTTTGCCCATGACCGCACTGTCAATATACCTCTCGGCAGGACGGGTATCACCTCCAGCGTCTCCATGCCGCGCAGGTCTATCTCCGACGCAACAGGGGCGGCGCGCAGCTGCGTGGACGCCGCAGCCACATTCTTTTTGGTCTTTGCCTTCTGCCCCTCGATGAGAAGCACTTCGTCCTCCTTCGCGGTCACGTTCATGATGCCGGCGCGCAGCGTCAACACTCTGTCCGGTGAGACGGAGACAACCTCAGCCTTCATGCCCATGGACTTTATCTCGACCGTGTCGCCGGGGACGACCGGACGGGCTGACTTTTTGTCCTCCGTGGGTTCCGGCGCCGCCGGACGCAGCGCGGACTGCTTTTCGTTCAGCTTCCGGCGCAGTTCTGAGCGCGCCTCATTTATCCGCTGCGCGTCGTCCTCGTCGTTCACATGCTTGCGCATCTCGTCAAGCTCTGCGAATGTCTCGTCCGCGGCAGCACGGGCTTCAGCGATAATGCGCTCCGCGTCGCGCCGCGCCTTGATGTCGGCCTTCTCCAGCCGCACCTCAAGCTCGGCCTTCATGAAAGCAGCCTTCTTTGCGTTCTCTTCCGCCTGACGCAGCTTGACAGCCGCCTCGTTTCTGTCCTTCTCAAGCAGCATACGCGTCTGCTCAAGCTTCTCAATCGTCGCTTCAAAGCTGGCGCTCTCGGTGCTGACGCGGTTCTTCGCGTCCTCGATTATATCCTCGCCAAGGCCGAGGCGGCGTGATATTGCAAAGGCGTTCGACTTTCCGGGGATGCCGACGAGCAGATGATAGGTCGGCCGCAGCGTCTCCACGTCAAACTCGCAGGACGCGTTCTGGACGCGCGGCTCATTCGTGGCATATACCTTCAGTTCGGCGTAATGCGTCGTCGCGGCGATGACCGCGCCCTTCTGGCGCGCGTACTCGATTATAGATATGGCGAGCGCTGCGCCCTCCGTCGGGTCGGTGCCCGCGCCAAGCTCGTCGAACAGCAGGAGCGAGCGGTCGTCACACTCTTTAAGTATGCTGACGATGTTAGTCATGTGCGCGGAGAATGTTGAAAGATTCTGCTCGATGCTCTGCTCATCGCCGATGTCGGCCAAAATATGGCTGAACACGGGGAGATTGCTGCCGTCGGAGGCAGGAATGTGCAGGCCGCACTGATTCATCGCCGCGAGCAGGCCGATGGTCTTCAGCGACACGGTTTTGCCGCCGGTGTTCGGCCCCGTGATAACGAGCGTATCAAAGCTGTCCCCAAGCTCAAGGCTTATCGGGACGGCCTTTGCCTGATCCAGCAGCGGATGCCGCGCGCGGCGCAGGACGATGCCCTTGTCCTCAAGCGTAGCCGCGCCGCAGTTGAGCTTATAGGAGAGCTTCGCCTTGGCAAAGATCAGGTCTAGCCGCACGAGCAGGTCGAAGTCCGACTCGATATCATCTTTATGCTCTGCACAGTCCGCCGAAAGCTCGGCGAGGATGCGGTCTATCTCGATCTTCTCGCGCGCGTTCAGCTCGCGCAGCTCGTTATTGGCCTTCACCGCGCCCATCGGCTCTATAAACAGCGTCATTCCGGAGGCGGAGATATCGTGCACGAGTCCCGGGACTGCGCCCTTGTGATCCGCCTTGACGGGAACGACGTAGCGGTCGGAGCGCATGGTGATTATCGGCTCCTGAAGCGCTTTGGCGTATGACGGAGAGGAGATTATCTTGGTCAGCACATCTCGCGCTCTGGCCGCCGCGGCACGCATCTGACGCCTGATGCTCGTAAGCTCCGGCGACGCGGAATCTGCGATCTCATCCTCCCCCACTATCGAGGTGTTGATCTTTTCCTCAAGGAATTTATTTGCACGCAAAGCATAGAAAAGGCTGTCTATCGGGGTCTTGCCCACGGAATCGTCCGCAATGTACCCACGCACAAGGCGCGCGCATTGCAGCACGCGGGCAATATCCATAAGCTCGCGCGTATTGAGTGCGCCGCCGAGATCCGCGCGTGCAAGCGAGGCGCGCACGTCCTTCACGCCCGAGAAGCCCGGGCCGCCGCGCACCGTCATCATGGTCTTGGCAGCGGTAGTCTCTTCAAGGCGCCGCCTGACCTCATGCACATCGTCCGATGGTTCCAGCTCAAGTGCCAGTTCCTTGGCCGTATCGCTCACAGCCTCGGCCGACAGCATCTGCAAAACAGCCGGAAGCTCAAGCGTTGTAAGTGATTTTTTATAAAAGCTCATATATGTCCTCTGTATATCTATTTTACCTTTTTCCAGTATTCAAGCGTGCCGAAGCGGCGCTCCGTCTGCCGCAGCAGATACTGCTCCGCCGCGTCCGAGAGTCTCTTCAGCGGCTCGCCGTCTATGGCAAAGGAGAATACCTGCTTCGCCGGAGCGGAGACAATATACCGCATTGCGGCAAGCGAGCCTTCGCCCAGCGGGACGACCTGCCCCATCGCCGCCGTCTGGCAGCCACGGCAGCATACTACGCCGCTCGACAGGCTCAGCAGCGGACTTTCCGGCTCCGCCCTGCCGCATTCCGCGCAGCCGCCAAGCTCCGGCGTATAGCCCGCAAGGCACATCAGCCGCAGCTCGAACGCGGCCTTGATAAGCGCCGCGGGGTACATTTTTCTGCTGAGCGCGTACAGTGAGTTCAGGCCAAGCTGAAGCATCGCTTCGTCCGGCTGATCCTCTACCCCAAGCGCTTCAAGACACTCGGCAAAGTAGCAGCCGAGCGCAAAATCCGCTATATCATTGCGCAGCCCGTCAAAGCTCTCGATGACGGACGCCTCGTTGACGCTCCATTTCCCGCGGTTTCCGAACAGGGTCATCTCCGAATACGTCAGCTGCTGGGTGGCCGCGGTTATCTTGCTGCCCTTGCGCAGCGCGCCGCGTGCCTTAGCGGTTATCTTGCCGTCTGACTTTGTAAACAGCGTCAGTATTTTGTCGGCTTCCTTGTATCTTACTTCGCGCAGGACAAGCGCCTGAACCGTGTTGAACATATGTATCGCATCAGCCCTCGCTCCGGGGGGTGTCCCCCGAATCATTCTGCGGCGCGGAGCGGCGGTACGGCTCGTCCTGCGTCGCCTTGTACAGCATGTAATAAAGCGGGTCTCCTGTTTCGGCAAATGCCTGCCAGATAGCGTCCTTGCTCATGTTCGCGCCTCCTTGCTGCAATTATTATTTGCAGCTGGACGCGGATTAAAGCTGGGATATATTAGCGCTCGCCGTAACCGAAATTGCGGAGCTGCGCCATTGAGTCGCGCCAGTTCTCCTTGACCTTGACCCATGTCTGAAGATAGACCTTTGTGCCCATGAACTCTTCGATGTCCTTGCGGGCAAGCTCGCCGATCTTCTTCAGCATCGCGCCCTTTTTGCCGATGATTATGCCCTTATGACTGTCCTTTTCGCAGTATATCGTTACCTCAAGGTCGATTATTCCGTCGTCCCGCTCGGAGAACTTCGTGACCTCGACGGCGGTGCCGTGCGGTATCTCCTTATCAAGGCAGGTCAGCAGCTTTTCGCGGACAAGCTCCGCGCAGATCTGACGCTCCGGCTGGTCGGTTATCATATCGTCTGGGAAGAGGTGCGGCCCCTCGACGGCGTACTTCTCAAGCTCCGTAAACAGCTCGTCCAGCCCTTCGCCGGTCTTGGCGGAGATGGGAATGACGGCGTCAAAATCATACGCTGCGGAGTAGAGCGCGATGACCTCCAGAAGGCGGGTCTTGTCCACGGTGTCGATCTTATTGATGAGCAGTATCGCCGGAGCGCCGCTCTCGCGCAAGCGCTCGATGAGCGCTTCCTCCTGCGGGCCAATAGCCGCAACAGGCTCCACCATCAGCAGCACCGCGTCCACATCCGCGACACTCTCGCGCACGACCTGAACCATGTAGTCGCCAAGGCGGGTGCGCGGCTTATGGAAGCCCGGAGTGTCCATCAGGACAAACTGCGTATCCCCGCGGTTCACGATCGCGGTTATGCGGTTGCGGGTGGTCTGCGGCTTGTTGGAAACTATGGCTATCTTTTCGCCGACGAGCGCGTTCGTAAGCGTGGATTTGCCGACGTTCGGGCGGCCGCATATCGTTATCATTGCAGATTTTGTCATTATTCTTCTCCCATAATAAATTTTTCTCTTGCGCGCATCTGGCGTTTCATCTCGCCCTCGTCAACGTGATCATAGCCGAGCAGATGCAGAATCGAATGGACGGTGAGATACATTATCTCCCGCTCGTAGCCGTGCCCGAACTCCTCACCCTGCGCCTCGCAGCGCGGGACGGATATCATCATATCGCCGAGAAGCACCGCGCCGGTGTCCATATCCCGCTCACATTCCTCAGCGTCAAATTCGCCGGGCGTCAGTTCGTTCATCGGGAAGCTCAGGACATCGGTCGCGCGGTCAACGCCGCGGAACTCGTTATTCACGCGGTGTATCCCCTCGTCGTCCGTCAGCATCACGCTCACGATGCACGGCACGTCAACGCCCTCGGCGTCGAGCGCCATGTTCACCGCTTTTTTTATCAGCGCCGCCGAATTATTATGGCCGAGGTTCTTCACCTCGCGGCTTACATATATCTCATGCTCCATGCTTATTTCCTCTTGAATTTCTTCGGCGGCAGCTTCTTAACGGATTCCGCCGGATTTTTCTTATCGTAGACCTCGTACGCCTCGATTATCTTCTGCACAAGGCGGTGACGCACGACGTCAGAGCCGGTGAGCTTGCATATTGCGATGTCCTCGATGCCGTCGAGCACCTTCATTGCGACCTTGAGTCCGCTGGTCTTGTCCTCCGGCAGGTCGATCTGCGTGATGTCGCCGGTGATGACGGCCTTGGAGCCGAAGCCGATGCGCGTCAGGAACATCTTCATCTGCTCCCTGGACGTGTTCTGCGCCTCGTCAAGAATAATGAAGCTGTCGTCCAGCGTGCGGCCGCGCATGTAGGCCAGCGGCGCGACCTCGATATTGCCGCGCTCAAGGTATTTCTGATAGGTATCAGCGCCGAGCATATCGAACAGCGCGTCATACAGCGGCCTGAGGTACGGATCGACCTTGCTCTGAAGATCGCCCGGCAGGAAGCCCAGCCGCTCACCGGCCTCGACCGCGGGGCGCGTGAGGATTATGCGGTTGACCTCCTCGGCTCTGAAAGCCGCAACCGCCGCAGCGACCGCAAGATAGGTCTTGCCCGTACCGGCGGGGCCGATGCCGAGGGTTATCGTATTTTTCGCTATCGCGTCACAGTAGGATTTCTGGCCGAGAGTCTTGGGCTTTATGGGCTTACCCTTGGCGGTGATGCAGATGACATCTCCGGCAAGCTCCTGTATCTTCGTCTCCTTGCCCTCAGAGACAAGCTTGAGGATATATCGGACGTTCTGCGCGTCGATATTCTCGCCCTTGGCCGCCAGTGTCAAAAGGCCGTTTATCGCCTTCTCGGCGAGCATCACGCTCTCCTCCTCGCCGCATATGTGTATCATATTTTCGCGGTCGAGAACCTTGACGCCAAGCTCCGATTCGATTATGCGCAGATTCTGATCAAACGAGCCGAACACGCTTATGACGTGCTCCATTCTCTCAACTTCAATTGTCTTCTCTATCATATGTTTCCCCTTCCGGCTGCGGCAGCTCCGCAGTCTCGGCTATATTTTCAAGGCATTTTGCGCGCATCGTAACAAGCAGCAGGCCGCCGCTCTCCGCATGCGAAAAGCTGATGGTCTCGATCTCGCCGTCGATGCTGTTTTCAAGCCAGTCTTTGAGCCTATCTTCAAGCTCCCGCGCGGTGCAGCACCCGCCCGCGGCATAGTCATAGCAGATGTACTGCTCTGTGATGATGCTGACCGGCAGCGTAAACAGGCCTTTTATTCCGAGTTTATACTCTTTAGTTATTTTATCACATCCGTCAATATTTTTTCCACTGTCAAAATAAAAATTTATGCGTCTTTTTCCAAGCTTTATCGCAAATCTGCGCGCGATTTTCGTCTTTTCCGTCTTTATGGGCTCCTCAAGGCGGCACACGGCGGTACGCTCGTACCACGTTTCGGCCTGCACGTCCGCCAGCGCGCGGACATGGCGCGTATCGCCGGTGATGCTGTCCATCGCACCGCTGACGAGCACGTCGCCCTTCATTACCGTCTGTCCGCACGAAACGAGAGGCTTCCCGTTCATGACGGAAAGCCTGCGGATAACGCCAGACTGCGAGGCTACGATATCTGCGGCGCTGCTCTCGGAATATATCTCCGGCTTCTCGGCGCGCTCCTCGACGAGGACTGTCGCCTTCGAGCCGTTCACATTCACCGTCAGCCACGCGATTTCCGGCTTCTTTAAAATGATGTCGCTCCGTATAATATCCACAGGCAGCCCCGGCCAGAAACTGCCCTCCGTCACGCCGCATTCTGCGAGACTGCGCAGTATCTCGCCGCTCGACAGCTTCTCATTGCCCTCGACGTCGAAATCCCAGATGAACAGCGACGATATCACAAGCGCGAGGAAGATTATCGCCGCCGCTATTATGAGCCATATGCGCCGCCGCGCGAGCTTCCGCCAGCGGCTCCCTCCGCGGATGCTGAGAACGCTCACGCCGCACATACAGCGGATGCATATTTTTCTTATATCCTCAAGGCTGCTTTCGTGCGCAAAAACGTCTATGCAGCACTCGTCAACGCAATTCAGCCCCCACAGCTCTATCCCTGCGAGGGCGCAGGCGTTCAGGACGCTTTCCGGCCTCACACCGGTTATTCTGAGTCTGGCAATCCCGCCTACCCTGTCGATAAATCCGCTCATGTCACTCCCATTCCAGCGAATGAAGCCTTCCCTTTATGATAAGCTCTCTCCCGCTCATCGCCACAAGCTCAAGCCCCGCCCCGTTTATAACGACCCTGCCGCGGTCGAACGCAACACATATGCGCTCCGTGCCGTATTCGAGTATCCCGCAGTGGTTCTCGATGAACACCTGCCGCCCCGCGGCGACGGTCAGCTTGCCGCTGCCGAGCAGCGCGTCCTGCGGAAGGTCGAGTCTGTCGGCAAGCGATTCCGCTGCAAGCCTTGCTTTCTTCATTGCGGTCACCCCCGTCCGTATAAATCTATGCCGCAGGACATACCTATAATACATGGACAAGGCAGACTGGGAGGGCGTTTGATGAAGGCTAAGATCGCAACTATCGCGGCGCTGTGCGCGATGCTTGAAATGATACTGGCTCCGCAGCAGATGATCGAGAGCGGGCGCTACGCGCTCAGCCTGTGCGCGGAGCTGATAATACCGTCGCTGTTTCCGTTTTTCGTGCTGTCGGGGCTTCTGAACCGGCTCCGCGGCGGCGATAGCGCGGCAGCTGGCAAAGCCCGCAGCTAGATTATACGGTGTATCCGGCGCAGGTGCGACGGCGTTTTTCATGGGGCTTGTGGGCGGATACCCGCTGGGCGCGGCCTACATTGCCGACATGCGGCGGCAGGGGCTTGTGAGTCTTGAGGAGGCGGAGCGCCTGATGGGCTTTTGCAGCAACTCCGGCCCCGCGTTCCTCGTCGGCTCCATCGGCGCGGGCGTGTTCGGCTCCGCGCGGCTCGGCGTCGGGCTGTACATAATCCACGTTCTCGCCGCGGCCATAACGGGGCTGTTCTTCCGTGTGGACGGTAAATGCCGCGGCAACGCCCCTGCAGCACCGCGCGAAAGCGGCGGTGCGCTGATAGAATCCGTACGTCAGGCCGCGCAGTCGATACTCAGCGTATGCGGCTTTATCGTCTGCTTCTGCGTTATCATTGGGCTGCTGGACGCGCACGGCATGTTTTCGCTTCTGGCGGGACAGCTCGCGCAGATCACAGGACTGGAGCTTCATGCCGCGAGAGCGGCACTGTCGGGCTTCCTTGAGCTTGGCAGCGGCATCGGCTCGATGCGCGGCCTCGCCG
>ENA-OROK01003955-OROK01003955.1-human-gut-metagenome-genome-assembly--contig:-NODE-3955-length-11220-cov-3.606538_pt1 | contig 11220 bp, 9 predicted proteins | sample MGYA00242127_ERZ509046 | MGnify/ENA primary metagenome ERZ509046 (study PRJEB26280, sample SAMEA2338728) | human gut metagenome | biome: human gut; feature: human-associated habitat; material: faeces... | reverse complement strand
GCCGGAGCGGTGCTTAAGCCGTCAGGCGGGAATTGTGCGGTGTTGCCTAAAGAAATAAAATAAAAGCATGTGCAGTTTTTCGGGCTTTCCCAAAAACCGTACATGCTCTTGTTTTTATTGGTTATTTCAGCAGCCCGAAATGTTCCAGCGCATTCCAGATGCCGTCCTTATCTACATCGGTGGTAATGTAATCCGCCGCGGCACGGGCGTCTGGCCAGGCGTTGCCCATGGCAACCCCGATCCCGGCAAAAGCAAGCATCTCGGTATCGTTGCCGCCATCGCCAAAGGCGATGCTGTTTTCCCGCGTAAGACCCAGATGATTGAGCGTTTCCTGCAAGCCGTTCACCTTGCCGCCGGTTGCGGGCAGGATATCGACAAATTCTTCGCTCCAGCGCACAGCGCGGCAGCCGGGCACGTGAGCCATGAACTCCGGTTCCTGCTCGCTGCTCAAAAATGCGCTGAGCTGATACGTCGGGTAGGTAAAGCAGCGCTGGGCCGGATCGATGGTTTCCTGCGGGATCTCTTTCAAAAAGTTTTCACACAGGGCATTGGTGCGATTCATGTAAGCGGTATCCGCTTCCACAAAGGAAACCGCAATATCTGTTTTTTCCAGCCAGGGCAGCAGCTCGCGCAGTCCCTCCTGCGGCAGCGGGTGAGCGTAAAAGCAGCCGTCCTTATCCCGGCAATATTGGCCGTTCATCATCACCATGCCGTCAAATTCAAACGGCAGATCCTTTTTCAGGTAATGCAGGTGGTACGGCGGGCGGCCGGTTGCCAGGTAAAGCTGCACCCCTTTGGCGCGCAGAATGTTGAGCGCCGCCACGGTGGATTCCGGCAGGTGGTGATCCGGCGGCAGCAGAGTGCCGTCAATATCAAAAAAAGCAATGCGAATATCTCTGTTTTCCATGTTATTATTCCTGTTTCAGCTGTCGGCCCATCATTGTAGCCAGCGCATCGCGGGCGGCCAACCGACCGGACAGAATATCATCCACCGCATTCACGATGGGCATTTCTACCTTATACTTTTTCGCCAGCTTGCAGGCTGCGGGCAGGGCATTGATGCCCTCCACCACCTGACCGACCTCTTTTTTGGCGGTTTCCACATCCTTTCCACGGCCAATCAGCATGCCGGCATGCAGGTTTCGGCTGTGCATACTGGTGCAGGTCACGATCAGATCGCCCATACCGGAAAGCCCGGCAAAAGTTTCGGCCTTGCAGCCCATGGCCACACCCAGGCGGGCCAGCTCGGCGTTGCCGCGGGTGATAAGGGCAGCCTTGGCGTTATCGCCGTAATCCAGGCCCATCGCAATGCCAACAGCCAGCGCGATCACATTTTTGACAGCGCCGCCCAGCTCCACGCCGCGGCGGTCGGTGTTGGTATACACGCGGAAGGTGGGGGTGGTAAAGATCTGCTGCACCTTGCGTGCGGCGGCTTCATCCGGGCTGCCCGCCACGATCAGGGGGGGCATATCGCGGGCCACTTCCTCCGCATGGGTGGGGCCGGAAAGCGCCACCACATTGCAGTGGGTGTGTTTGCCATCCGCGGCCAGCTCCTGCTCAATGATTTCGGACATCGTCATCAGCGTTTTTTCCTCCACGCCTTTGGCCACATCCACGATCAGCTGCCCATCCGGGATATGCGGTGCCGCCTTGCGGGCGGTGGAACGCACAAAAACCGAGGGCACCGCAAACAGCAGCACATCACGGTCGCCGCAGATTTCTTCAATATCCGCGGTATAGTGCATATCGGCAGGCAGGCACATGCCGGGCAGGTTGGGGTGAGCATGGGTCACGCTCATGGCTTTCAGTTCATCGGGCAGGGCGCTCCACATGGTAACGTCACAGCCGTTTCCTGCCAGCATGCGTGCCAGCGCGGTTCCCCAGGTTCCGGCACCCAGAACACCGATTTTGGTTTTGGTCATCGTATTTGTTCTCCAATCGTTTATGGTATCAGGTACGCCTTCAAGCTGCACCTTAAAAGTGCCCCGTGCGGTTAAACTGTTTCCACCTCTCAATCAAAGAGTGGCGGCGCGGATCCGGCTTATCCGGCAGGTCCAGCACAAAGCGCTCATAGCAGTTCACAATGCGTGTCTGGCCGTACTGATGCTCCCGCGGGATGTTGGCTCCATAGGTCAGGTGGATATGCCCGTGCAGCATCAAAGCCGGGTGATAGGTATCCAAAATTTCATTGAACACCGTAAACCCGCGGTGCGGCAGGTCGCTGAAATCCCCATAGCCGTGCAGCGGCGCATGGGTAACAAGGATATCCACCCCGCCCGCGTGCTGGATCTTGCTGCGCAGGTGGCTGATGCGGCGTTTCATTTCCGCTTCGGTAAACTGCCAGGCACCGGCGCGGTAACGGCAGCTGCCGCCAAGGCCCACAATGCGGTAGCCCTTGTACCAGTACAGGTCATCGTCAATGCAGATCGCACCGCGGGGCGGTTCTCTATCATAGCTGGCATCATGGTTGCCGTGTACATAAAGCACCGGAACCGGCGCTGCATCGGACAAAAAGTTCATATAATGCCGGCTCAGGTCCCCGCAGCCGATGATCAGGTCGATATCGCGCAGCTTGCTGGGCTCATAGTATTCCCACAGGTACTTGCTCTCTTCGTCTGCCACTGCCAGAATTTTCATAGATCAGCCTCTTTCTCTGCAGGGAGCCGGTCGCGGTGGATGCCCTGCATGCGGTACATGGGGCGGGCACAGTCCATCAGTTCGTCAAATTCCGGCAGGTGGCCCTCCACTGCATCGCACAGCCAGTCCATATGCAGGATCTGCTCCGGGGTAAAGCCGGTGCGGCCCTCGTTCATCACAGTACCGTTCTGCGCGGTAATATAGCAGGCAAACGGGTCAATGCTGCCCGCAATAATGCCGCTGCGCAGGATGTTGGCCAGGTGGCGCACATCATGGGGCAGCTCGCGGCTGAGCAGCACATCCATCACACCGCTGTTCATGCCCCACCAATAGTTGACGGCAGTACCGTCGGTGCCGGATTTATCGCGGGTCCAGCCGCCATCCAGCACGGTGCGCACCACGTTTTCATAGAACTGGCCCCAATGCCAAAACGGCGAAGCCAGATCCATCAGCGTGCCGCCGGGGCTGATGCGGAAAGTTCCGAACTCTCGCGCAGGGCGGAACGGCGTGGGGGTATCGCGCCCCGAGATCACCGTGATGCCCTGCTTCTGGAAGGCCTGGATCGGGTCCCCCGGCAGGCAGGACCATTGCAGGCTGACCTTAACGCGCGGGTTGACCATCCGCGCGCCAAGGGCAAACGCATTGATGTTGGCCGGAACGCCAAAGGTGGGCGTATCCGCCACATAGCCCACGCGGTCCTCCCGCGCCACAGCGGCAGCAATGGTGCCGGTGATGAACTTTGCCTCATACACGCGGCTGTAATAGGTGCGGATGGAAGCATACGGCATATCGACCGAGCAGTTCAGGATGCGCACATTCGGGTGGCGCAGCGCCGCGCGCAGCGAAGCCCCCACCAGTTTTGGCGAGGTTGTAAACACCATATCCGCGCCGTCCTGGATGGCTTTTTCCACCAGTTCATCGGCATTTTTGCCCGGCTCTGCGCCATGATAAGCCACGGTTTCCACCTTGCCGGCAAACACCTGGTCCAGCTGGGTACGGCCAAACTCGTGCTGGCTGGTCCAGGTAGAAGTTTCCGGCGTGCGCTCGTTGACAAACGCTACTTTCAAGTGGCTGGGCTCACTGCGGATCCCCGGCAGGATGCGGTCCAGCAGGCTGTTCTTTTTGGCCGGGGCGGACGGCTGGGTGCTGAGCTTGACCGGTTCCGGGCGCTCCAGCGCCAGAACGTTATCCCACACAGCGTCAATAGCTGCGGCAAACTGGGCGGGACTATAGGTTTTCAGCTCATCCAACTTATACAAGCGGAGCAACAGCAGCATAACATCCGCCGGGGTGGTGCGCATTTTATCGCCGCCGTGGGCATTATAAGCCTTGGTGATCCAGTTCATCAGGCTGACAACTTCCGCCTTATCGTCTGCGGTCCACTTTTCATCCGGCGCTTTGCCCAGCGCTTTCTGCAAGCGAGCAAAGCTGCCCTCCTGCGTAAAGTGCAGCCGGTACAGCCCGCACAAAGGGTAATACTCCATGAACTCGTAATATTCACGAATTTCCGGCGTATCATTGAACCGCGGCACAACGCGGGTAACGGTGGCAAAAATAGAATCCGCGCCAAAATATTTCAGCACACTGACACGTTTGTTGCCCTCTTGGACATAAAAGCGGCCCATGTACTCATATGCTTTAATGGCATCGTGGATGCCCTCTTCCATATGGGCCATGCACAGGGAAAGCCACTTGCTGGCAAACTCAGTGTCTTCGGGCAGCAGCGGCATAAAGTTGGAAGCAAACGCCATGGTGCGGCCGGTGGTTTTGGTGCCTACCACATAATCCAACGGTATTTCAATGGTGCCAAGCGGTATCTGGCTTTCGGTATCTGTTTTTTCCAGCAGTTCATCCAACGCAGGCAGATAGGGGTATTTGCCTGCCGCTGTCTTTTCACGGTAATCGCGCATGCCCGATCTTTGAGCGCGGTTGTATTCATCTATGGCTTCTATACGCTGCATCCTGTGCCTCCTGCTGTTGTGGTTCCGTCATTTTTTCTTATTCTGTGGGCATGTATGTTGTAATTATACCATATCCCGCAGGGCTTTGCACCCTTTTTATGCCGGAAACCGGCATCCTGCCCGCTTGACATAAATTTTACACAAAACCTGTGGTGCAGGTCTTGCGGCACATCGCGGATTCTTGTATAATAAAATTTGTATGCAAATTTGACATCAATCAACTGCGAGGTACTGGAATGCTTAAGAAATACCTGACTGTATTTTTTGTTTCGATGGTTCCCCTGATCGAACTGCGCGGCGCAATCCCCTATGGCGTAATTTTTGGTCTGCCGCTGTGGAGCACCTACATCATTGCCATCATCGGCAACATGATCCCGGTGCCGTTCATCTTTTTGTTTGCGCGCAAGATCCTGGAATGGGGCGCTGACAAACCGGTGATCGGCAAGTTTTTCACTTTCTGCCTGGAAAAAGGCCACAAGGGCGGCCAAAAGCTGAAAGCCACCGCCGGCCGCGGCCTTTTTATTGCTCTGCTGCTGTTTGTGGGCATTCCCCTGCCCGGCACAGGCGCATGGACCGGCACCCTGGCCGCCAGCCTACTGGATATGGATTTCAAGGAAAGCGTTCTGGCCTGCATGGGCGGCGTTCTGCTGGCAGGCTGCATTATGGGCGTACTGAGCACTTTGGGCATTTCCGCTTTTGGTGCAATCGCCGGTTGATTTTTTCCCTGATTGTATATGACAAAAAGCAGCCTCCGCGGAGGCTGCTTTTTGTTATTATTTTACTGGGCCGTCTCTTCCTGCCTGCTCAACAGGATGCGGTCATTATCCAACCGGCGGCCCACATTTTTGGCGAACTGATCCAGCAGGCCGTCCACCGGGGGGTTGGCGCGTTCTTCCCCGCTGATATCCAGCCCAATGTGGCCGGAATCCATCATCAGCGTGCGGTTGCCCAATTCCAGGGCGGCGTGCATGTTGTGGGTAATCATCAGGCAGGTGATGTGGTTTTCGGCCACAATTTTCTTGGTCAGCTCCAGCACCTTATCTGCGGTGGCGGGGTCCAGGGCCGCAGTGTGCTCGTCCAGCAACAGCAATTTGGGGGTAACCAGGGTGGCCATCAATAGGGTCAGCGCCTGGCGCTGGCCGCCGGAAAGCAGGCCGACCGGCTGGTTCATCCTCCAGCCCCAAGCCCAGCTTGACCAGCCGATCGGTAAACAGTTCGCGGTCCGCCTTGGTAATGCGGGAAAACGGCGAAGTATGGGTGGAAGCGCGCAGATAGGCCAGGGCCAGATTTTCCTCAATGGTCATGTTGGGAGCAGTGCCTTTGAGCGGGTCCTGGAACAGGCGGCCAATCGCCTTGGAGCGGCGGAAATCCGGCTGGAAGGTCATATCCACCCCATCCAGCAGAATGCTGCCGGTATCCGGAATAAAGCTGCCTGCAATGGCATTGAACAAGGTGGATTTGCCCGCGCCGTTGGAACCCACAATGGTAGCGAACTCGCCGCTTTCCATATGCAGATTGATATCGGTCAGCGCTTTTTTCTCGTTCACCGTACCGGGGTTAAAGGTCATACTGACATGGTTCAGATCAAGCATGGGTCTTGCCCCCTTTCTGGCTGACGGCACGGCGGCGGCGCAGCGCAAGGTTCTTTTTCAGGGCCGGGGCCGCAATGGCCAGCGCCACAATGACGGCAGAAATCAGCTTCAGGCACTCGCTGGGAACATTGGCACGCAGGGCCAACGCAATGATAAAGCGGTAGATCACGCTGCCCGCCACAGCTGCAGCCGCTTTGACCCACATACCGCCGCGGCCAAACAGCGTTTCGCCAATAATCAGCGAAGCCAGACCAATGACCACCATGCCAGTGCCCAGGTTGATATCGGCGGATTTCTGGTACTGAGCCAAAACCGCGCCGGAAAGCGAGGTCATGGCGTTGGAAACGCAAAGGCCCACCGTGATGGTGAACGCCGTGTTGATGGAGGAAGCGCGCACCATATCCGGGTTATCGCCGGTAGCGCGGATGGAAAGACCAAGCCGGGTGCCAAGGAATAAAATCAGCAGCGCGCAGGCCACGACTGTGACCGTGACGGCAACAATGAGTTTATAGGGAGATTTTTCGCCAAACAGGGCGCGGGCCATAGTGAACACTGTCTCAGTTTTCAGCATGGGAACGTTGGAAGAAAAGCCCATGATGGCAAGGTTTACGGTGTAAAGCCCGGTATTGGTAATAATACCCGCCAAAATGGACGGCACGCCCAGGTGGGTTTGCAGGAACGCGGTGACAAACCCGGCGCAGGCACCGGCCAGCATGGCCAGCACAAAACCAAGGAACGGATGCCCCGCCACTGCGGCGGTTAGCCGACACGGCACAGCCAAGGGTGAACGCGCCATCGGTGGTCATATCGGCAATATTCAGCACACGGAAACTCAAAAACAGTGCCATGGCCACAAGGGCGTAAATAAAGCCCAGCTCCAATGCGCTTTGCACAATGGCAAGGGTAAACATAAGCGTTGCTCCTTTGCGTATAAATAATAAGTAATAAAGAATAATGAATAATGGCTGTACGCCGCCCGCGGCGGCGTTTTTAATCAGGTATGCAGCTCCGGCGGGCGTTTTCGCTTGCCGGAGCTGCATTTCCTGCTTTATTGTGGTACCGCAGGCACCACACCTGCATTATTCTTTTTTCATTATTCTCTATTCATTTTATCACTGCTGGGTGGTAACTTCCACAACCTGGCTGGCCATATCGCTGAAAGCGGCGTAATCAATGCCCAGAGCGGCGGCAGTTTCGGTGTTGACGGTGATGATGCCGCCATCCATTACATGGTATTCAGGAACGTTGCCGCTTTCCAGGATATCCAGCACCATATCAGCGGTGTAGGTGCCAAGTTCGGTATAGTTGACTCCGCAGGTTGCAAAGGCACCGGCGGTAACAAAGCTGTCGGCACCGGTGTAGAACGGGATACCCGCTTCGGTCAGCGTCTCGGAAACAGCAGCTGCGGCGGCCATAACCACGTTATCGGTCGGGGTAAACACAGCGTCAGCCTTGCCCACCATATTGGCGGCGGCGCTCATGATTTCATCGTTGGTGTTGCCGGTGCCTTCCACATAAGCAATGCCCTTTTCATCCAGGTAAGCCTTTGCTTCGGCAATGGGGGTGGTGGAATTGGCTTCGGAATTGGAGTACAGCAAGCCAACAGTCTTGACATCCGGGTTGATTGCCAGCATCATATCCAGGATGAACTGGGTGTTCAGCGCGTCAGAAGTACCGGTGACATAATCCAGGCCGGTGAGGTCTGCAGCGGCAGGGTCGCTGATGGCGGCGTACACAACAGGAATCTGATCTTCGGCGCAGGCATTGGCCATACACTGAGCTGCCAGGGTGGCAATGGGCACCACCGCATCATATCCATCGGAAACCACCTGGGTGCCGATCTGGTTCAGCGTGGTAGCGTCGTTCTGGCCGTTAAAATCTTTGTACTCAATGGTAATGCCCTTTTCGGCGGCTTTGGCGTCCAGCTCTGCTTCCACAGCGGTGCGGATCTCATCCAGGCTGGCGTGGTCCAGCTGCTGGACAACCGCAATTTTGTAAGACTTTGCGGTATCATCTGCGGCAGCAGCTTCGCTGCTGGAAGCTGCAGCGGTATCGGCGCTGGAGGTAGCGGTAGAAGTGGTGGCGGCGGTGGAACCGCAGGCGGCGAGGGTTGCGAGCATAGCGGCGGCGGACAGAACAGCAACAAACTTTTTCATGGTAAAAGCTCCTTTTTATCATTCACATTTAAGGTGTATCGGCGGTTTGTTCCCGGCAGTGCCGGGGCGGGCAATCAGTTTGCCCGGCGCCATCGCTCCCGCATGGTGGTAATGCTTTGCTTTTTCATGGTGTTACTCCTGTTTGTGGTCTGTGCCGGGTATAACAAAAGCCCTTGCACAGAAATAGCTTTCTGTGCAAGGGCAGATCAATCAAATAATCTGTGGTGCCACCTTGCTTGCTGTGCCATAAACTGCACAGCCGCTCTGCGGAGAACTAACATTCCCCTGCCCTGTAACGGAGGCTTCCGTCAACGGATACTCAGCCCAGCTTTTCCCCGTGCCCTCGGCGAACCATTTATCCACTCCGCTTACCACCCCGTTCCCAGCATCGGGGGCTCTCTGTGCGTGCGCCTGTGGTTTTACTTTCGCTTCATTGGTTTAAAGTATTTATAGCACAAAGGCACGGCCTTGTCAACGGGGAATTTTAATTTTCTGTGTCAAAAAGTACAATCAGTTTTTGGCAATAATCCATAAGCGGCTTTTCTTCGGCCTGCACTTCGGGCTTGATCAGGCCGTTCTGCTCGGTGTAAGGGGTGTCCTCGTTGTCCAGCGCCAGGAACAAATCCGCCCCTGTGGCAATAAATTTTTTGCCCGCAGCTTCCGCCAGCGCGTTCAGATCGTAATAGTCGTTCTCGGCATCATCGCCCAGCAGGCCGCTGCTGCCGCGCTGGGTATAGATCGTCAGCATGGAGCAGACTTCGCCCTGCACGGGGGAGCCTTCGCCGTTCAGCAGCATGCCGAAACGGCTATAGTTGGCAATATAATTGCCGTCCTTCCAGGCACTCTGGGTCACATGGCCGTTGCTCAGCTGGCCAAAGAATTTATCGTCCGGGTACTGGCGCAGCACAAAGTTCATGTTGTCCATCATGGCAAGGTCGTCGCGGTCCAGCCTGCCCTTATAGGTGGTGTTCACCTGCAGGTTGGCATACAGCTGCTGTACCTGGGCATAGCCATCGCCAAAATAGTCTGCCATCGCATCGGGCTGTTCCTCCATAGCGGTCTTGAACAGCTGCAGGGCAGTCGTCATATCCTCATCCCGCAGGGCCTGCACAAAGTCCGCAATGCTCTCTGCCGGTTCGATCTCCGTATCTGCCAAAGCCAGCAGGCCATACATCGAAACTACGGTATTGCGCTCGGTGCCCAGCCCTGCCACATGGATAGTGCCGCCCTGCTGGCGGTTATACTGGTACAGCCAGCGCCAGTATTCGGCTTCCGCATCCGCACAGCTGCCCTGCAGCTTCAGGTAATGGTTCAGCCAGTTTTCATCGCCCGTGCGCAGGTACTGCTCCAGCACCTGGGTTTCGCCCACGCCGGTTTCCACCAGCTGAACATTCACCCCCTGCTGTTCGTGCAGGTACTGGAACAGCGCCTTGCGCATGGCAGTGTTCTGCGGCTGTCCGCGGGTCTCTCCGGCCAGAAACATGCGGTAATCCGCATTACCAAAATCGGCATCTTCCAGCGGGTAATCCCAGTAAATGGGTGTCGTGTTGTCTTTCAGGTAGGTGTGGACGGTGTCATTCTTTTTGCTCTGCACTTCCACGATTTCGGGCACAGCGGTTTCCTCACCGTCAGCCGTTTCCGGGGTAGCGGTACCGGCGGCAATGGCTTCCTCTGCCGTCATATCAGTATACAAAAAGTTCTGCAAAACCGCAATGTTGGCAGCCCAATCAGGATCCATCATGGGGCGGTCATCCATGCCGTTGCGCACGCCATAGGTGCCCTGCACCGGCATGGTCATCTGGTCTGCTGTCACGCCCAAAAAGCTCGGCAGCTGCACCATCAAGGCAGCGATCTCAGTTTTTGTAAAGTTGGTCTGCACCACCGGCAGGGCGGTGTCCAGCAGGTCGTTCAGCTCGGTGACCGAAGCGCTCTTGATCCGGTCCAGCACCGCCTGGATGACGGTGCGCTGGCGGGCCACGCGGTGCCAGTCATCATCAATGGCGCGCAGGCGGGCATACTGCAATGCGGTATAGCCGTCAAAGTGGTTCCAGCCTGGTTCCACCTTCTTGACGATCAGCATCGAGTTGGAGGGAACCTCCCAGTTCAGCGCCTTGGCTTCGTCCTCAGTCAGGTTCAGGTCGATGCCGCCCACGGCATCCACAATCTGAACAAAGGAGTTAAAATTGAACCGCACATAGTGGTCCACCTGCACGTTGAAGCAGTCTTCCACCGTATCCATCGTCAGGCGGACACCGCCGTAACGGAAGGTGTGGGTGATCCAGTCGTACTGGCCCTCGTACCCATCCAGCAGAATCGGCACACCGGTGCCGCGCTCAATGGAAACCAGTTTGATGGTATCGTCCTTGATGTTCAGGGAGCACAGAATTAAACTGTCCGCGCGGGCATCGGAGCTGAACTCCGTGGTGGCTTTTGTTCCGTCCAGCTCGTTCAGATGGGTAAACGCATCCCAGTCGTTCACGGCATCGGTGCGTTCATCAGTGCTGACCAACAAGATGTTCAGCACATCTTCGTCCGCAAAGGGGCTGCCCTCCGGCATCTCCATTTCGTCATTTGTGGCCTGGGTCAGGCCGGTGGTATCCAGGTCCTGGTCCTCCTCGGCATCAACGGTGCCAACGCTGTCCACCGTGCCGTCATCGTAATGAATCAGATCCAACTTGCCGTTAATGTACAGCACCGCCAGCAGCACCAGCCCGCATCCCATGAACACGGCGTCCAGCCCCATGCCCCACGCCCGACCGAACCGATCGTGGACGTATCCGAAGAACAACCGGCCCACGCCGTTCGCTATCGCGTACACGCCCATGCCGAGCCCGGCCTGAGCCGCAGTCAGCCCGCATTCCAGCGCATAGGGAA
>ENA-OROK01003948-OROK01003948.1-human-gut-metagenome-genome-assembly--contig:-NODE-3948-length-11230-cov-4.310872_pt1 | contig 11230 bp, 10 predicted proteins | sample MGYA00242127_ERZ509046 | MGnify/ENA primary metagenome ERZ509046 (study PRJEB26280, sample SAMEA2338728) | human gut metagenome | biome: human gut; feature: human-associated habitat; material: faeces... | reverse complement strand
TTCTTTTAGTTTCTTGCTTCATTTTAATTGTGATTTATAATCACGTAAATGTACTTAAATAATATTGTAAATGAAAGATAAATATCTTATTAATAAGATGAAAAGACGATATTCATGTAAGATAAATGTATAAAAGATAAAAGAAAAAGTATAATGCGTTTTCCCTGTAAGCTACCGGCATCTTTACCTGTTCACGGCCGTGACAAGACTTGATCACATCCGTGAGCAGCATTTGCCACGACCGTGAGCAACTCTTACCACGGCCGTGAACAACTAATGATATCGGTAGCTTATCCCAACTTTCCTTATAAGGAAAGTCTACTATATAAGGAGCTAACGGGAACTTCAGCACTATCTTACAAGTGATTTTACCATAGTCAACCAATGAACTCCCCGCACACTGAAAGACCATAAACAACAAGAAAATTTAAAAAAAGCGATGCAAAAGACGGAACCTCGGTTAATTTTCCGTACTTTTGTATCGCTTTTAAATTAAATCATAGAAAAATGGACGATTCAAACCCGCGAACGTGCACTTATAGTATTAATTAAAGCGATCAGAGTCATTGAAAACTGATGCCTCTGCTCGTGTAAACAAACGAAAGGAGGCAATAAGATGAGAACATATCTTTATTGTGAAGCTGGCTTTGTGGAAAAACCGCAATGGCTTCCTAACTGCTGGGTAAACGTAGTATGCCCGGACAACGATGACTTTGAGTTTCTGACTAAAACCCTGAACGTACCCGAATCATTTCTGAACGATATAGCCGATACAGACGAACGTCCGCGAACCGACACGGAAGGCAACTGGCTATTGACGATTCTGCGCATCCCGATGCAAAACGGTCAGAACGAAAGTCTTCCCTTCGGCACCGTACCCATCGGCATCATCACCAACAATGAAATCATTGTATCAGTCTGCTACCACAACACAGACCTGCTGCCGGACTTCATCGAACACACCCGCCGAAAGGGAATCGAAGTCCGCAACAAACTCGATCTGATTCTCCGGCTGATTTATTCGTCTGCCGTATGGTTTCTGAAATATCTGAAACAGATAAATCTGGATATCAGCGCCGCCGAAAAAGAACTGGAACGCAGTATCCGCAACGAAGACCTGCTCCGTCTGATGAGACTGCAGAAAACACTCGTTTACTTCAACACCTCCATCCGAGGAAATGAAGTAATGATCGGAAAGCTGCAAAGTATCTTTCAGGACACTGACTTTCTGGACAAGGAACTGGTAGAAGACGTGATTATCGAGTTGAAACAGGCATTTAATACCGTGAATATCTACAGCGATATCCTCACCGGAACGATGGACGCCTTTGCCTCTATCATCTCCAACAACGTGAATGCCATCATGAAACGCATGACCAGCCTTTCCATTACACTGATGATCCCGACATTGATAGCCAGTTTCTACGGAATGAATGTGGATATCCATCTGGAAGAGATGCCGTATGCCTTTGCACTGATTATCCTGTGCTCTGTCGTGCTGTCGACATTAGCGTTTATCGTATTCCGGAAAATCAAGTGGTTCTAATTCAAGCGACTGCCATTCAAGCAGTTCTAAATCTCCCTTTACGTCAGAGACATAAAAAAGCAGCCTGTCATTCTTAAGACCTGAATTCAAGGTCAGCGATGACAGGCTGCACACAATACGTTTTTTGTTCGATAGAGAATATTAAAAAGAGAATGTTTAAGAGAGAGAAATTATTTTATCCTTCTTTACTGGATTTCTTTCCGCCCAATGGCACAGAAATACCAACAAATCCATTTACTGTCTTTGTACTTTTTCCAAAGAACATATAGTCCGTACCGATAAACAAAGGCCCAAGTTTCACAGCCAAACCAAATGATTTACCAGCACTCTGAATCATAGAATAACTGATTGCCGCATTCAACCAACTTTTCGGACGAATATTAGCCGAAAGTGTAATTTCAGTCTGAGTTTTCGGCTTAGTGAAGCGGGTAGTGGAAAGAGCACCAATCGCCAACCATTTATCCAACAGTTCATACTCAGCACCAATTACTACTGTAGAATGAAGAGAAGTGGTACGAGACTCAACAACATCTTCTTTTTGCAGTTGGAGCATTTCGTAATTCAAAACATCCCCACCTTCCACACGATTCATAAAATCTTGGGCATCCCGCTGGAAATCCTCTAACCCTTCCGGAGTAAGTGCATAGTCTTTGCCATCATAATCCATACTTCCTTTAGCTGTTGCAACACTTGTACTCCCCTTTGACCACTTGATAAAACCCAAATCCAACACAGAAGCAGACACTGTCAAATTATCAAGAATCTTATAAGATGCCCCTAAATCGATGGCACCACCATAACCTGCAATGCCAAATCCGTTAAAATCAAAATCATCAATATAGTGTTTCCGAGGATCAGGATCACTCGTATTTTCCACCAAATCCATTCCTTTGAAAGAGCTCTCAAGACGCGCATTTACTTTCATTTTAGCATGATAATCACGAATCTGATTGACATCAGTAATATCGTTAATGTTTAGTGGCAAATTCGCATCTACATTCATTCCGTCTACCTTCAAATTCAAGTTACCCATACCAAGTAATACCTTAAATTTACCACCTACTGACAAGCGATCATTAATAGCGCGGGCATAACCAATACCAACTTCAGTATAAGCATTTATATTCAATTCTTCCTTTCCAATATCAAATTTTGAATTATTCCAACTGAAACCATCTTGATCAATATCGTGCAAGAAGCTAAACATGGACTTAGGTATCTGAGCACCTAAATCTACACGGGCACCTACATTAACCGACCAAAAGTTCTTTCCTTTATACCATCCGAAAGAGAGAATATCCGTATTGACATTGACATTCAACCGGTTATCATTAGACAAACGATTCATGAATTTCTGATTATTATAGAAACCATCACTATTATCAATAATATCTATAATATCTTGTGTACCCAAAGAATTTGAACTTGCCGATACATTCAACGAACCAATTGCCGGAATATTAAAATATCCGCTAGTCGGTGCCAAAGCCGGATTCAACTGCATACGATAATGAGTACCTTCCATAAAATATGAAGTACGTAAAAACTGCGCATTGGCAGGTAAAACAAAACCCATCATAAGAAGTAAAGCCCCCATGAACTTCTTAGATGCATAAAGTCTGCTTGTTGTCATGATTTTATCTTTTTTTAATTCTTGTTATCGAATGCAAATATATAGCATTTAAGTAACAAATAAAAGCACAAGTCAACACTTTTTTAGCATAAACCGAACATTTTCATGGCTATTTGGAGAAAATTCGTGCTTATTCTGCAAAAATATGTAGAAAGTGAAACAAAAGGAAATATCAGAAATTCAGGTTCAACTGCCCGTCACCAAGCAGATTGAAGGTCATTCGGTGGTAAGGGGTCGTTCCATGTTCGGCGATGGCGGCACGATGTTTTTTAGTCGGGTATCCTTTATTCTTATTCCAGTCATAAAACGGATATTCTTCGTGAAGACGATTCATATAATCATCTCTGTAGGTTTTAGCCAGTATAGAAGCGGCGGCTATCGAGAGGTATTTTCCGTCTCCTTTTATCACGGTAGTATGAGGAATGTCAGGATATTTATTGAAACGGTTTCCGTCGATCAGCAAATGCTGAGGACGGACAGAGAGCTGATCGACAGCCCGGTGCATCGCCAGAAAGGAGGCGCGGAGAATGTTTATCTCGTCTATCTCTTCGGGCGACACCACTCCTACCGCCCATGCCAGCGCTTCTTTCTCTATCACTTCACGAAGTGCGTAGCGTTGCTTCTCGGTCAGTTGCTTCGAATCATTCAGCAGCTCATTCTTGAAATCTTTAGGAAGAATGACGGCAGCGGCATACACTGATCCTGCCAGGCAACCGCGGCCGGCCTCATCGCAGCCGGCTTCTATCAGGTCTTTATTTAAATAAGGTAGTAGCATACTTATTCTTTTTTTCTTATTTGCCACAAAGATAAAGGAAATAAAAAAGGAGACCTCATTCAAAGTCCCCTTTTTCCGTCATTCATTCACACAAACAAGCAATTGTTCCCCAAATATATTCTACCGGTTCACAGCCTTGACGACCGGAACCATCACCCTACCATTCGTTTTACAGATTTTGTTCGTTGATAACATCAGCCTTTCCCCTTAGCCATTATGATAGATTTCTTCCATTTCCCCTTTATAACTTATAATATATCGTCTTGCAAAAGTATCTAAATAATAAGAGACGAGAAAATGGCTTTGAGCGAGTATTTGCATGAAATGCCCCGAAACAGGATCATCTGCCGGAAAAAAGTGATTAAGTGCGCAAAAAAGGTGTTTACCCGGTTCTATATAATCAGAAAGCGATAACCGGACTTATCTCCGGCTATCGCCCTCTTCAATAAACAAACCTTCTTTTAGTTAAAACAAACTCCAGGCGACGGTAAGCCCTGCCATCACAATGGCTACCATGCTCATAAGCTTGATTAAAATATTCAGACTCGGGCCGGAAGTATCCTTAAACGGGTCGCCCACAGTATCGCCTACTACGGTTGCCTTATGCACTTCACCGCCTTTGCCTCCAAAGTTCCCCTCTTCTACATATTTCTTCGCATTATCCCACGCACCGCCTGCATTGGCCATAAAGATAGCCAGCACAAAACCTGTGCTCAAACCGCCGATCAGCAGTCCCAGTACTCCGGTCACTCCGAAGATTAATCCGGTAGCGATAGGCGCAAGGATAGCAATCAGCGACGGAATCACCATTTCGCGCTGCGCACCCTTGGTTGAGATAGCCACACAACGTTCATAATCCGGCTCGGCTTCTCCTGTCAGAATGCCTTTGATCTCACGGAACTGACGACGCACCTCATCTACCATGTGTCCGGCTGCGCGGCCGACCGCATTCATCGTCAATCCACAGAACAAGAACGCCATCATCGAACCGAGGAACATACCGGAAAGAACTTTCGGATTCATCAGCGTCACGTCGTAATAGTTCATGAAATCGACAAAGGTAGCATTGGCGGTTGAGACAACATCGCCGTTCGGCATACTCAGGTCTACTGTCCCCAAACGGGTCAGACCGATACGGATTTCTTCGATATAGGATGCCAGCAAAGCCAGTCCGGTCAATGCAGCGGAACCGATAGCAAAACCTTTTCCGGTTGCCGCGGTTGTATTTCCCAAAGAGTCGAGCGCATCGGTACGCTTGCGGACTTCGGCACCCAGACCGGCCATTTCGGCATTACCGCCTGCATTATCAACAATCGGGCCGTAAGCGTCCGTAGCCAGTGTGATTCCTAATGTGGACAGCATACCGACAGCGGCAATACCGATACCGTAGAGTCCCATACCCACGTTGGAAAAATCGAAACCGGAAGCAAGCAGGAAGGAGGCAATGATACCCACCACTACCGCAATCACGGGAATAGCCGTAGAAAGCATACCCAGACCGATACCGGAGATAATGACGGTGGCAGGTCCAGTCTTTCCGCTTTCACTCAGCTTCTGAGTAGGGCGATACGACTGGGAAGTATAATATTCGGTAGAACGTCCGATCACAATGCCGACCAACAGGCCGACTACGACAGCGCATGAAATCCAAATCCAGTTGTCCAACTGTAAGAGCCACAGGATTAAGAAGGTAGCAGCCACAATCAGCACGGAACTCAGGTTTGTTCCGAATGCCAGCGAGCCGAGCAAATCTTTCACCGTCGCATTTTCTTTGGTGCGCACGGAGAAGATGCCGATAATGGAAAGCAGAATACCTACCGCAGCAATCAGCATCGGGGCAATAACTGCTTTGAACTGCATGACCGTATCTGCCGAATGTATAAAGGCGGCAGCACCCAATGCGGCAGTCGCCAGGATAGAACCGCAATAAGATTCGTACAAGTCGGCTCCCATACCTGCCACGTCGCCTACGTTATCGCCTACATTATCGGCAATGGTGGCAGGGTTTCGCGGATCGTCTTCGGGAATTCCGGCTTCTACCTTACCCACAAGGTCGGCGCCTACGTCGGCAGCTTTTGTATATATACCGCCACCTACACGGGCAAAGAGCGCCTGTGTGGAAGCTCCCATACCGAACGTCAGCATCGTGGTAGTGATTACGCAAAGTTTATGAGTCGGTGTCAGTGCGTCGGCGGGAATCACCGCGTTCAGCAACAGATACCAGAAAGATATATCGAGCAACCCCAGTCCGACTACAACGAGTCCCATTACCGCACCACTGCGGAAAGCGATTCTCAGTCCGGAGTTCAATGAATTGCGTGCCGCATTCGCCGTACGTGCCGAAGCATAGGTTGCCGTCTTCATACCCAGGAAACCGGAAAGACCGGAGAAGAAACCACCCGTCAGGAAAGCTATGGGAACCCACACATTCTGAACATGAAAGCCATAAGCCATAATTGAAAACAAAATAACCAGCCCAAGGAAAACACAACCTACAATCTTGTACTGTTGTTTCAGATAAGACATAGCTCCCTTGCGTACCGCAGCGGCTATTTTTATCATTTGGGGAGTACCTTCACTCTCTTTCATCATCTGCTTATGGAAGTAATAAGCAAAACAGAGGGCTAACACTGAAGCGACCGGAACCAGCCAGAAAAGAATGCTATCCATAGAATTAATTATTAAAGGGTTTTATGGAGGCTAAAAGTATGGAAATCAAACGAAAAAAGCAAGCAAAAGAGAAAAAAAATCCAACTTGCCGATTGATGCGATAACTCTCAATGAAACGAAGGTAAAACAAGTAAAAAAGTCTTTTGAGAATCCTGCAAAAGAGCATCAGGCCAATAGCTCGTTAGTTAATTTTTAGTCTTATTACGTTAATCGTTAACAAACCCGTTATTTCTATTAAACCATGTTATAAAGCGCCTCACTTTGCCCCGAAAATTTGGAGATAGCCGAAAAGTCCCTATCTTTGTAGTGTGTTTTTCATAGTATTAGATTTAAGGTTAACAAAAGATTGGCTGTCTGGGATAGATAGCCTTTTTTTATGCCCGCAAACTAACTATTGCCTGTTAAACTACAGGGATTGGATGCCAAGAAAATGTATAAGGTAAAAGAAATCAATCTGATGCCGAATAGTAAATCCAGCCTGGCTGCCAACGAAAAGACTTATTCCAGTGATTATCTGATGAAAGTGGGCATAGATGCTTTCACCACTAATCAAGCCTTTAGCCGCGTGATTGAGCTTACGGCAGATAACTTCCTACTGCCTTACTCATGCCAAGCCTTTGGCACGCTTGTGCCAAGGGCTTGGCATAGCAGTGCCAACGCAGTGGCACAACTGTGCCAAAGGCATGGCACAAACATTAAGAACAAAAGGGGAAACACCGTTCGTGGTGAATCCCCTTTCTCATACAATAAAACAATCAACTAATCTTCAATCGTTACAGCAGTTCCGTTGGCAGTTACCATCAGCATACTACCGCTGCCTCCTACTGTTTCATAATCCAGATCGACACCGATCACTGCATTGGCTCCTAACTTTGCTGCCTGTGCCTGCATCTCCTGCAAAGCTGTATCTTTTGCCATACGTAGTACTTCTTCATATGCACCGGAACGACCTCCTACAATATCCCGAATACTTGCAAACAAGTCACGGAATACATTGGCACCAATGATTGTCTCTCCGGAAACAATTCCGTAGTACTTTACTATTCGTTTTCCCTCAATGATGGGAGTTGTAGTCACTAACATGATCTTTTTCTTCTTTTTTAGTTGTTTACTATCCTATTAGACGCAGGATACCCCCAAAAGGTTGCAATGTCACCCTAAAAAAATTGCGGCTATACCGCAAGAATATGCGATATAGCCGCCAATTAGAGTTAAAGAGAGAGAGAATTTATAGAAAGCGCGGTCTCACGACCAACTTAATATACCTAAAATGATTTTTATTCTTTCTTATTAGACGCAGGAAACTTCAAATCACTGCACTTCAAAGAGATTTTTTTAGTTAAAGAATAAAAAAAATCGCTATTCTTGCAGGAATAGCGATTAATATCTTTAGAACATCTGGCTGACGCGTTCGATCCCAGCCACTAATGCGTCCACTTCCGATCGTGTATTGTACATGGCAAATGATGCACGTACCGTACCTTCGATTCCGAGCCGCTGCATCAACGGTTGCGCACAATGGTGCCCCGTGCGGACAGCGATACCTAAACGGTCTAACAATGTTCCCAAATCGAAATGGTGAATATCTCCCACCAGAAATGAAATCACCGCTCCCCGATCTGCCGCCTCACCGAAAATACGCATATTGGGTATTTCCTTCAATCGCTTCAGCGCATACGTCGTCAGCTCGTGTTCATGAGCGGCGATTGGATCGAGTCCGATACCATTAACATAGTCAAGGGCTTTTGCCAGTCCGGTAGTACCGATGTAGTCCGGCGTACCGGCTTCAAACTTGAAAGGCAGTTCGTTGAAGGTAGTCTTTTCAAAAGAGACGTGCTGAATCATTTCTCCTCCTCCTTGATAAGGGGGCATACGATCCAGCCATTCTTCCTTTCCATAAAGCACACCGACGCCTGTCGGCCCATAAACCTTATGTGCGGAGAACACCAGAAAATCGGCATCCAAGTCTTGCACATCCACCTTCATATGGGGGATAGACTGTGCAGCATCCACTAGAAAAGGTACTCCATGCGCATGAGCCGTCGCAATCATTTCCTTGACAGGATTTACGGTTCCCAATACGTTCGACACCTGAACTACACTGACTATCTTTGTACGCTCGGTGAATAACTTTTCATATTCATCCAGCAACAGTTCGCCCTTGTCATTCATCGGAATGACCTTGATGGCAATTCCTTTGCGGGCAGCCAGAAGTTGCCAGGGAACGATATTACTGTGATGCTCCATCACTGAAAGGATCACCTCATCGCCTTCCTGCATAAACTCATCTCCAAAGCTGGAAACAAGCAAATTGATACTTTCCGTCGTACCCCGTGTAAAGACGACCTCATTCGTGCTGCCGGCATTGATAAACTGCCGTACCGTTTCGCGGGAAGCTTCATGCAGTTCCGTTGCCTGCTGGGAAAGGTAATGTACTCCGCGATGCACATTCGCATTCACAGAGTAATACTCATCTACCAGCGCATCCACCACCAGACGAGGTTTCTGAGTCGTCGCACCGTTATCGAAATAAACCAATGGTTTACCATACACCGTACGGCTCAATATCGGAAAGTCTTCACGTATCTTTTGAATATCCATTTTACTTATTCATCATTTACATATTGCACATCCCTGGCACTTGTTCAATTCGCCACGGAAGCGTTTTTCTACCAACAGGTGCAGACGGTCTTTCAATGCATCCAGACGAATCGTATCGATGACTTCATTGACGAATGCAAACATCAGAAGCAAGCGTGCTTCTTTCTCCGCTATTCCGCGTGCACGCATATAGAACAAAGCATTCTCGTCCAACTGGCCCACAGTTGCTCCGTGAGAGCATTTCACATCGTCCGCATAGATTTCAAGCTGCGGCTGCGTGTACATACGCGCATCGCGTGTGGCACAAAGGTTGCGGTTGGTCTGTTGAGAATTTGTATGCTGGGCATCAGGACGTACCAATACCAGTCCGGCAAAAGCACCGGTCGACTGGTCATCAAGCACGTACTTGAATAATTCATTACTGGTACAATTCGGTACTGCATGATCAATGGAGGTATTATTATCCACATGCTGGTTTTTATCAGCGATTGCCATACCGCAAAGATTAATCTCAGCCCCTTCGCCGGCTAGCAGAACTTCTGTTGTATTACGGGTAGTTCCGTTGTGCAGCGTCATGCCATTCAGCAAAACATTGCTGTTTGCTTCCTGCTTCACGTACAGGTTACTGATACGAACCGTACTTGTATGTGTTTCTTCAAGCTCATACATATCGAATACCGCATTCTCTCCGGCAAATACTTCGATCACCTGTGTTGCAAGGAAGTTCACATTATCCATCGCATGATCACAGATCAACAGGCGTGCCTGCGCTCCATCTTCCAGGATGATCAGCACGCGACGGTTCACCATGAAGTTGACATCTGCACGAAGGATATTCACCAGTTGGATAGGCTTCTCTACGATTACGTTCTTCGGAACATAGAAGATGACTCCATCCTGTGCAAAAGCTGTATTAAAAGCTGTTATGCCATCCTTGGAGGTATCAGCCAGCTTACCGTAGTACTTCTTCACCAGTTCGGGATGTTCCGCAGCGACTTCTTTGAGGCTGCCGAAGATGACGCCTTCCGGCAAATGAGTTTTAGGAAGCGCTTTATTATAAAATGCGTCGTTTACCACAAAATACAAGGCTGTGCTCATATTCGGGACATCGCACTTAAACACTTCGTACGGATTGACCGGAATCTGAAGACGGTTAAGGTTCAGGCCGTAATCAGGCTCGAAATACTTACTTATATCCGTGTATTTATACTTCTCCATCTTACGGGTCGGGAATCCGAGACGCTCAAAATCAGCAAAAGCAGCCGCACGGGGTGCATTCAGCACTTCCGCACTATGCTTGCAGATCATGGCTTCCGTCTGAGAGAAGAGATCTATGTATTGTTGTTCTACATTCATCGTTATTCTCCTACTTCTTTCTTAATCCAATCGTATCCCTTTTCTTCCAGTTCCAAGGCTAGTTCCGGCCCGGCAGTTTTCACAATACGACCTTTATAGAGTACGTGCACTATATCCGGTTTGATATAATCGAGCAGACGCTGATAGTGAGTGATGACGATCGTACTTGTTTCGGGAGTCTTGAGCTTATTCACGCCTTCCGCTACAATACGAAGGGCATCAATATCCAGACCGGAGTCTGTCTCGTCAAGAATGCTCAGACGCGGCTCCAGCATTGCCATCTGGAAGATCTCGTTACGCTTCTTCTCACCACCGGAGAAACCTTCATTCACCGAACGATTGGCAAGTTTATTGTCCAGTTCGACTACGGCACGCTTCTCACGCATCAGTTTCAGAAATTCGCTGGCAGTCAACGCAGGCAGACCTTTATACTTGCGCTGTTCATTGACAGCCGCCCTCATGAAGTTCACCATGCTTACTCCGGGGATTTCTACCGGATACTGGAAACTAAGGAAAATACCTTCATGACTACGGTCTTCCGGACTCAACTCCAGCAGATTCTTGCCATAGAAAGTGACCGAACCTTTTGTCACCTCAAAAGCAGGATTTCCCACCAGAACAGAAGAAAGCGTACTCTTTCCGGAACCGT
>ENA-OROK01003942-OROK01003942.1-human-gut-metagenome-genome-assembly--contig:-NODE-3942-length-11237-cov-5.307011_pt1 | contig 11237 bp, 7 predicted proteins | sample MGYA00242127_ERZ509046 | MGnify/ENA primary metagenome ERZ509046 (study PRJEB26280, sample SAMEA2338728) | human gut metagenome | biome: human gut; feature: human-associated habitat; material: faeces... | reverse complement strand
GATGTGCGTCTATCTTTGTGGCGGCTCATGTGTCGAAGATGTGACAACTCACCTCGTGAGGCATTTGTCTCTTCATCCATCCCTTCGCCCTTGCAGTGCGGACACCATATTGCGCGCTATCGAGGAACTAACTTGTGAGAACACCACCTATCAGTCAGCTTCTGACAGAGGTTGGAGACCCAAAAGTTTGGATTGCGAGCCACTAGCCGAGTCAAGACCTTTGTTTTCAAGTTTGTCTCCGTCCCGGCAAAATGGATCAAGACATCACGAAGCTATGTATTGAACATTTATACTGACAACCATGCTTACGCCAGGTTGTTCCAGACAGGCTTTGGCTAAAGCCAGGCCTTTTTGGGTAAACTAGCGTATTACCTCAAGTCGCTTTGTGGGGTAAGGGGCTTTTGTGCCTGAGACGTTTCTGCTGCACAAGAACATGTGCGACAAGATGATAGTTTCTCGCTTTGCAAGCAAAAAACGCACTAAGTCCTAATAGTTGCGGATTTGAGGAAGAGTAAAAAAGAAATCCCCAAGCGCATGATCTTCCTTCTAGTATCCTATATAGTCTTTGTTGCGTCCTATATAGTCCTTCTCCATATTCTATATAGTCCTTTCTACAGTCCTATATAGAATGAGACAAGCGGGAGTCCACCATGCGATTGGGGATGAAAGATTGTCAAATACTATGCTTCGAAGTTCTTCAAGTCGTCAGCTTGGAAGGCCTGGATATAGGCGGCCTTGCCCATCACCTCCTCCTCGGCCATGCGCACAAAGACGTTGGCACTCTTCTCGAACAACTCCGGCGCGCGCGTTGCGTCGTCGAGGATGAGCAGGGAAGCGACGATGTCGGCAGTCATGTCGTAGAGACGACGGCCCAGGAAGTCGTGCTCGTCCTGGTTGGCGCCCGCCTTGACCTTGTCGAGGCAAGCCTCGTAGGTAGCCACGAGTTTGGCCACGCGCTCCTGCAGCGGCTTGAGGCTCTCGGAGACCTCACCCTGCAGCATCTCCTTCATGATGTTGAGGTAGGTGCCATTGGTGATGTAGCGGATGGCAGCCACTACCTGCAACTGGGTCGTACCCTCATAGATGGAGAAGATACGCGCGTCGCGGAAGAGGCGCTGCGACTTATACTCCATGATGAAGCCCGAACCACCGTGGATGGAGATGGCGTCGTAAGCATTCTGGTTGGCCCACTCGGAGTTGGTGCCCTTGGCCAGCGGCGTGAAGGCATCAGCCAGTCGGTTCCACTTCTTCAGTTCCTGACGCTCCTCGGGCGTCAGTTTGCGGTCGCGGCCGATATCCTCCAGGGCCTTGTAGAGATCGACATAGCGTGCCGTCTGATAGAGCAGTGAGCGACCCGCGTCGAGCTTTGCCTTCATGCGCGAGAGCATGTCATAGACGGCGGGGAAGCTGATGATCTTCTTGCCAAACTGCATACGCTCCTTGGCGTAGGAGAGACCCTCGTTGTAAGCCTCCTGCTCCACGCCGACGCTCTGTGCGGCAATGCCCAGGCGCGCACCATTCATCAAGGCCATCACATACTTGATGAGACCCATGCGTGTGCTGCCACAGAGCTCTGCCTTGGCGTTCTTGAAGACCAGCTCGCAGGTGGGCGAACCGTGGATACCGAGTTTGTGCTCGATGTGGCGCACCGTGACGCCGCCGCTCTGCTTGTCGTAGATAAACATCGAGAGGCCACGTCCGTCGTGTGTGCCCTCCTCAGAGCGGGCAAGCACCAGGTGGATATCAGAGTCGCCATTGGTGATGAATCGCTTCACACCGTTCAGACGCCACGTGCCGTCCTCGTCCTGTGTGGCCTTGAGCATGACGCGCTGCAGATCGCTGCCAGCGTCGGGCTCCGTGAGGTCCATCGACATCGAGGCTCCCTCGCAGACGCGGGGGATGTACTTCTCTCGCTGCTCCTCCGATCCAAACTCATAGAGCGTGTCGATGCAGCTCTGCAGGCTCCAAATGTTCTGGAAACCCGCATCGGCCGCCGAGATGACCTCGGAGAGCATGGAGAAGACCACGTTGGGAAGGTTCAGGCCACCGTACTTACGCGGCATGGAGACACCCCACAGGCCCGCCTTGCAGGTAGCGTCGATATTCTCGACCGTCTTGCTCGCATAGACCATGCGTCCATCGACGAGGTGCGGACCTTCCAAATCGACCGACTCACTGTTCGGCTCGATGATGTTGGCGGCCACGTCGCCCGTAATGTCCAACACGCGCTTATAGTTCTCTATCGCATCTTCGTAGCAGACGGGAGCGTCGGCAAACTGATCCTTGTCAGCATAGCCCTTCTCCTTCAGCTCCACGATGCGCTTCATCAACGGGTGATCGAGGTGGAACTCAATCTCCGGATGGTCGGTATAGTAATTTGCCATAATATGAATTCCCTGCCGCCCAGCCCTTAGGAGCCCGGCATGAGGGGTCTTTTTTACTTAGTATTTTCCTTATAATATTTAATCAGCTTGGGAACCACCTCCTCTACGCTGCCCGTGATCACATAGTCGGCAATGCGGTTGATGGGCGCCTCGGGGTCGGTGTTGACCGAGATAATGATGCCCGAGTCCTGCATACCAGCGATATGCTGGATCTGTCCCGAGATACCGCAGGCGATATAGACCTTCGGGTGGACCGTGATGCCGGTCTGACCGATCTGACGATCGCTATCGACCCATCCTGCGTCCACGGCCGCGCGGCTTGCGCCGACCTCTCCATGCAGGAGGTTGGCCAACTCAAAGAGCAGGTCGAAGTTTTCCTTTGATCCCACGCCGTAGCCACCAGCCACGACGATCGGCGCGCCCTTGAGGTTGTGCTTGGCCTCCTCGACGTGGCGGTCGAGCACCTTGACGACATAGTCCTCTGCCGGCACATACTTGGCCACCTCAGGATAGACCACCTCGCCCTTGGCCTTGCCCTCATAGAGAGCCTTCTGCATCACGCCCGGACGCACCGTGGCCATCTGCGGGCGGTGCTCAGGATTGACGATCGTGGCGACGATGTTGCCACCGAAGGCGGGACGAATCTGATAGAGGAGTCCATCATAGTGCTTTCCGGCCTTGCGGTCGTCGAAGTCGCCGATCTCCAGTTCGGTACAGTCGGCGGTCAGTCCGCTCGTCAGCGACGACGACACGCGCGGTCCCAGGTCGCGTCCGATGACCGTGGCACCCATCAGGGCGATCTGCGGCTGCTCCTCCTTGAAGAGGTTGACCAGGATGTCGGTATGGGGAGCGGAGGTGTAGGGGAAGAGACCCTCGCCGTCGAAGACAAACAGTTTGTCCACACCATACGGCAGGATCTGCTCCTCGACCTTTCCCTTGATGTCCTTTCCGGCTACGATGGCGTGGAGCTCCACGCCCTGCTGATTGGCCAGTTTGCGGCCCTTGGTGAGCAACTCCTGTGACACCTCGGCCACCTTCGTGCCCTCTATCTCGCAATAAACAAATACGTTATTCATCTTGTCGTTTGTCTTAGCCAATAATCTTTTCGTCCAACAATTCCCTTACGAGGCTCTCGATATCCTTGTCCTCGCTGGTCAGCGTCTTGCTCTCCTTGGCCTGGAAGACGATGTTCTTCACGGCCTTGACCTTGGTGGGCGATCCGCTGAGGCCACACTGGGCGGGGTCTCCATCGACATCGGCCACGCTCCACTGGTGGAGCGTCAGGTAGGGGCGCTCCTCATAGAGCTTGCTCCAGGGCTCCTCGCCCGTGCGCTCCATGGGGCAGGTGGCATACTTGTACTTCATCACGAGCTTGGCGTTGCACGGACGGCACGGTGCAGCCGATCCATTGACGGTGACGACGACGGGCAGCGGTGTCTCCACCGTCTCCACACCTCCGTCGATATGGCGGCGGATCGTGGCCTTGCCCTCCTCCACCTTGAGGATCTCCTCAGCATAAGTCACCTGGTTGAGCCCCAGCTTCTGTGCTACCTGCGGGCCCACCTGGGCCGTGTCGCCGTCGATAGCCTGTCGGCCACCGATGACGATATCCACATCGCCAATCTTTTGGATGGCCGTGGCCAGTGCATAGGATGTGGCCAGCGTATCGGCACCTGCGAAGAGGCGGTCCGTCAGCAGCCAGCCAGTATCGGCACCTCGGTACAATCCCTGGCGGATGATCTCGCCCGCGCGCGGAGGACCCATCGTCAGCAGGCCTACCGTGCTCCCCGGGTGCTGCTCCTTGAGGCGCAAGGCCTGCTCCAGCGCATTAAGGTCTTCGGGATTGAAGATGGCGGGCAAAGCGGCGCGATTCACCGTTCCTTCGGCCGTCATCGCATCTTTGCCCACGTTTCTCGTGTCGGGTACTTGCTTGGCAAGTACAACAATCTTTAAACTCATAAATCCTGTATGTGTTACTTATTTTCTTATTTCTATCTTATCCTCCAGTCTTTTCACCGTTTTGTATTCCACCAAACCGCTATTCGTGAAACAACCTGAGTGATGTATCCTAAAAGAACCGCTGCAAAGGTAGTTATTTTCCCCGTTATGGGCAAACATTGTGCACAAAAACGACAAAGATGTGCACAAATCGGGGCAAATGTGTAAACAAAATCCCTCATTTTGGGAAGAAGCCGACCGACTTTCTTGCCAAAACGAGGGATTTGAGACTTTATTCCAACGGCGCCCCATCGCCAGTAGGCCTATATGGTTCGACTATATGGCTCGACTATATGAGCGGCTATATGGTTCGACTACATGAGCGGCTATATGGGCGGCTATTGGAGCAGCTTATAGGGTTCGACAGCTTACACGAGGGTAGCCACCACCTCATCGCGCGACTGCGGGAGCAGGTCGATGACCGGTATCTCGGGCAGGGTGTAGCATCCCGGGGCCAGTCGGAAGGAGGCGCGGGCCACCCCGACCAGGATCTGCGCCGTGAGCGCCGGGTTGTTGATGCTCATGTCGAAGGACATGCGCTGGTTGGGCGTCTTGCCGCTCGTGCCCTTGCGGGTGAGGTGTACGCCGTGACCCATATCGCGCACGTCGTCCACCGACTTCACGGCGAAGACGTGGAGCTCGTCGTGGGCAAAGTAGTCGTCAGCCTTGAGTTCCGCCTCGACCTGCGCCACGGTGTAGCCGTCCTCCAGTTCCACATAGACCATGCGGCGATGGATGCCCTCGCCCAGGGGGATGGTCATGGAGAGCGCGTTCTTGACGCCCTTCTTGGAGCGAGCCACGACGCTGTGGCCCATCGACATACCCGGACCGAAGTTGGTGTAGGTGAGGCCCTTCGGGGCGAGTGCCTCCAGGAGCACGCGCACCACGGAGTCGCTTCCCGGGTCCCATCCAGCGGCGATGACGCTGACGCGGCCCGCCTTCTTGCAGTTTTCCATCTGTCGCGTGCGGTATTCGAGGATGCTGGTGTGGATGTCGAAGCTATCGACGGTGTTAATGCCCAAGGCCACCAGGCGCTCGGCGTAGTCGGGGCAGGAGCGCGTCGGCGTGCAGAGGAAGGCCACGTCGACCTCCTTGAGCTTCGTGATGTCGTCGACCACCTCGTAGGGGGTCAGTTCGAGTGGTTTGTCCTTGTCACCCTGACGGCGTACTACGCCTGCAATCTCAAAATCGGGGGCAGCCTCAAGAGACTCGACCGTGTAACGTCCGATGTTGCCGTAGCCAACTACGGCGGCTCTGATTTTCTTCATAGGTCATTAACTTTTTGTTATTCTGCAAACAATTTTCGCCGACAAAAGTACATTTTTTCCATGAAACGAAACGTCACCGACTTGTTTTTTTAACAAAAATACCTACTTCTTGTCATAAATCAAGCGTCCGAAGTTTTGAGCCTCACCACTCCTTGTCATCAAATCGTAACCCGCAAAGCGCGCCGCGTTCCACATTTTTTGCCTAACTTTGCCCCCGATTCATGAACATATCGCAAATATGGAAGACAAGCATTATCGCATACTGGTGGTCGACGACGAGGCCGACCTCTGCGAGATTCTTCAGTTCAACCTGGAGGCGGAGGGCTACCGGACCGACGTGGCCTACTCCGCCGAAGAGGCGCTGACGCTGGACATTGCCGCCTACGACCTGCTGCTGCTGGACGTGATGATGGGCGAGATGTCGGGTTTCGAGATGGCCAGAAGAGTGAAGGACAACCCGCTGACGAAGCAGACGCCCATCATCTTTCTGACCGCGCGCGACACGGAGGACGACACCGTGGAGGGCCTCAACCTCGGCGCTGACGACTACATCTCGAAGCCTTTCTCGCTGCGCGAGGTGCTGGCCCGTGTCAAGGCGGTGCTGCGCCGCACGTCGCAGGAGGCGGAGGCGCAGGACGAGGAGGGCGTGATCCGCTACCAGGGCCTCGTCCTCGACGACAACCGCAAGGAGGTGTGGGTCGATGGGGAGCACGTCGCGCTCACGCGCATCGAGTATTCGCTGCTCCTGATGATGCTGGAGAACAGGGGGAAGATCCTGAGCCGCCAGCAGCTCATCAATCATGTATGGCCCCACGACGTGATCGTGCTCGACCGCACCGTGGACGTCAACATCACGCGGCTGCGCCGCAAGGTGAAGGCCTACGCCGAGCATATCGTGACGCGGCAGGGGTTCGGCTACGGATTTGAGGTGAAGACCAACTGACGGGATGATGGGAGACGGAAGAATGAGACAGAACAACCAAGAGACTACGCCAGGGAACAACCAAGGGACTACGCAAGGGACTAATCAAGGGGACATCCAAGGGACTAACCAAGGGACTACGCAAGGGGACAACCAAGGGACCGCCCAGGGGCCCACGGGGCTTCCTCCCTTCGCGCCGCTGCGCACCCGCATCCCCGTGGGAATGCGCCTCTACCTCGGTGTGCTCTCCATCTTCCTGCTCTTTGCCTTCACCTTCATCGTCTATCAGCAGCGACGGGAGAAGGACTACAAGGTGTCGGTGCTCGACGCGCGCCTCCAGGACTTCAACGTGCAGATGAGCGAGGCCATCACCTCGTCGCCGAAGGACATCAAACCGTTCATCGACCGCTACATCGTCGACAACGACATGAGGGGGCTGCGCGTGACGCTCATCCGTCCCGACGGCACGGTCTTCTACGACACGTGGCAGAAGGACCTGAGCCACATCCACAACCATGCCAACCGCCAGGAGGTGCGCCAGGCCCTCGACGACGGCAGCGGTCATGCCATCGAGCGCAAGAGCGCCACCGTGCCGCAGGCTTTCTTCTACTCCGCCACCTATTTCCCCTCCCACCGCTACATCGTCCGCAGCGCCCTGCCCTACAACGACAACCTCGCCAGCGTGCTCAACACGGACAAAAACTATCTTTGGTTTGCGCTCGGCGCCGTCGTGCTGCTGACGCTCCTGCTCTACAACTTCACGCGCCGACTGGGCAACAACATCACCAAGCTGCGCCTCTTCGCCTCGCGGGCCGACCACAACGAGTCGCTCGACATCAAGGACCTGGCGGTCTTTCCCGACGACGAGCTGGGCGACATCGCCGAGCGCATCATCAAGGTCTATAAGCGCTACCAGCGCACGCGCAGGGAGCAGGACGAACTCAAACGCCAGCTCACCCACAACATCGCCCACGAGCTGAAGACGCCCGTGGCGAGCATCCAGGGCTACCTGGAGACGCTCATCAACCATCCCACGATCGACGAGAAGACGCGCCAAATGTTTTTCGACCGCTGCTACGCGCAGAGCCAGCGTCTCTCCTCGCTGCTGGCCGACATCTCGACGCTCAACGTCATGGACGAGGTGAAGGACCTGCACGGCAAGGAGACGGTGGACATCGCGCGGATGGTCCGGGAGATCGAGCAGGAGACGGCGTTGCAGTTTCAGCAAAGGCAGATGAGGCTCCTCGTCTCTCTGCCCGCCGAGCTGACGGTGAGGGGCGTGAGGAGCATGCTCTACAGTATCTTCCGCAACCTCATCGACAACGCCCTGGCCTATGCGGGAGAGGAGACGACCGTCTATGTCAAGGCGCGTGCCGAGGACAACTATTGGCAGTTTACCATCGCCGACACGGGCCGCGGCGTGCCCGAGGAGCATCTGCCGCGCCTCTTCGAGCGCTTTTACCGCGTCGACAAGGGACGAAGCCGGTCGCTCGGAGGCACAGGCCTGGGGCTCGCCATCGTCAAGAACGCCGTCATCCTCCACCGCGGCAGCATACGCGTCAGCAACCGCGAAGGGGGCGGACTGCAGTTTGACTTCTCCCTGGCCAAGGAATAAAAAACAAAGGTCAGCAGGGAAACAACTAAACAACAAGTACAACGCTTCGCGAGGAGGCGGAGGAGGAAGTGGGGGAGGCCTTAACGTAACATGTAACATGTAACATGTAACAAAGCGACTCCATGCGACCAATGCGACGTGTATCTGAGAAGAACGCTTACACGACCTTGTCCTGCTTGCGAGGAGGCGGAGGCGAGGTGGGGAGGCCTTAACGTAACATGTAACATGTAACATGTAACAATGCGACTCCATGCAGGATGAGGCACAAAAGAAGAAAAGCGGTCTGCCGCGCGGCGTTGTAACCGTATTGTAACGCGATAGCAAAAAGTTTGTAGCATCGTCGGCGTAACTTTGCACCCGAAGAAATTAACAAACATAACATTTACAACACATGGAGACCATTTATCTGTGTATCGTCATCTTCCTGCTCTGCCTGGCCGTCTTCGACTTGTTTGTCGGCGTGAGCAACGATGCGGTCAACTTCTTGCAATCGGCCGTCGGCGCCCGCGTGGCGTCGTTTCGCACCATCCTCATCATTGCCTCGGTGGGCGTGATGCTCGGCGCCGTGATGTCCTCGGGCATGATGGACGTGGCCCGCCACGGCATCATGATGCCGGCCCACTATTCCTTCCACGAGGTGATGACCATCATGCTGGCCGTGATGGTGACGGACATCATCGTGCTCGACGCTTTCAACACGCTCGGCATGCCCACCTCCACCACGGTCTCGCTCGTCTTCGAGCTGCTGGGCGGCACGGCGATGCTCGCGCTGCTCAAGGTGATGGGCGACCCCACGCTGGAATACGCCGACCTGATCAACTCGGACAAGGCCTTGCAGGTGATCATCGCCATCTTCGTCTCGGTGGCCATCTCCTTTGTCATCGGCATGGTGGTGATGTGGCTGAGCCGCATCGTCTTCACCTTCCACTATTCGAAGCACAGCCGCTATAGCATCGCCATCTTCGGCGGCATCGCCTTCACGGCCCTCTCCTACTTCATCTTCATGAAGGGCATGGGCAAGAGCCCCTACCTGCCCGAGAACGTGCGCGACTACATCGAGGAGCACACCAACTGGCTGCTGCTCTGCACCTTCCTCGTCTCTACCGTCGCGATGCAGGCGCTCCACCTGCTGCGCGTCAACATCTTCAAGTTTACCGTCCTCATGGGCACGTTTGGCCTCGCCATGGCCTTTGCCGGCAACGACCTCGTCAACTTCATCGGCGTGCCGCTGGCCGGCCTCGACTCCTACCAGGACTTCACGGCCAACGCCCACGGCCAGACCATCGACACCTTCATGATGTCCTCGCTGATGGAGAGCGCCACGACGCCGCCCCTCTACCTGATCCTGGCGGGCCTGGTGATGATCTTCGCCATGGCCACCTCCAAGAAGGCGCAGCACGTCATTCAGACCTCCGTCGATCTCTCCCGCCAGGACGAGGGCGACGAGATGTTTGGGTCGAGCCGTGCCGCCCGTGCCATCGTCCGCTGCTCGCAAAACCTGATCGAGGGCGGCAAGCGCCTCTTCCCCGCCGGCCTGCGCCGCTGGGTGGGCACGCGCTTCAACACCAACGAGGTGGAGCTCCAGGACGACAAGGCCGCCTTCGACGTGGTGCGCGCCGCCATCAACCTCGTCATCGCCTCCATGCTCATCACCTTCGGCACCAACCACCAGCTGCCCCTCTCCACGACCTACGTCACCTTCATGGTGGCCATGGGCACGAGCCTGGCCGACCGCGCCTGGAGCCGCGAGAGCGCCGTCTTCCGCGTCACGGGCGTGCTGAGCGTCATCGGCGGCTGGTTTATCACGGCGGGCGTGGCCTTCATCGCCTGCGCCCTGGTCTGCCTCGCCATGTGGTTTGGCGGCGTCATCGTGCAGTGTGGCTTCATGGCGCTTCCTGCTCTACCGCAGCAACCGCCAGTACAAGGCGAAGAGCGCCAAGGCCAAGCAGGAGGACGACACTTTCCGCCTGATGATGCGCACGCGCGACCCGGAGCTGGTCTGGGAGATGCTGCGCAGCCACGTGCGCGACACGCAGAGCACGGTCTGCAAGTATATCATGGAGCAATACAACGCCATCGTCGAGGCCTTTGCCACGCAGAACGTGCGGGCGCTGCGGCAGAGCCAAAAGAGCATGCGCCGCGAACTGGACCTGCTGAAGAAGTATCGCCGCCAGGAGATGCTGGGCCTGCGCCGCTCGCCGATGGACCTGGCCATCGAGCGCAACACGTGGTTCCACGTCGGCATCAACAGCGACCAGCAGTACGTCTACACGCTGCGCCGCATGCTCGCCCCCATCAAGGAGCACGTCGACAACAACTTCAACCCGCTCCCGAAGGCCTACGAGACGGAGTATGAGCCGATACGCCGCAGGGTCAACGAACTGATGCGCGCCACCTACGAGCAAATCTCCACGGGACAGTACGCCAACTACCGCGCCACGCTGGCCGAGGCCGACGGCTGCAAGGACGACTTGTCGCTCGTGCGCAAGGAGCACCTCAACCGCATGCAGAAGAGCCACGGCACCAAGATGATACAGGTGGACCTGGTCTATCTCAATCTCCTGCAGGAGACGCAGCAGCTGCTGAGCGTCATGCGCCACCAGCTGCGCGCCGCCAAGAAGTTTATGGAGGAGGGCCAGGGCCAGCTCCAAAGTCTCGGCGAGTGATCGCAGGGGGCTGCACGAGAACCACAGAGAGCGCGCAGGGGGTAGCCTTCCCTCATCCCCCCTGCCCTCTTTGCTTCCCAAGCAAACAGGTATAGATTGCATTTTTTTGGATAACCAACAGGGCACCCGTCTTCTTTGCCGACGAGTGCCCTTGTTTTTTGTTTGTGTGGATCATGCAGAAATCCTTAACGGCATGATGACATGATAGCGAGACAGAATGATGCGCTACCAGCTGCGGGCCACCAAGAAGTTTACGAGGGATAGCCATCAGCTGCATTCAGAAAGCTACAAACCGCTATGGCAGATAATTCTCTTGTTTGTGTGCAGATATACCCCAGTTCGGGATAAGAAATAGTTCATAAAAAAGTTGGTAGTCTCACAAAT